>Ga0172373_10007965_pt1 | contig 13553 bp, 9 predicted proteins | sample Lak10m_2_FD_114546 | JGI IMG/M metagenome (GOLD analysis project Ga0172373, IMG submission 114546) | Freshwater microbial communities from Kabuno Bay, South-Kivu, Congo - kab_092012_10m | ecosystem: Environmental > Aquatic > Freshwater > Lake | place: Democratic Republic of the Congo: South-Kivu... | reverse complement strand
GGATCTACTAGAGGATATTATTCATTGCGCGAAGTTGGTGGTTCAACCATTATTTTTAATTCTCAAGCTGCGAATTATGGTCAACCATCCGGAGTATATGCAAGCTTTGGTGACCGCGAGATCATTCCTTTCCGTGTCAATACAAATGCTGTTTCCGTTGATGAAGGCATCACGGAATCTGTTGTGCCATCTCTTCAAATATCACCAAATCCAACACATGCTGGGATTGCGAATGTGCAGTTGATTGGTTTGCCAAGAGATATAGAAGCGACATTACAGATCGTTTCAGGTATTGGACAAGTTATGTTCCAAGAACGTATTTCCACCACTGATGCTCAATCCATGCCTATCAATTTGCAAGGATATCCCAGTGGTGCCTATTTTGTGAGAATATCGGTGAATGGAATGACATATTCCGGTATGATCATGCATAATGCCGAATAAGTACTATTCTCTTTTTTTCCATTTTACGATTGGATATTCATGAATATCACCATCTCTCAATCAGTACTTACAAATCAAAAGGCTGATATTGTCATTACTTTTAGTTTTGAGGATGATTCACTCCTTAAAGCCACCAAAAAACGCTTGGTTGAATTGTATCCTTCTGCGGCAGCAGTCGTGAATAGTGATGATTTCAAAGGAAGTCTTCGCTCAACAATGGTGCTGTATACAGGTACAAAAGGTGCTTCCAAAATTATTGTTGCAGGCTTGGGTAAGAAAGATGCTTGTACAGCAGAAACATTGCGTAGAGCATCCTCTGCTGCTGCCAAAAGAGCGGCTAGTTATGGCGTACAATCCATAGCAGTGGAAGCAATTTTGGGCAATGGTCTTACTCCTGAAGAAAGTTGCTTGTCATTGCTGGAAGGAGCAATATTGTCGAATTATAAATTTGACAAGTATATCACTGCAGCAAAAGAGAAGAAAAAAATCAATGCAGTCACATTGTTTTCTGATTCAAAACAACTTGTTGCGGCAGGGAAATCAGTCACTGGCATGGCTAAATCACTTTATGATGGCGTAACGCTTGCTCGCGATCTCGCGCAAGCACCAAATAATGAGATTTATCCTGAAACGCTCGCAAAAGCTGCTATAACTGCTTCCAAAGGTACAGGAATCAAAGTCACTGTATTCGATAAAAAGAAAATTCAAACATTGAAAATGGGTGGTTTGCTTGCCGTGAATCAAGGTAGTGTTCGCCCTCCCGTATTCATTGTCATGGAATATAAAGGTGGAAAAGCCAATGACAAACCATTTGTATTTGTTGGCAAAGGTATCACCTTCGACACGGGAGGTATCAGTATTAAACCTGCCGCAGGAATGTCTGATATGAAAGGCGATATGCATGGTGCGGCTACCGTCATTGGTGGAATCATTGCCATAGCCAAAGCAAAGTTACCTGTAAATGTCATTGCACTTGTTCCTTCAACTGAAAATATGCCAAGCGGTACTGCACTTGTACCAGGAGATATTGTAACATTCATGAATGGAAAAACTGCTGAGATTGATAATACGGATGCTGAGGGTCGTTTAATTCTTGCAGATGCTTTGTCCTATGCATCTAACTATAAACCAAAAGCTGTTATTGATTTCGCTACATTGACCGGTGCATGTGTTGTAGCTCTTGGAACAGTGACAAGCGGTCTGATGGGCACTGATGCACATCTCATTGATCAAATCAAGAAGGCATCTTCACGAACAAATGAATATGTATGTGAATTGCCACTTCATGAAGAATATGAAGACTTAATCAAGAGCGATTTTGCGGATGTGAAAAACTCAGGTGGAAGATGGGCAGGTGCCATCACTGCTGGACTTTTCCTCAAGCATTTCATTGGTGACTATCCTTGGGCGCATATGGACATAGCGGGAACAGGAATGGCACCTTCTGAGAGAGATTATTGGCCAAAAGGTGGTACAGGTATCGGTGTTAGAATGCTTGTGGATTTAGTAAAGAATTGGAAAGCATAATAACTGTCTTATTTTCAGGACATTAATCCCATCCATGTTTGGATGGGATTTTTTTATGTCTATAAGCAAAAAAAAAGCCTATCCAATGGATAGGCTTTGAATCAACTTTAGATTTGATCACAAAGTGAATCGTAAATCAGCACCAATTTGAATCGCGCTTACGCTTGAATTGTTGGAAGTGCTGATTTTTGTCAAACCAAGATTGTAATACACAGCAGGAACAAAAAGAAGATTTCCTGCAAGAATTTCGTATTGAAGACCGAATTTCAAAGCGAATCTGAATGAGGAAGGATCAATGATATCACCTTCATACAGTCTGATTGATGTTCTATTCACATCAACATATTGAGGTTGATACCCATTTAAACCAACCACAGGATCATTTGGATCATTTTTGAGAATCAAAGAACCTGGTTCGGTTTCTTTTACAAATTGAACAGGATTATTTGCATCAAATTGTAATTCATATCTCTGCTCTTGTGTACCGCCCATTGGAATGCCAAATTGTGGACCTGCAGTAAGTCCGAGCATAGTACCAGGCAAATTGAAACGATACATTACTTCGAAGTTCAGCAAAGAATACTTAAACACTGAAGTATGAACAATTTGAGAGTTTACGATATTATTAGACCCACCAATTGGTCTTGAAGGGTAATTATCACCATCCAATTGGAATGTGGCAGGCTGATAATCATATACAGCTCTTGCGATGATAGATGAATTGGCATTCTTTGGATCACCCAATAAATATTCAAGTGAGAAACCAAAGTAATAACCGTTCTCAGTTCCGGTCTCAAAAGTCGGGCAATTCGCATCGGCAGCTATTGAAGAAAATCCACCGGAATGCATGGATTTATTATAGCCGGCAACAGGACCAACCAAAATTGGAGACTTCTTCGCTTGCGGTTTACGAGGGTCAGCCGCTTGTGAATAAGCATCGGAAGTAAAGAAAAAAGTGAGTGCCGCTAGGGCAATGAACAGTCGCATAAGACGCATGAGTTTCACCTTTTCGCCAGTAAGAGTATCTTGTTATTTACATTCTTAGGGATATGTTGAGTAAGTGCTATCTGATACAAAAGACAAATCAATGATCAGGGGTAGAAAATGATTGCCAATACCGAGGTTAGATTATATCAAAGAAAGAATTACCACAACAACGAGCCAAATTTAATAGAAAACTTGGCATTAGACAAGAAAAAATATAGGTTTTTCCATGTTTCTGTAACTATGTGGATAACCTCTTCCACAATCATTATTTCGAGATTAAGAATTGTTCAGCCCATTGGATGTTAACTGACTGAAAAATAAGGATATAACTACCACCGGGTAATGTTGAGGCATCAATTGCAATTTTGTTATACCCGGCATTCACATTACCTTGATTTTGCATTACGGTTTGACCAAAGAGGTTTTTGATGTCAATTGAGTACCAAGAATCTTGTTTGGAGAGCAGTCCAATATACCCTGACTCAGCCAAAGGATGAGGGAAAATACTCAATAATCCTTGTCCTTTAAGATCTTTTGTCACGACTCTGATTTGTTTTCCGCAGAATTCAGACAAATTCAATGGAATGCTTGCTGTGTCGCCGATGATGCAATTCGAGACTTTATTTCTTAGGATGATATGAATGGAATCAGGCTTATCAGTCAAATATGTATCAAACATTAGTGTTGTATTCCACGTACCTTCTCCTTTGAGCGATGCCTGTGTCTGTGCATTCATTATTGATCTTCCCAAACCATTTGCAATTTGCATCGGAATGCGAATGGTGCCTGCGCTTGCATTGATGTCAAATGGAGTTTCTGTGGTTTTGCAATCCACACTTTCTGGGTTATACAATAATTCAATCATGGGTTCAAAACCAATATCTGTTTTTGGTGAGACGGCATATTCACCTTTGATTGTCAATTCGAATGAATCACCCGGTAGATAGGTAATAGCAGACTCGATGGATGAATCAATGGATATATGATTGGTTCTGACTATAAATGGAATTTGTTCTTTTAATGCAATTGAATCTGCAAGATATGCAGTCACATGAATAATATCATTACCTGAGAGTTCTGAATCCAGTAGGAGAGAAATCGTTATGAATCCTCCACGCTTTTGAATTATTGAATCTGACATTGAAGTGATTGAGACTGAAGATCCCTGGAGAGATTGTTCAAGTCGAGCAATCACAGAATCCAGCTGTACATTGACATTACCATGATTGGTAATTCTTGCTGAAATCAATCTTCTTTCGCAAGCATATAATGTATCCAATGGTGGAATGCTCATTTTCACATCAATTGTATCAATCGCATCGGCATCTCCCCAGATTATTGAGCGGGTAAGAGCAGGGCTTGGACTAAGTATTCCCGCATCTGACTGTATCTCAACTGTTATTTCATGTCTTCCTGGTCTTTGAGGTGTGAAACGAATGGGAAGACTATGTATCATTCCGGGAGCAAATGATCTATTAATGAGACCGGTTGTATCCAATATAAAGGAAGTAATATCCCCTGAAATCACAGAACATCCTCTAATTGTCAACGGTGCATTGCCGGTGGAGAGTAATAAGTGTCCGCTAGTATCTTTTATTGAATATTCTGTGATTCGACCGACATAGATATCGTCTTGCTGAATTCCGGGCATGCTTCCTTTTCCAATGAGAGTATAGGACGTACTATCATTACTAAAGCCATTAGTGTATGTTATATTTCCTTGATATTGATAGAGTACAGTATCTTTTGGAGAAAATGTGGCCAATACAGCAATGGATTCTTTGGACTGAAGAATGGTATCTTTCTTTTGATTGGGGAATGAAAGTTGAAATACAGAATCAAGGTGTGCCATACCATCAATGCTGACTCTTGCGATATCATTTCCTGTATTCATAATGCTTGCAATGGTATCATATTGTGCACCGATTCTACGGGTTTTCCAATCTATAAGAAATCCATCGAGTCCGGGAGAAGCCCCATTGCCTTTGAGATCTGCTTGATTTGGCAATGACCTATCATTCATGATGGTGAATGTTTCGGTATAGGATGTTCTATCCAAAGGTGAAAATCTACACGTAATACGAAGGGTATCTTTCGGCTTGAAGATTCTCGGAAATACTCCCACAGTATCATATGTGAAAATACTCGAATACAGCGGTACAGAAAGGGATTGTGCAGTGAAGTTTGTACCACCTGCATTGATCAATTGAATGACTCCGGATTTGGTGTCTCCAATTGCAACTGTACCGAAATCATGACCAATAACTTGAATAGCAGGGTTTTCCATAATCCCGCTAATAGTAATTGACTTATAAATTCCACAATCAAGAAGTATCTGAAGCGATGTTTTTGCAGTATCAGATCCAGCTAGTGCTCTAAAGCAAACATCTATGAGAATCGAATCATTTGGTGCAATCAATGCATTGGTGAAAGCAGATAGATTGGAAGTGATGATGCGCGTATCACCAACCAATTTCATGAACTTGATCAGTATGCTACTTTTGCTCTGATTCACAATCACAATGCTTTTACATTGCGTATCACCCATTATCACTTTATCAAAGAACAGTGAATCAGGAATTATGATTTTTGGAGCGGTATACGCATATCGCATCCTCGAAACATTGCCTGCATTGTCCATTACTTCAATGACAATTGAGGCATCCTTTAACTTATTGATCACATTTCCGGAAAAAGTTGATGTTGTATCTCCTTCCTTGAATCCGGCTATTGACCAATTCATGTTTTGAGTTGAATCTCGGATAACTTGAATATCATGGAGGCCTGTATAATCATCAATCAATTGCTCATTGATTTTTCCTTTTATGTTACCACATGAATCTTTTATACTGATTTTGGGGGCAGTTGTATCTACTCCTTGAACCATTCCAAAAGCAAGCGGATATGCATAAGCATCATCAGAACCGATTCCATAAAGCCCGGCTATAAATGATCCTTCCATTGTTGATAAGCGGTGGAAGCCTGGTGTGACCGGCACAGTTACATAAAACATTTGCGTGCCATTCATTCTTTGATTCGGAAAATTAGATATGGCATTCCGAATCAATCTATTATCGAGCATGATATGATCTACAGCATCTTCAGAGCAAACAAGTGAGATAAAATGTTGTGCAAACTGTTTTGGATTTGTTGCAGGATTTGAAATGACATGAAAGTTGGCTTGTTTAATGGACTTTTCCGTAGAAGGGATGAGCATCATGCAAGGATCAAAGTTTTGCAATCGCTCATTTGAGGAAAAACTACTCGTCATATACTGAGCAATGCTGATTGGTTTATCAGATTCAATGTGAAGTGGATCGCGAATAAAACTCAATGTTCGGAAATCACCAGGATTCGACAAATTGAATGTTTGATTAATATTCCATCCTTTGACAGTCACATTTGTATTCGGTGCGATGCAATGAATACGAAAGAAATCTCCGGTACCATCATTGGTGAATGGTACGGTGATAAATGATTTTCCCCATTGCTCGGTGGGATATAACATTTCTGTGAGATGATTTTTGCTATCAAACTCTGTTAGACCAAGTGGTATGGCAGTTCTGAGATGACCACTAAATACGCCGATGGGTTTATCACCTCGAACTATTGTACCGGATAAATCACCTTGGCCAGATGGTAGGGTGTCCGACTTCACCAAATAACACTGTCCTTTATTCAAGGTGATGATGGTTGATTCGCCTGCTTGTACCTGTCCAAATGTGGTGCTTCTTGGTGAAAATTCAATGACAGTATTATCTTCTGAAGCAATAATCATGAATTCACTGGAGCGGGGAATTTTACCTTGTGGGTCATCATCATGCATGTAGATATCATTTGGCCAAGAATGTATGACATATTCTCGACCCCATTTTGACACAGGAATGGCTGAATATCCATCAGTTGATAATGATTGACTACTTATCCCGCTAACAGAGATTGGTTGATCGGATTCAATTTCTATTGATTTTGACTGTATCTTTTCTGACTCATACATTTCCACTTTATCATATGGTACCGTGATTTCTACGACGGTATCTCCTGCCAATTGCAAATACTGTGATGGACCTGTGATTGGTCCCGCAATCCTTACACTAGTCGGCCTTATGGTGGAAATATGTATGGTCAATCGAATGCCACCTGGCAAAATGATCAATTCATTTTGCATAAAGCCTATGAGAAAATACCGTCCTGCATAGCCCGAAATTGCGCTGTTTTGTGATTTTCCATTTTGTGCATGGATGTCATGTAATCCACAGAGGAGCATGAGCAATAATGCTATTGCAGAGCTAAGAATGGAATGAATTGATATGGATTTTTTCATTGGCTTTTGGATACGATTATAAACCCCGTCACAATTACGGAAAAAAACTTGAGTTGACCAATGGAAAATAATCGGATATTGTCGATTCAGTTACAACAAATTCTATCGGGAGTCGTTGATATGCCCGAACTTTTCAAAAAAACACCCTCCATTTTAGCAATTACCCTATATCATGGATTTTAAAGATTATTATTCAGTGCTTGGTCTAACAAAAACTGCCAAACCTGAAGAGATAAAAAAAGCCTATCGAACTTTGGCTCAACAGTTCCATCCGGATAAGAATCCCGGTGATGCAAAAGCTGAAGAAAGATTCAAAGAAATCAATGAAGCATATCAAGTCTTAAGTGATCCTCAGAATAGAGAAAAATATGATAGACTTGGATCCAGTTGGAATACCCATTCTCATCAAGGAGGAGCGGGAAGTCCTTTTGATTGGCAAGCATGGCAGAATCGGGGTTCTTCCAGAAATGATTTTTCTCAATTTTCGGGTGGATCAGGTTTTTCGGATTTCTTCGAAACGATTTTCAATAATGCAGGAGCGGGACAAAAGTCAGCACGTCCTCAAAAAAGCACTTCTGAATTGCAGGCCACGATTTCATTTCAACAAGCATATAGCGGTTGCACGCTAAAATTGACCACGGGTGGAAAACAAAGAGAAATTCGTTTGAAACCCGGTATCAAGGATGGTCAGACGATTAATATTCCTTCCGGTCAAGGACATGACATACATGTGAAAGTCCATATTACTCCTGATGAAATCTATAGAATTCAGGGTTCGGATTTAGAAGCAGATGTTGAAGTACCACTTTATACTGCATTATTGGGTGGACAAGTTAATTTTACCACCTTGAAAGGTACTATCGCCGTGAAAATCGCCCCTGAAACAAAACCTGCTACAAAATTGAGATTGAAGGGTTTTGGCATGCCAATTCATGGTAAAGACCAAGCATTTGGTGATCTGTTTTTATTGGTTCACATTGTTTTTCCTGAACGATTGACTGAAGAAGAAAAAACCCTTATTTCCTCACTTGCAGCACTGAGATCCTAATATGAATATTTTAATAACCAATGATGATGGCATAGATTCGCCCGGAATTTTGGCGCTTGTTCAAGCTTTGAAAACGGTTGGAAATGTCACCGTCATTGCACCTGATAGACAGCAGAGTGCTGTTGGTCATGCACTTACTGTAAGTGCTCCATTACGTGCAGTGCCATTTCAAAGAGACGGTGATCTCTTTGGATATGCCGTCAATGGGACGCCTGCAGATTGTGTGAAATTGGGGGTTTCAACATTGTTAACAATCAAACCGGATCTTGTGGTCTCCGGTATCAATCATGGTGCAAATACTGCCGTGAATGTCATGTACTCAGGGACTGTATCTGCCGCAACAGAGGCAATGATGATTGGTATTCCTGCATTGGCTGTTTCGCTGACGTCCTTTTCACTTGAAGCAGATATGTCTGTAGCTGCTGAATATGCTGCAAAGGTTGCTGGAGAGATGCTGAATTGGGATATTCCTTTAGATACAATTTTGAATATGAATGTGCCTGCCATTCCCAAAGAAGAAATCAAAGGAATGAGAATCACCAGATTGAGTAATTCTTATTGGGATGATAGTTATGATTCCAGAAAGGATCCAATGGGTAGAGAATATCATTGGATTGTTGGAACATATCGAGTACCGGAAGAAACAGATATAGAGACAGATGATGGAGCAGTTCGAAATGGATGGGTCTCACTTACGCCGGTACATTATGATCTGACCCACAGAAAAATAGTCGATAAATTGAAAAGTATAGTATAAAAAAATCCCCGCTGATATCATTTCGGCGGGGATACTTGCTTCATTTAAGTTTGAACAATTATTCAGGTTTGAATTCCGAATCTTTGATTTCCTGATTGATCTGATATTTCAATCCATCCATCGTGATGACAATCAGACCTTGTTCGATAATGAATTTTCCGGGGAATTTCACACCATCTACTTCGGTGTAATTGGCATATGATTGCGTGACTTCTATATCACCCTGTGGACCTTTTGCAGTCTTCTTCACAGAGGAAATCAAGAATGTTGTTGCATCAAAAGACATCGTCTCAATATCACCGGAAGCATCTTTTGCTTCTACGATGATAGCATTTCCTTCTTGACCTTTGATTGTCAATGTCTTTCCGAGTTCAAGCATGCGAGCAGATTCCGCAATATGTGCATTGTCGAGCATACCTTGCTTTTCATCGGCTTCGGTCACTTCCTGAACTTGTGGACCCATCATTCTCCAAGCTTGATTTCCATCGGTCATCATTGTTTGCTTGAACATCTTGAAATCCATGATTGTCACTTCTTTGCCGGGGGCTTTTTGCTTGCGTAGAATTGAGCCTTGCATTTGTTGACCATTCATGTCAAACGATGCAGTTCCACTTGTGATCAAGGTTGAGATTTTAGAGATATTCTCCATTCCACCCAATGCCTTGCGATGCTTCTCCATCAACTCTTGTGGAGTCATTTCCACTTTCTTCATTTCAGATTTTTTGACTTCAAAATCGCTGGTGTATTCATAGACCGGGCCAAATTGCTTCAATGATTCCAATACATCAGGACTACCAACAACGACAATTGACAGCTTTGAGACATGTTTGCTCATCGCATTTTTCATCTGTTCAGGTGAAATTGCATCAAATCTTATTGGAAAATCCTTCACATATGAGATTGGTTGATTATTATAATCAGCATTGAGTAGCAAGCCAGCCACATAATCTGAATTTTCAAAGCTCATTTTGAATTGACCAATCACAAATCGTTTGATCAAATCTAATTCATCTTTTGGTGCAAGTTCAGTTGTGATTTTGGTCATTTCAGTTTGCATGACTTTGATTGCTGAGTCAGTTACTGAATTACGGACATCGGCACCACAGATATAACGATTGACATCTCTTCCACTGGTTAGATATGCATAGGGAGTATAAGTATAAGAGTATGTTTCTCTCAAAGTGCGGAATAATCTTCCTGAAAATCCGGCACCCATGAGATTCGCACCGAGTCTCAATGCTTCAAAATCAGGATGATTATTGGGAACTGATGTTGCTGTCAATGCAGTAGATGATTGAACGGAACTTGGTCGGGTGATAAAATAAACACCTTGTGGCATTGGTTCTGCTTTTGGAGTACGAAATTCATTGACATCACCGGGGGTCCAAGCTCCAAGTGCCTTTTCAAGAATTGGCTTGATTTCTTCAGGCTTTACATCTCCAACCACAGCTAATGTTGCATTGTTTGGACGATAGTATGTGGAATAGAATTTCTTGATTTCATCAAGAGTAATTGCATTGTAAGAAGCTTCTGATTTATGTCTTGCCGAAGGGTGATTTGCACCATAAGCAATTTTTCTAGACATCACTTGAAGCATGGCATTTGCATTTGCTTTTTCGAGCTTCACTTCAGAGACTTTTTGTTTTCTCAATTTGGCTAGTTCATCTTCAGGGAAAGTCGCAGAGCGTAATACATCGGAGAAAACCTCGAGCATGATCGGCATATGTTTGAGAATACTCTCGCCGGTTACATTTGTGATATCTCCTGAAGAAGAAGCACTGACGCTAGCACCAACTCCATCCAATTCTTTTGCAATGGTTAAAGCATCTCTTTTGCCGGCACCTTTGGTGAGCATTTCTGCGACCATAGCTGCTGTTCCGGGAATTGATTCAGAAACTTCTCCGCCTCTAATTTGGAGTCGTAGCGTAACTGTTGGTTGTTCATGATCTTCAACCACAAAGACTTTTAAACCATTTGACAGGAATAATTCGGTATACTTAGGAAAGGCAAACTCTTTTGCGGGAAGAGGACCCGGTTTATCGCCTAATTTGAGTCCTTGACCAAATGCAGAATGCAGGGTCAGGAACATGGAGAAAAGAATGATATACTGTTTCATATGTTTTCAATTATGTGTGATCAAAATGAAGATATTTATTTCTGCTTGGGCATATATTGAAGAATCGTTCTAGAATCTTGTGTGAAATATTTTTTGGCCACACGTTGGAGATCTTCTTTTTTGATCGACATGAAATCTTTGATTTCTGTATTGATCATTGATGCTTTACCGAAATATGTATGATACTTTGCAAGTGAACGAGCTTTTTCAAGTACATTCTTTTTACCTTCAATGAATCTCACTTCGGCAATATTCTTTGCTTTTGTGAACTCTTCATCTGTCACACCTTCATTCTTCACTTTCTCGATTTCTTCGTCAATTGCTTTAATGACTTCATCGGCTGTCTTGCCGGGTGAAATAACCCCAAGCATGAACATCATGCCTGAATGTTGGAGATTTTGTGCTCCGCCACTAGCCTGAACTGCAATTTGATCTTTGTCAACCAAACGTTGATAGAGTCGTGAACTCTCACCGGAACGAACAATATCCATGAGCATTGACATGGCATAGGCATCTTTTTCTCCGATTTTCGGTCCACGATATCCCATGAACACCGCCGGTAATTGTGCTTTTGGATCATCTATTGTTTCACGGACAATGCCTGGATTCATGTCTTTCATCACAACATTTGATCTCTTAGGTGCAGTCCCTTTTGGAATGATGCCAAAATACTCTTTGACAAATCCTTTCACTTGTTTCATGTCTATATCACCCGAAATCACCAAAGTCGCATTATTCGGCTGATAGAAATTATTATAGAATTGCTTGAATTCAACAATGCTTGCATTGTCAATATGCTGTGCTGTTCCAATCGGAGTCCAGCTATATAAACCACCATTAAAAAGTTTGCTTGCAGTGCGTTCAAACCAATCACCATATGGTGAATTGTCATAACGATTTTTACGTTCTTCTTTGACGACACCGCGCTGAGTTTCTACACCGATGGAATCCACATGGAGTGTACGCATACGAGATGCTTCGATCCAAAGTGGAAGGCGAATCTCATTACTGGGTACTTCGAAATGATAGACTGTTTCATCAAATGAAGTATATGCATTCAATTCTCCGCCGGCACCTTGAATAAACTTATCTAAGGAAGCACGCTTATAGTGATCTGTTGCCTCGAACATGAGATGTTCAAAGAAGTGGGCGAAGCCGGTCCTTTGTGGGTCTTCATCTCTTGCGCCTACACGATAATGTACTAATACAGCAACATTTGGTGCAGAAATGTCTTTATGAAAAATGACATGCAGACCATTAGGCATCGTGTATTCTTCAAATGTGATGGGGTTGATTTGTGCATGTGAAATCATTGCATTCATGATGCTGAAAGCAATCATGATTGGTACTGTCCACATGATACGATTAGAGTTTTTCATAGAACTCATTATATAATGAAACATGAATAAAATTTTAGATTATGCTTTGCCGTATCCCTTGTACTTGTCATACTTTGCGCTATACATCACGATATTCATCGAGCTGTCACGTAAAGTTCCACCGGAAGGGGAGAGATAAAATGATTCCACGTGGTCAGTTTTATGCTTTGCGGGTACACCAGGTGCATCTACATAAAATCTTAGAATATGGTAGCCAAGCCGCAATTCAGATTCTTGGGCTTGTTGCAATAGATTTTCATGCGAGAAAATCATGAGGTCATTATTCATATCGGGAATCAATTTCTGAAAATTCAATGCTTTGATTACGCTTTATATTGGTAGAAAGTTTCCGTAAAAATGAAAAGAGCAAGCCAATTAATAAGGGGCTTGCTCTTGACAATACCTTGTGAGTTTATCTGTATTGGCGCAAGAATTCCAAACGATCTTGCAATTGCGCAATTGGTATGAGCAATTTGTCTTTTCCAAGAATGGCATCTTGAGGATTGATAAACACCAATTCATAATCTTTGCTCATGATGATTGCTTCTTCAGGACAAACTTCTTCGCAGAAACCGCAATAAATACATCTGAGCATATTAATTTCAAACTTCTCGGGATAGCGTTCTTTCACTTTATCTGTTTCTGCTGCACGTACTTCAATTGCAAGTGCAGGACAAACTCTCGAGCAAAGTCCGCATGCAACACAGCGTTCACCTTCTTCTTCCAAAACGAGTACCGGTCTACCGCGATATGAACCTGTTGGTATCCATTTTTCTTCAGGATATTGTCTTGTGAATGTTGGTTTAAACATTTGCTTAAATGTCAAAGCCAAACCTCTGCCGATTTCAGGAAGATAGATTTTCTCCCAAAACGACATTCTTTCTGATTCAATATTATGCTGTATGTTCATGGATTTCTCCGATTAGCCATTATGTTTTACATGATTCCAAAATGCTTGAGAAGCATGATGC
>Ga0172373_10007964_pt1 | contig 13554 bp, 7 predicted proteins | sample Lak10m_2_FD_114546 | JGI IMG/M metagenome (GOLD analysis project Ga0172373, IMG submission 114546) | Freshwater microbial communities from Kabuno Bay, South-Kivu, Congo - kab_092012_10m | ecosystem: Environmental > Aquatic > Freshwater > Lake | place: Democratic Republic of the Congo: South-Kivu... | reverse complement strand
TATGTCGAGCCAAGGTATAGCCCAAATTGCAGTTGTCATGGGTAGCTGTACCGCTGGTGGTGCTTATGTTCCTGCGATGTCAGATGAAACCATCATCGTGCGTAATCAAGGCACGATTTTCTTGGGTGGTCCTCCTCTGGTTAAAGCTGCTACTGGTGAAGTCGTAAGTAGCGAAGATTTGGGTGGTGGTGATGTACATACGCGTCTCTCAGGTGTTGCTGATCACCTCGCTGAAAATGATGAACATGCGATTGCGATTGCACGTAATATCGTTGCCAATTTGAATAAAAAACCAAACGAACTCAATAAGCAGATTGATGAACCATTGTTTGATGCGAAAGAGTTGTATGGTGTAGTCCCTACCGATGCCCGCAAGCCATTTGATGTACGAGAAGTGATTGCACGTATCGTCGATGGTTCTCGTTTTGATGAGTTTAAAGCTCGTTTTGGTTCAACCTTGATCACAGGGTTTGCATTACTTTATGGGATGCCAGTCGGAATTATTGCCAATAATGGCATTCTATTTTCTGAGTCAGCTCAAAAAGGCGCACACTTTATTGAGTTATGTACCCAACGCAATATTCCGTTGTTATTTATTCAAAATATCACAGGCTTTATGGTGGGTCGCCAATACGAAAATGAAGGTATTGCCAAGCACGGTGCCAAACTGGTGATGGCGGTTGCAACTGCAAATGTACCAAAACTTACACTCATCATTGGCGGTTCTTTTGGTGCAGGTAACTACGGTATGTGTGGACGTGCTTATTCTCCTCGTTTCTTATGGACTTGGCCAAACTCACGTATTTCAGTCATGGGTGGTGAGCAAGCAGCCAGCGTACTTTCGACTTTGAAGCGTGATCAGATCGAGCAAAAAGGCGCAGAATGGTCAGCACAAGAAGAAGATGAATTTAAGCAACCGATTCGTGATCAGTATGAACGTCAAGGTCATCCTTACTATGCTTCTGCCCGTTTGTGGGATGACGGTGTGATTGATCCAGCGCAAACGCGTCAAGTACTAGGATTAAGTCTTGTTGCAGCTTTAAATGCACCGATTCAACCGACTAAATTTGGCGTGTTCCGCATGTAAGAGGTGTTTATGAGCTATCAATTTTTACAACTGGAACAGCATGATCAGGTGGCATATGTGTGGCTAAATCGCCCTGAGCTACACAATGCTTTCAATACAACGGTGATTGAAGAATTGCATACTTGCTTTAAGCAAATTGCTACCCGTGACGATATTCGAGTTGTAGTTTTAGCAGGTCGTGGTAAAAGCTTTTCAGCAGGTGCAGATCTGAATTGGATGAAACAAGCGGGTCAAGCTTCTACAGAAGAAAATGAAGCCGATGCTTTAAAACTCGCACAGATGCTTGAAGCACTCGCAACCTTAAATCAGCCAACGATTGCACGTGTTCATGGTATTGCTTTTGGTGGTGGTATGGGTTTGGCATCTGCATGTGATATTTGCATTGCCAGTACCGATGCAAAGTTTGCAACCTCTGAAGTTCGACTAGGTCTTGCCCCTTCTACGATTAGTCCATATGTGATTCGTGCGATTGGAGCTAGACAAGCTTCACGCTATTTTTTAACTGCTGAACGTATCTCAGCACACGAAGCAAAACAAATCGGTTTGGCACATGAAATTGCGGATGCAGAAGATTTAGATAAAAAAGTTCAAGAGATTATTGATGCTTTACTGCTGGGTGGACCACATGCCCAATCAGCATCTAAGCAACTGATTCAAATGGTCAGCAATCAAAGTATGAATGATGAATTACTTCGACAAACTGCTCAACACATAGCACAAGTTCGTCAAGGCAGTGAGGCAAAAGAAGGTTTAACTGCTTTCTTAAGTAAACAAGCTCCTGCGTGGACTTCAAATTCTAATAACAACAATTAAGGATGATCAAGATGTTTGAAAAGATTTTAATTGCGAACCGTGGTGAGATCGCTTGCCGTGTGATTCGTACCGCCAAAAAATTAGGTATTGCGACGGTTGCGGTTTACTCAGATGCAGATGCACATGCACAACACGTTAAACTTGCTGATGAAGCGATTTATATTGGTCAATCTCCTGCAACACAAAGTTATTTACAAGTTGATCGTATTATTCAAGCGGCGATTGATACAGGAAGCCAAGCGATTCATCCTGGTTATGGTTTTCTTTCGGAAAACGATCAATTTGCTTTAGCTTGTCAACAGCACAATATTTGCTTCATTGGCCCTCCAGTCGATGCCATTTTAGCGATGGGCTTGAAAGCAACCTCAAAAGCTTTGATGGAAAAAGCCGGTGTACCTCTAACACCCGGCTATCACGGAACAAATCAAGATGCTGAATTTTTAAAACAACAAGCAGATCGTATAGGCTATCCCGTATTGATTAAAGCAAGTGCTGGCGGTGGCGGTAAAGGCATGAGTCTAGTGGAACGTAGCGAAGATTTCCTTCATTCTCTTGCGTCGTGTAAACGTGAAGCCAAATCGAGTTTTGGTAATGATGATGTACTGATTGAACGTTATGTGATTCAACCACGTCATATCGAAGTACAGGTATTTGGCGACACGCATGGCAACTATGTACATTTATTTGAACGGGATTGTTCTGTTCAACGTCGTCATCAAAAAGTATTAGAGGAAGCCCCTGCTCCGCGAATGCCAAGCGAAAAGCTCGATGCTATGCGTCAAGCTGCAATTGATGCTGCGCGTGCGGTAAATTATGTCGGTGCAGGTACGGTTGAGTTTATCGTTGAACAAGATGGTACGGCGTATTTCATGGAAATGAACACACGCTTACAAGTCGAACATCCTGTGACTGAAATGATTACTGGAGAGGACTTAGTAGAATGGCAATTACGAGTTGCGTATGGTGAGCCATTACCAAAACTCCAACATGAATTACAAATTCATGGGCATGCGCTCGAAGCACGTATTTATGCAGAAGAACCAGAAAAAGGCTTTTTACCTGCAATCGGTAAAATTGATTATCTACGCTACCCAGCGCAAAACCAATATGTTCGTGTAGATAGTGGCATCGTTGAAGGTGATGAAATTACCACTTTCTATGACCCAATGATTGCCAAATTGATCGTATGGGGTAAAAACCGTGAAGCTGCTTTGATTCAAATGCAACACGCGCTGAGTCAATTCCATGTCGATGGTTTAGGCAATAACATTGCTTTTTTGGAAAAGATTGTACGTTGTGATTCATTCAAACAAGCAAAGTTGGATACGAATCTAATCCAACGTGAAGAACAGTTCTTGTTTAGCCCAGCGAACATAAAACCTGAGTTTGTTGTTGCGACTGCATTTATTGAATTTCTAAGCCAAATGCAAAGCAATCAATCAACTCAAAAACAACTGTGGCTAGCACAACCCTTATGGCGTAGTAATGTGTCTTATCAGCACAGCATTAAATTGAACTATTTAAATCAAAATATTCAAATTAAGTTTTCTGCTGCTGAACAAGGGTTTAATTCAGAATTTAATGGTCAGCAGTATCACATCACAGGTCAATTGACTGATCAGCACAGTGCAAATATTCAAATTGGTGGAATCCAGCAAAAACTTGCCTTTAATCGAGGTGTGCAAGGTATTACCCTGTTCAACGCTGGACAAAGTTATAAGTTTAGCTACTTACGTCAGGATTATAATCAAACTGATGGTCAGTCTGAGCAAGGACATCTCAAAGCACCGATGCCAGGTGTGGTGACACAATTACTTGTTGGCGCAAATCACACCGTGAAGAAAGATGATGTGCTTTTGACGCTTGAAGCGATGAAAATGGAATATACCATTCGCGCTCCAAAAGATGGTGTGATTTTAGATGCCTATTTCCAAGTGGGTGATCAAGTCAAAGCGGGTGATGAGCTTGTGGACTTCCAAGCTGCTGAGGAGGAAGTTGCATGAGTGACTATGTAAAGATTGTAGAAGTTGGGCCTCGTGATGGTTTGCAAAACGAGAAACAAGCTTTAAGCATTGAGCAGCGATTGAGTTTTATCAATGATTTAATTGATGCAGGTTTAAAGTCAATTGAAGTGGGTTCATGTGTATCAGCCAAATGGGTACCACAAATGGCGCAGAGCGATGAGTTATTTAAATTGTTGCCACAACGCAATGATTTAAATTTGAGCTTGCTCACGCCAAATCTTAAAGGCTTTGAAGCTGCCTTAGCAGTTGGATGTAAAGAGGTTGCGGTCTTTACCGCAGCTTCTGAGAGTTTTACCCGAAAGAATATCAACTGCTCTATCGATGAAAGCTTAGAACGATTCTCTGAAATTTTCCAAGCCGCGCAAGCAAATAATGTTCGCGTACGTGGTTATGTCTCTTGTATGGTGGACTGTCCTTACGAAGGTGCAATCGATCCCAAACAAGTCGTGAATGTCGTGAAACAGCTGCATGACATGGGATGTTATGAGATTTCATTGGGTGAAACCATTGGGACAGCAACACCAGATCGAGTGCAGAAAGTTTGGCAAGCATGCTTAGCGGAACTGGATAGCAAGATTTTGGCAGGACACTTTCATAATACCTATGGTATGGCAATCGCCAATATCTATCAATCCTTACAGCAAGGTATTCGAGTTTTTGATTCCTCACTTGCTGGACTGGGCGGTTGTCCTTATGCCAAAGGTTCATCAGGGAATGTTGCAACAGAGGATTTATATTATTTACTGTCTCACATTGGATATGAAACAGGCATTAATCTAGAAAAACTGATGTTGGCTAGTCAAAATATCAATCAAACATTGAACCGAAAAAACTTATCAAATTATGCAAATACTTATCTTCAACAGTCATGTGCATAAATAAATCTCAGCGATCATTGAAAATGCTCCACTAAAAATAAATTTGAAGGAGCATTCATGTTTTTTGTTTTAATCACTTATTTTTGACTTAAATATAGATCATTCAGTATGTGTTAATTGATAAAAATAAGAAGTATCTGATTTAATTTTCGGTGAAATATATTGTTCTACCCAATCCAACCAAGCACGAGTTTTTGCATCAATATAATCTCTTGACGGTAATAAGGTATAAACACCAATATCAGGTGAACGCCAATCGGGTAAGACATGACACAATCGACCTGCCCGAACAGCTTCAATCACTGAAAACATCGGTAATAATGCGATTCCCATATCTTGTTGTACGACATCTAATAATAACTCAGGAGTATCAGCCACAATTTGACCGCTCGTACTGATCTCATGAAAACCACCTTTTTCATTAATCAAATGCCATTCAGGTGTAATTGATGGATTGACCAAACGTAGACATGCATGGTTGTACAAATCTTCAGGTGAGTTTGGTATGCCATGCTTTTCTAAATATGCAGGAGATGCGCACAACACTGAAAATATGGTGCCGATACGACGCGAAACGAATCTGGAGTCAGTCAGTGATTCAGTTAAATATAAGCTGACATCAATTCCCTTACCTAAAAGATCTGGTGTGTTCTGCGAAGTTCGATATTCAACCGTCAAATCTGGATAACTTTGGCAGAATTTAGCCATTACAGGCGATATATAATAATGCCCAAAGCTTGCCATACTCAAAATCCGTAGCCGTCCTTTTGGCTTTGTTGCCGTTCCTGTCGCTTCAGACTCTGCTTCATCTATGATCGATAGAACTTGTCGACAACGCTCAGCATAAAGCGCACCAATATCTGTCAATGCATGCTGCCGTGTAGAGCGTTGCATCAGTTTAACACCAAGCCGTGACTCTAGCTCGCTGATCAGACGTGATACCTGAGCTGTGGTCAAATCCATCTGTTCAGCAGCTGCTGTAAAACTTCCACTGTCAATCACTTTCAGGAAAGCATGCATTGCATGCAACAGTCCACCATCGAGATTTTTGCGCATAACGTAAATATCTTTTCCTAAATTACGCATTGTTGCACCAGTTTAGATCAACCACAATGGTAAATATGTACATACATCCATGCGTATTTTTTTGACAGTTCAGCGCATGATTTGATCGTTGTATGTCTATAACTCCAAAAGTCAACTCGGATGTTGAGAAAAGAAAGTAGCTCGAACTACATAATACAAAGGAGACATAAATGAATATCGCTACGACATTTACACCTAATAAGATACCGACTAAAGATGTATCCCTTGATGATAAATACATAAGCGATAACGGCACGGCTTATATGACAGGTATTCAAGCTTTGGTGCGTTTACCACTCGCTCAAACCCGCCGTGATAGTAAAAATGGTTACCATACCGCTGGATTTATTTCAGGTTATCGCGGATCACCTGTTGGTAATTATGATAATTTTCTTTGGCAAATTGAAGGAATTTTGAAAGATCATGATGTGGTCTTTCAACCTGGTGTTAATGAAGATTTAGCTGCAACCGCGATTTGGGGTACTCAACAAGCCAATTTAGCAGGTCAAGGTAAATTTGATGGTGTTACTTCTTGGTGGTATGGCAAAGGTCCAGGTGTAGATCGCTCAGGTGATGTACTACGTCATGCTAACCTCGCAGGCACAGCCGAACACGGTGGTGTTGTTGCCCTATTTGGTGATGATCATTCTTGTAAGTCTTCTACTGTTCCGCACCAGTCTGAACATGTGATGATGGGTTGCGGCATTCCTATTTTTTATCCAACCTCAGTACAACATATTCTTGATCTTGGTATTCATGCGGTCGCAATGTCACGATTTGCGGGTGTATGGACATCCATGAAACTCGTGAGTGAAATCGTAGAGACATCAGCATCTGTGCATGTTGATGAAGACCGTGTCATTCCAGTTATACCTAAAGATGTTAAATTTCCTGATGATGGCGTTAATATTCGCTGGCCAGATCATGGTATCCAACAAGAAGAAAGACTTTACAAATACCGCTTACCTGCTGTTTTAGCATATGCACGTGCTAACCAACTCAATAAAATCACTTGGCCATGTGAAAATGCCCGTATCGGTATCGTTGCGAGTGGCAAAGGTTATCTCGATACGATTGAAGCTTTGCGTATATTAGGGATTGATAACGATATTGCTGAACAAATTGGCTTAAAAGTTTATCAAGTCGGTCTTATTTGGCCTTTGGAACCACAAGGATTACATGAGTTTGCAGAAGGTTTAAAAGAGCTTATCGTTGTTGAAGAAAAACGTCCGATTCTTGAATCCCAAATTAAAGATGAGTTGTATTCACTACCTGACCACCAACGTCCTCATATTATTGGTAAAGCTTGTGATGGTAAGGGTGAATGGAGTACATCTACTGAGGAAGCTCCCTTAATTGGATATTACGAGTTTCAGCCTGAACCAATTGCAAAAATGTTGGCAGCACGTTTTCTCGCCTTGGATATTCCAGTACATATAAAAGAACAAATTCAAAACCGAGTTGGTTTATTAAAAACAGCTGAACAAGAATCTCAACGTATTTTAGATATTGCTGATCGCAAGCCATTTTTCTGTAGCGGATGTCCTCACAATACTTCGACTAAATTACCCGAAGGCAGTCGTGCATTAGGTGGTATTGGATGTCATTACATTGCAGTTTCACTTGATCGTGGTACAGAAACCTATTCACAAATGGGTGGTGAAGGTGTGAGTTGGGCTGGTGCATCGCATTTTACTAATGAAAAACACATTTTCGCTAATCTAGGTGATGGAACTTATTTCCATTCAGGTTATCTTGCTATTCGCCAAGCCATCGCTGCAAAAATTAATATTACTTACAAAATCCTCTACAACGATGCTGTTGCAATGACGGGCGGACAACATGTGGATGGACATTTGAGTGTTGCTCAACTAACGCGTCAGTTAGCCGCTGAAGGGATAAAAAAACAGGTTATCGTGACTGATGAACCTGAGCTGATACATGCCGAAGAAGGTATAGCACCTGATGTAGAAATTCATCACCGTAATGAATTAGATGCAATCCAACGTCAATTACGTGATATTTCGGGAGTAACAGCCCTAATCTATGTTCAAACTTGTGCCAGTGAAAAACGTCGTCGTCGTAAACGTAATGCCTACCCTGACCCTGCTGAACGTTTATTTATTAATACTGATATTTGTGAAGGCTGTGGTGACTGTTCAAAACAATCGAACTGTTTATCTGTCGAACCTGTAGAAACAGAATTAGGTACTAAGCGTCAAATTAACCAGAGCACCTGTAATAAAGACTTTACATGCGTCGAAGGTTTTTGCCCTAGTTTTGTCACTGTACATACACGAGATATGAAGCGCCCGGAAAAATTTGAAGGATTTCCTGCTGGTTGGCCAGAAAAACCAATCATTCCAAGCTTGGAAAACACACCGAGCAGAATCATGGTGGGTGGTGTCGGCGGTACAGGTGTAGTTACATTAGGTGCATTGTTAGGAATGGCTGCGCATCTAGAAGGTAAAGCGACACGTGTTATGGATATGGCAGGATTAGCACAGAAAGGTGGAACAGTATATTCCTATGTACAACTTGCTTCAGACGACGAGCAAATTTCAGCAACAAAAATTCCTGCTGGTCAATGTGATATTTTAATCGGCGCTGATGCAATCGTAGCAGGTAGCAAAGCTGCGTTATCACGCCTAAGAGATGAAGCAGTGGTGATCGTGAATGAAGATGCTTCTCCAACGTTAAGTTTTATTGAATCTCGGGACTGGTATGCTCCGATTACAGACTTAATTACTCGTTTGAAAGTACGTGTACATCACGGAAAACTAGTTACATTACCAGCAGCTCGGATTGCCACTCAAGTACTCGGAGATTCGATCTATATCAACCAGATTCTTTTAGGTATGGCTTGGCAAACAGGAAAAATACCGCTACTAAGAGAAAGTATAGAAAAAGCAATTCAATTAAATGGTACGGCGTTTGATAAGAATATCGAGGCTTTCCGCATCGGTTGTCATCTGAGCAGTGATCCTAGTTTAATTCCTCGTTTAGTCGCAGCGATGCCAAAACTTAATAAGCCCCAGACCATGTCGGAACTAATTGAAGATCGTACTACTCGTCTGCGTGAATATTGGAATGAAGCTTACGCCTTGAAGTATAAAAACTTAGCAGAGAGCGCTGCGGAAAAATTACCTGAATCATTAGCTGGAACGATTGCAACTCAACTTTATCGAGTGATGGCTTATAAAGATGAGTATGAAGTTGCACGTTTACTTACAGCTAAAAAATTCAAACAGTCTATAGCCTCGCAGTTTGGAGAAGGCTTACGTCTAACCTATCACCTAGCTCCACCTGTACTGGGCGCACATCAAAATATTCGTAAACGTGCTTTTGGATATTGGATCCGGTACCCTTTGATGCTATTGGCACGTTTACAATGGCTACGTGAAACTTTCCTAGACCCGTTTGCTCGTCAAACAGAACGTCAGCACGAACAAGCGTGGCGTGACCGTTATATCAGCTTTGTCGAGGCTTTAATTGATTCACCTGAAAAATACAATCTGGTCGTTGCGGAGGAAATTGCCAAACTTCCTGCTGAGGTGCGAGGTTTTGGGCATGTGAAAGCGCAAGCGATGAACAGTGCGATACAGCGTTGGGATGAGCTTACAACATCACTCAATAAATCCTAAAATTTTATTCAACTTGTAGGGCTGGCATTTTAATGTTCAGCCTTTTTTATTTAAAATCTGATATGAACTGATAATCTCCCTTTTATTTCATCAAATTTTATTTTGTTTTTCTCTATGTTCTCTAGGTGTGTAGCCCTTTACACTCTTTGAATAGCTGAATATGCGATCCATCTTCATACAACTGACATTCTTTAGGAATTGAATAACCTTTGAATTGATCAGGATAAGTAGCAGCTGTTCCCATAACCGCAGTTGCATTATTTCGAGGCGAATCTATGAATACAAGATCGGTATCAAATGCCAATGCACCAGGTGTGCCGATAACTGACATAATTGAAAAGAATTGATGAGGTGCTGGTAGTTCAGGAATCATCACCCCATAATGAGTCCAACCGACATGTTTGGCTTGATGATAAGGTTTTAATGCGTAGCCTTTAAGAAATGCATTGCCATCTTGCGATGCAGAACTGTCAAGCAATGGGAAAATTGAATGAATCAACGATGTGATTGCAGGTTTTGTCACTAATTTTTCAGTGTTTTTTATCAAAGAGAAATTCATCGTAGGACTCACTTTTATATTTAGCGTTATAGTCAATAAAATGCAGAATAAGTTGTTAAATTTGACTTTTAATTACCAAAGATTATGTCAGTTCGGTCAAATTGATTTTTAATAAGATGAATCTTTTTTAATTATAAAATCGTAATTCAAAAGTTTTGGTTTAAATCATGAAAAAAGGTGCATGATTGACATACACCTTTCTTAGATCAAAAGCTTTGAGGCTTAACTTACAGCTTTTGCACGAGCTGCATGCAATTTTTTGTAGCTTTCAATCAAACGTAAATGACGATCCAAACCTTCTAATTTCATACTAGTAGGCGTTAAACCATAAAAACGAACACTACCTTCTACTGAACCAATAACTGCATCCATACGTTCATCACCAAACATACGACGGAAGTTCTTTTCGTAATCTTCCAACTCCATCTCGTCATCAAGAATAACTTCTAGCACGACGTTCATACATTGATAGAACAAACCACGTTCTACAGTGTTGGTGTTGTATTGGAGGAATTGCTCAACTAAATCTTTAGCTTCTTCAAATTGCTTCAGAGCAATATAAATAAGAAGTTTTAATTCCAGTAGTGTCAATTGTCCCCAAACCGTATTGTCATCAAATTCTATGCCGATTAAGGTTGTGATTTCAGTATAGTCATCAAGTTCGCATTCTTCTAAACGTTCAACCAGTGCTTCAAGACGTGTGTCATCTAAACGATGAATATTTAGAATATCTTCACGGAATGCCAATGCTTTATTGGTATTGTCCCAAATCAAATCTTCAACTAAATAAATCTCAGAATAATCTGGCACGAGGATACGACAAGCTGTAGCACCTAAATGTTCATAGACAGCCATGTAGACTTCTTTGCCCATTTCTTCAAGAATGCCAAATAATTCAGCAGCCTCATCTGCATTCGAGTTTTCACCCTCATTGGTGAAATCCCATTCTACAAAATCATAATCAGATTTTGAGCTGAAGAAACGCCAAGATACTAAACCACTTGAATCAATAAAGTGTTCCACAAAATTATTCGGTTCAGTCACTGCTTCACTTTGGAAGGTTGGCTGAGGTAAGTCATTGAGACCTTCAAAACTACGACCTTGCAATAACTCAGTCAAACTACGCTCTAAAGCCACTTCAAAACTTGGATGCGCACCAAATGAAGCAAACACACCACCTGTGCGCGGGTTCATCAAAGTGACACACATCACAGGGAATTGACCGCCCAGAGAGGCGTCTTTAACCAATACTGGAAAACCTTGTTCTTCTAAGCCTTGGATACCTGCAACAATACTTGGATACTTAGCCAAAACTTCTTCAGGAACATCAGGTAGTGCAATTTCACCTTCAATAATTTCACGTTTTACAGCACGTTCGAAAATTTCAGATAAGCACTGAACTTGAGCTTCTTCTAATGTATTCCCTGCACTCATACCATTACTCAGATACAAGTTTTCGATCAAGTTTGATGGGAAGTAAACTGTTTCGCCATCAGATTGGCGCACAAAAGGCAGTGAACAAATACCACGTTCAATATTCCCAGAGTTAGTATCGTATAAATGCGTACCGAGTAACTCTTTTTCAGGATCGTAAATCTCAAGACAGTATTCATCTAAGATTTCTTTTGGTAGCTCACCATTTGGTCCTGGTTTAAACCATTTCTCATCTGGGTAATGCACAAACTCTGCGTTTGCAATTTCTTCGCCCCAAAATTGATCGTTATAGAAGAAATTACAATTAAGACGCTCAATAAACTCGCCTAATGCAGATGCTAATGCGCTTTCTTTGGTTGAGCCTTTACCATTGGTAAAACACATAGGCGACTGTGCATCACGAATATGCAGTGACCAAACATTCGGTACGATATTACGCCATGATGCAATTTCAATTTTCATGCCTAGACCAGCCAAGATTGCTGACATATTGGCAATGGTTTCTTCTAAAGGTAAATCTTTACCTTGAATATAAGTAGTACTTTCAGATGCAAGATTTGGCATCAATAAAGCTTGAGCATCTGCATCGATACTTTCCACTTCTTCGATGACAAATTCAGGACCCGTTTGAATGACTTTCTTTACGGTACAACGGTCAATTGAACGTAAAATCCCCTGACGATCTTTTTCAGAAATATCAGCTGGAAGTTCAACCTGAATTTTAAAAATCTGTTTATAGCGGTTTTCTGGATCAACAATATTGTTTTGAGATAATCGAATGTTGTCCGTTGGGATATCACGTGCAGCGCAATAGACTTTCACAAAATATGCTGCACAAAGTGCTGATGATGCCAAGAAATAGTCAAATGGACCAGGTGCAGAACCATCCCCTTTGTATCGGATCGGTTGATCTGCAATTACTGTGAAGTCATCGAATTTGGCTTCTTGTCGAAGGTTGTCGAGGTAATTTACCTTGATTTCCATGCTGGCACCTAAAATATGCTTATAGTTCTATTGCAAGAAATATAAGTTTAAAAATGAATAAATAAGCCAAATCGCAGATAAGAGACTGACTTAGAAAGGATTAATTAGCATTACTTCATTTAAAATCACTTTTAAATCAGTAATGCTAATAAGGACGACTAATTTTACAGAATTATGCGCTGAAATTGAGTAGTTTTATTGAACTTTGCAAATTATTTATTGGATTTGATCAAAACAAATGCATTGAAATTCCAATGACAACTAATGTTTATTTATTTGATAAATGGTTTCCGCATTACTTCTAAAAATTGCTCGCTGCTCCTCTTCACCTAGTGGTGCTGTCATTTCAATATACGCTTGAATGAGTTCTTTTAAGGTGGTGTTGGGTTTATCCATTGGAAAGTTGGATGCAAATACAATGCGTTCGGTACCAAAACTCTGAATCGCATGTCCAATAAGTGGTGAAAGTAAATCTTGTATTTGCAGTACAGTCGCCGTTATTTGTTGTTTATAAAATTGATGTCCCAGTACTGGCATCATTAATCCTGAAATTTTGGTATAAACATTTTTTTGTTCAGCGAGTTCTGAAATATCCTCTTTCCATTTTGCAAATATAAGCTCACGCTCAGCTGGTGTTTGCCCCGTTCTTTTTCCCACTTTTCCAAATAATCCGACTGGTGTTGCAAGATGATCTACCATGATCTTTGTATCAGGGAAATTTTGTGCGAGTGATTTGATTTCTTTAATTTGAGTGGAATATCCCCAAGCATCGAATGACAAATTCATCTTTGCTAGATGCTCAAAGCCCTTCAGGAATTTTTTTTGAGTATATAAATGTGGCTGATCACACCAGCGATGAATACCATCATCTGGATGCCATGCTGCCATTTTACGAATACCACAAAAATGTGGACTGGCATCTTGATGAGCTTTGAGAATATACAAAAATCTTTTATTTCTTGGATCTGCTGTAGCCACGATACCCGCAAGTTTTAGTTGTTGCTGATTAAAAGGTAAATGATGAATCCATTTTGTTTCTTCAACC
>Ga0172373_10007961_pt1 | contig 13559 bp, 15 predicted proteins | sample Lak10m_2_FD_114546 | JGI IMG/M metagenome (GOLD analysis project Ga0172373, IMG submission 114546) | Freshwater microbial communities from Kabuno Bay, South-Kivu, Congo - kab_092012_10m | ecosystem: Environmental > Aquatic > Freshwater > Lake | place: Democratic Republic of the Congo... | reverse complement strand
GGGGAAAACAACAATCGTGTTCCCGCCCGAAATCGTCACATCAGCAGTCGGCTCATGCTCGATGTTGTGGTAAACAAAGCCGACTGTGGAATTGACCACTATCGTTAGTCGCTCCTGCGGAATCTCAATTCCGAGCAGGGTAATCGTCCTACTCGCAACATCCAGCGTGTATGAGCCGGTGAATTGCTGCTTCACTAGACTCCCCCTAGGGCGATCGAAAATGCCATCACCGAACCCTTGGAAACCTCGCCCTGTGGCCCTTGGGGGCCGCCAGGTCCTTGAAGGCCGGGAACCCCTTGAAATCCGCGCTCACCTCGTTCGCCAGGAACTCCCTGCAACCCACGAGGGCCTTCGGCCCCCTGCGGGCCGGGATCACCGCGTAACCCCTGAAAACCGCGAGGCCCCATTGATCCGGCAGGGCCGACTGAACCGTCCCCTCCGCGATCCCCTTTTGGCCCTTGAGGCCCTGAAATGCCTTGGTCGCCCTTCAACCCGCGAGGGCCTGGCTCGCCCTGGGGGCCGGTAATACTATCACCTTTAAGACCTTGTAACCCGCGATCGCCTTTGTCTCCCTTTAATCCGGCTGGCCCGATAGGGCCAACGGGGCCAACAGGTCCGACAGGGCCGATAGCTCCCGCCGCCCCAGGGGCACCATTCAAGCCAGGCAAACCGCGAGGCCCCTGCGGGCCGGTCAAACCAGAGCCAATGATTTCAATAATTTCAGCCATATCAGATCGTCGCCTCCGGTAGCACAACTATTGTGCCGCGAATGAGTTTTCTCACCACGCCGCCAGTCGTAAGTTCAAGATCGTAAACAAAATTCCCTTTCGGTAAAGCCGCCGTCTCGTCCGGTGCCATCTCCAAAGATACCGTTCCCGATGCGCCGCCGAGTAGAATGCGGGAGTTCTCGGTAGAAAGTTCAAACCCCAACGCTCCGCCGTAAGACTTCCGCGCCTGCATCTTGGCAGTATAACCCATGAGGTTCACAATCTGCCCGTCCACCTTCCAGCGAAATTGCTTTTGAAAAGTTGAGCCCTGCTCAATGGTCAAAGGATATTCAACGGCTTCCATTATGCTTTTATTACACCTAAGTCTGCAAAAGGCAAGATGTATTTGCCTTGACATCGAAGCGCCGCATCGCGGAGCGCCAAGAACTCCGTCCTCTAGGCCCAGTATCTTGAGGCGGTCTCAAACCAAACCGCTCGCGCACCGTCTCCAGTAATACAAAAGCCGCGTCGGCAATATCAGGTGAACGCCCCATGCGAGCCTTCATGTCACTTTTCGGCTCGACGCAGAGCTTCATCCCGCCGCTCTTACGAGTCTCAAAATTTCGCGCCGTCATTTCTTGGGCGAGATCGGGGCCGACCCCACGAAGTTGACCATTCTGAAGCCACTCCTTCGCGCCAAACCAAAGTTCCGTGACTCGGTTGGTATATTTCTCATTGGCCGGAGTCGGGTCATACGGTGAGAGCGAGCGGTCACTTGGCGACCCGCCGAAATGCACACGCAAAAAATCATTCGTCCCCAACACACGCGACAACGCATCACAAAACGGAACGCCGCCACCAGTCACATCAACGCCCAAAGATCGAGCGTCCACGCCCGCCTGTCGCAAAATCGTCGCGATCTTTTGAGCGACCTGAAAAGTGCGCGGCTCTTTGGAGGAAGCGTCGTCCTCGATAAAATGGAAGGTATCAAATGATACCTGATCCACGCCATCGCGGTTCAAGCCGTAGCTCCCGAGATACAACACGCAGCGGTCGCCGCCAGAAACAAACGACGGATCAACCCCCGCCACTCGCATCTTCGAGCCCTGCCACACCGGAGCTTTGTCAGCGCCGCCCTTAATAATTTCTTGCTCGGAATACACCGCCTTGGAAACACCGCCCGGAGGCCAGAACCCACGATAGTCGCGCCAAAACATCGGCGAATCCTCGCCAAGCCGCTCGACTGCCTCCTCGATTTTTTCCCATTTTTGAATCGGCCAAACATTTTTTCGGGCCATGTAATTCGGGTTTCGCATCGCGTCGAAATGTAGCGCAACCCCTCCCAGCTTGGTTTCCCAGCGGTCATCATTCACCGTGATCGAGCCCCAGCCATCCTTCGGCTCCACGAATTTTCCAAAGGGATCGTAGTAGCTAACAGGGTTTGCCGCCGCGCAGATGTGAAGCACCGCGTTGTTCGCGAGGTTCGACATCGCCGTGTCCATCAGCGCGTGGCTCAACTCGGAAAGCTCATCCGCCGCAAGAAACACGCGAGGCGCTTTCATGCCTCGCATCTTGCCTGTCACTTCATTCGATTTCTTCGCCTCCGCTGGGATCAAATAAATTCCCGCCTGCTCCATGCGAACCTTGTCCTTGATGACATAGATCGCCGGAGTCGGAGTGTCCGTGAGCTTCGCGGGCGCGATTGGTGCGAGTGCGGGCCAATACCGCTGCACGGCACCCCACACGCGCTTCTTGGAATCACGGATCGAAGTCGAAGTCAGCAAACCCAGCGTGGAAAACGGAGCCGCCATCCAGTTGAGCAAAATCCAAACTGCCATGAAATCCGATTTTCCGCTTGACCCGCAGCCCGCGAACCCCACGAACTTCGAGTAGCAACACTCGCGCAGCATGTCCTCGGCCCACGGATGCCAGACAAAATTATCGAGAAAAAACATCTTCGCCGCCCGCTTGAAATTTTCTTCGCGGGGCGTTCCGTCTTTGGCTATGGAACGAAAAGCGTGAAGCTCAATCGTCCAGTCAGCCGTCTTCGGCGGGTAGATATACCCGTAACGAACAATGCTCCCTTTCGGGACCGGAGTTTTGCCGTCATCGACAAGAACCCCGACATTTTTTTGAACCATTCGGGACAAAGTATGTCCAACTTAGGACACTTGCAAACCCGATTTTTCATAAAGCATTGATTTATACAATTTATCACAAAATCCCTAACGAATTCGAATCCCGTAGGCGCTGCCATTTTTTGTCCAAAATTTCTTGGGACAAAAACCCCCCTCTCTCTACGCAAACCTACGGGTTTTTTCGCCGCAGGGTTAATATCTTCTTGCAAGGTTATTACACCTTTGTCACCATTTTGTCCTAATTTTTTGGGACAAGAACCAACACCAAACCGAACAAAACTATGAAACCACAACTCGAAAAAATTGACGAAAAAACCAGCACTCTCCGGTGCGGACATCTCCGCGTCAGAATCGCGAGACTCGAACGCGGGAAATACAAAACCTATCGGCTTTCGTGGAAAGTCGGGAGGAAAGGTTTTCGCCGCGCTTTCAATGACGAGACATCTGCGATGATCGAAGCAAACCGCGTTCTAAAAAATTTAGTCAACGCGGACGGGGCGGCGACTCAAGTGGCGGGGCCAGACCTCACCTACCTGACCGAGTGCCAGCGTCGGATGAATGGAGTCGCGCTACATACGGCGGTGGACTTCTACCTGAAATATCACGAATACATCGACCTCAACCCAAAAACATTTTCCGAGGTTTTCGACATGTTCTACGACCGCGCCATTCAGCGGAAACTCTCACCTCGTTACTACCAAACACTCCGGCACCACAAAAACTTTTGGGCGGGTCGATTTGGTTCGCGGTTCATCAACACAATTCCACCGGAGGAGTATCAAGACCACTTGAACACTTCCAAATACGAGAACCGCACGAGAAAAAATCTCTTTGGAACAATCGCGGCGATTCTGCGCTTTGCCCGCAAGCGCCGATTCATTTCGGAAAACAACGAAGAGATTGAAATGGAGTTCGGAAAAATTCGGCAGACCACGCCGGAAATTTACACGCCCGAGGAATTGATGAAGCTCTTCATCGCGCACGACCGTCGCTACCTTCCTTACCTAGCGGTCATGGCGTTCGGCGGCTCTCGGAGATCGGAGGCTTCCAATCCGAGTTTAACGGAAAAAGAAATTCTGTTTGACGAGCGCATGATCCGTCTCGGGCCGGAGATCACCAAAACGGGAGCGGGGCGGACGCTGGAGATTGGCGATGCGCTGATGGCATGGCTGAAGGAGTTCTACAAAGAAGGTCCGATATATCCGATGACAAAGATGTCTGCCCCGAAAGAAGACCTGTTGAAAGAAGTTGGGCTCACCCTCAAAAACAACGCCCTGCGGCATTCGTTCTGCTCATACCACCTCGCGCTCAATAGAAACTCAGCCATGACAGCGGACATTGCGGGGAACTCTCCAAAAATTTTGAACGAAAATTACAAGGCCCTTGTCTCACGCTCTGCCGCCGAGTTGTGGTTCTCCATAACCCCGGATGCAGTTCGAGATTTTGCCAAGAAAAACAACCTTGACAGGTTAATAACTTGGTAGGAGCTTGACCGGTTGCCTAACCAGCAACCAAAGAAACCAACAAATAAAATGCCTAACCAACTAAAAGAAGGAACCGAACGAGTATCGTATGTCGAAAGCAGCGATGTTCACAAGGCCCTTAAAATAATGTCCGTGTATAAAGGCGTCTCAATAAGCGCCCTCATGCGCGTCGCTACCGAAGACCTCCTGAAAAAAGAAGACCCGTCTGGGGTTTTCCTCTCACAAGCCAGGAAGTCGCGTGAAAAACAATCCGATACCCCAAAGCAACGGGCACGCGAAACACTGGACCCCGAAATTCTGGAGCTTGCCAAAAACCTCCAGAAAAAACTCGCTCGATAGTTTCACTGCACCTGTTCCTCCCAGAACAAAAAATAACCCTGTAGTAATAACCGAACAAACTAAGACAAAGAACAAACCCGTAATATGCAACTAACCATAACCCTCGAACCAAATCTCTCCGAAGCTATATGCTGTCTCGCTGCGGCCACAGGCAACAGTCCTGAAGCGTTGGCGGAGGAGCTACTGCAAGACATGGTGAAAAGCGCCGTCGAGGATACTCAGTTGCTCGGAATCGATGGAGAAAAACACGAATCCTAAAATGATTCGTTCTTTCCCCTCCTCGCCAGACCTCGAAAAGGGTCTGGCGAAGGAGCGGGATCGGACGGGCAAATCTATCTCTGAAATTATTCGGGAAGCCCTCCGAAAGTTTCTTGGGGTGTAATAACCTGATATGACAACAATGATCCTTGAGTGCAGCGCCTACACGGCGACTGCGTTAGGCGAGGGAAAAATCCGGCTGGAGGTGCGTGAAGCGATCTCCAGCAATCGCGACCCGAAACAAGCCTACGAAGCCAAAGCTGCCACCAAACGACTCTCCGAAATCCTCGGGCGCGAAGTAGGGCGGAACAATCTGGCCTACTGGCGGGAGCACATGAACCTACCGCACAAAAAACTCGGCCCTCGCAAATTCGTTTACTTCGAGGGGGAACTCACACGCTGGGCCACAGGGAGGACGCTTCTCGATTTATGAAAATCAACAGCCGCGCCAAAGGCGCACGGGGCGAGCGCGAGCTTGCAAAATTTTTGACCGACCAGGGGTTCCCCGCCAAACGGGGAGTTCAGTTCTCGCAAGGGAAATTCGGCCTGACCGAAAGCGATGTGGTATGCGATTCATTGCCGCTCCACATTGAATGCAAGCGGGTCGAGGCGGGGAACCCCTATGTGTGGCTCGAACAAGCCGTGCGCGACGCGAAGGTGGGAAAACTGCCTGCCGTCTTCCACAAGCGAAACGACCACGAGTGGATCGTCGTGCTGCGTGCCGAGGATTTCATCGGCATCCTTCGTGAATCGTCTTTGGTGGCGGGCTCCGAGTGAAATACTCGCTCTACCCGTTTCAGGAATCAGCGGTGCTGGTCAACATGACCGCGCTCGACCGCGTGGGGGCTTCGTTGGAAGCGACCGAATGCGGCGGCGGAAAAACAATCATCGCCTGTGAAGTGGCTCGCAGAATGGCTCTGCCGGTGGGAGTGATCTGCCCGAAGAGCGTCAAAGAAAAATGGCGGGCGACGATTGCAGAGTTTGAAATCGAGCCGGTCTTTGTGGAAAACCCCGAGAAGCTGCGAGCGGGCAACACGCCCTGGGTGAAGAAAGCGGCCAAGGCGTTCAAATGGATTCCCGAGACCCTGCTCCTCATCGTGGACGAGGTTCACATGTTCAGCGGGCTCAAAAGCCAAAACGGAAAAATGCTGGAGTGCGCTCCTTACCGAACACTGATGCTGTCTGCCTCGGCGGCGGAGTCGCCCCTCAAGATGAAAGCAATCGGGGCGAAGCTCGATCTCTTTCACCCCAGGGCATTCTGGTCTTGGGCGCGGCAAATGGGCGCGGAGAACGGGCAGTGGGGCGGACTGGATTGGAACCCGAAGTCGCCCGAAAACAAACTGCGGATGCAGCGCCTCCACGAATCCATTTTCGGATGTCGAGGAAATCGAACCCCCGCCGAGGTGCTTCGCGAGGAGCTTCCCGACCTGACGCTCGCTGACGAACCGATTCATTTGTCCTCGGAAGAACGGGCCGAAATCAAAAAGCTCTACGAGGAGATGACCGACAAAGAGGACATCGGCGCGGTGAAAAACCTGCGTCAGCGCCAAGCGATCGAACTCATCAAGACGCCTGCGATTGTGGAACGGGCGAAGGAGATCGTCGCCGAGGGCGGAAGCGTCGTTCTATTCCTCAATTTCCACGCCTCGATCGACCGCGCAAAGGCGCTTCTGGACGATATGGCGGAAGTGATCGACGGTCGCGAAAAAACAGAGCATCGGCAAGCCAGCCGAGACAAATTTCAAGCCAACACTCTGCGCTGCCTCATCGTGCAAATCGGCGCTGGAGGCCAATCCATCGATCTTCACGATACTCACGGTGACGCGCCGCGCACGGCGCTTCTCTGCCCGCAATTTTCAGGCGTCGCCGAAGAACAGGCGATCGGTCGCATCCGGCGCGTGGGCGCAAAAAACAGGGCGCTCGCCCTGCGCCTCTTCGTGCCGGGAACCATCGAGGTCGCCGCACTCTCCCTGACAGAACACAAACGCGAAAACACAAAAATCCTAAACGACGGAATTATGAAACCAGAAGAACAACCCCGCGACATTGCCGAAGTGTCGCTACACACCGAGAGAGCCCATGCGGAACATTCGCCAAGCTCACTCAAAGAAAAAGCGAAATGCCCAGGCTTTCGCAACGACAACACCCGCGACACCACCGCCGCCGATCGTGGCACCCTAGGGCACGAAGCGGTGGAGAAACAAAACCTCGATCTCATCCCGCCGGATGATGAGTTTTTGAGAAAATGCGCGGGGCTGTGTCTCGCGTATCTCACCAAGCTCCGCGAGGGGATTTCCGAAAAGATCACTGACATCCGCGAACGCCGCTACATCGTGCAGGACCAATTCGGGCACATCGACCATGTAATGCTCCACGGCTCAACAGCCGAGTTGGTTGACTACAAATTTGCGTGGGGAAAATACGAGGCCGACTCCCCGCAGTTCTGGGCCTATGGCGTTGGAATCTTCGATGCGCATCCCGAAGTCAAGACGCTCAAGGTTCATGTCCTGCTACCATTCCAAGGCATCATTGATGTGGTGGAGTGGAACCGGTCAGCCTCTTACGAGCGGCTCTCCGCGCAAGTCGCCGCCATTGTCGCAGCGGCTCGTCGCAATGATCCCGCCTCCTACCAGACAGGCGACCATTGCGCGTGGTGCAATCACCGCGCCGAGTGTCACAAGTTGAATGAAGTGGCGTTGACTATCGCAAAAAAATATCAACCCGACGAACTCGCGCTTCCGCCGGAGTTTGACCCTGCTCTCATCAGCGACCCCGAAAAGATCGCGCTGGCAAAGCGCCTCGCGCCGATCCTCAAGGGCTGGGCCGAAAAGGTCGATGCCCGCGCTTTGGAGCTTCGGCTCTCTGGCGTGGAAATCCCAGGCTACGAACTTGCCGAGCGGGCCAGCGCCTTCGAGATCAGCGATCCTCAAGCCGCGTGGGAGGTGGTGAAAAATAAAATCACTCCCGAAGCATTTGCCGCTTGCGCGAAGCTCAAAATCGGCGAGCTTGAAAAGGCCGTTGCCCGAACCGCAGAAAGAGGGCAAATGGCTAAGGCTAAAGCAGCTTTGCGAGATGCCTTGATTGACGCAAATGCGGCAAAAGTAGAAGGCACCGTAGTATTCTTAAAAAAATCGAAAAATAATTGAACGGGGTAATAACCTAATAAGTCTAACCCCGCACCCCAGACAAAACCACAAAACCACAAAACCACAAAACCACAAAAAAATGGCAACTATATCATTCGACGAAGTAACATTAACTTCTGACTCAAAACAATTAGCAACTACGCAACCGCAAGCCAACTCCCTCGCCAACATCACAACAACCACGGCACTTGCTGAAAAAGGCTTAGTAGGTGACTGGAGCGCGAGCGACACCAAACTCCCCCGCATCAACTTGGTCAACAAGACAGGCGCACTCGGCAACGACTATACTCCCGGCTGCTGGGTCATAAACAAGGAGCACCAGATCAGCCAACTCGACCCAAAGGACAAGAAGAAGGGCGAGCCGATGCGCGTGATCGCGCTTCAAATGATGAAGCAGTATCAGGAAAACATTCCTTACGACGACAGGGAGGTTACTCCATCCCGTTTGTTCAACTCGGCAACTGAGGTGCGCGAAGTGGGCGGAACTATCCACTGGACTCGTGGTGCGAATTTCTTCTCCGAAATCGCGACCGTCGAGTTCTTGATCCAAGCCCCCGATTGGCTGAAAGAGGATGCAGAGGTTCATTTCTACAACATCGCCGAGGATGGCACACGCTACACCCGCGCTGTCGCAACCTTTGCCTCGACCTCCTACTCGGGCGTTGCGGTTCCGCTGGCGACCAGCCTCCGCACCCACTTGGCCGCTACCGGCCTCAAGGGCGGTCAATGGGACTTGGGTTCGGTCATCATGTCCAAGGGCGACAAGACTTGGTGGACTCCCACCATCCGCACGGCGGGCCTTGTCACCGAGGCGCAGAAGAACCTCATCGCTTCTTTAAGCATGTAATTACCTATCGGGTTGGTGATGGAGTAATAACCTCACCAACCCGAACAATTTTCTAATGTGGATACTGACACCATCTCTCACATCTCGCTTTGCACAGGCTACGGGGGAATCGACCTCGCCCTCAAAAGAGTCTTTGGCGAACGCCTTCGCACAATCGCTTACTCAGAGATCGAAGGTTTCGCCGTCGCGAACTTGGTTAGCAAAGCTCAAGCGGGATACTTGGACGACGCACCTATCTGGAGCGATTTGCGATCCTTCCCGTGGGACGAGTTTCACGGCTTGGTGGGTATCCTGTCAGGAGGTTTTCCGTGTCAGCCATTCTCGGCAGCCGGAAAGCGCAACGCAGACTCCGATCCGCGTCACATCTTCCCTGCCATCCTCGACGGTATCTCCCGATGCCGCCCCCGACTTGTTTTCTTGGAAAATGTGGAGGGAATCGTCAGCGCAAAACTCGCAGGCGATGGGTGGCGCGACCCAGCCGGAACGCCCGTTCTGCTCCATGTCCTCCGCGAGTTGGAGCGCGTGGGTTACTGCCCAACGGCAGGATTATTTAGCGCGAGCGAAACGGGAGCACCGCACCAGCGCAAACGCACTTTCCTCTTGGCCTACGATCAGAGCGTCGGAATACAAGGATGTCGGGCCGGTTGGCTCCAAGAGCCACGATCACATGCTGGGCAAGCACTACCTGTGCGCGGTGGTGACGCAGGAGGGAAATGCCCCGAGTTGTTGGAAGACTCCACAAGCGACGGACGGAGAGGGAGGGACGATGGAGATACGGGAGTGGCATGGCCTTCCAGACCCGGAGAGCCCCAGCACTGGTGGGAACCCCCAAGGGTGGTCAACTCCGACAACAACCGACGCGGCGGCAATGTCGCCGGGACTAAGGCCGAGCCGGATAGCGACAGGGAGGAAGACGGACTATCTGGCGCGTCAGGTGCAGTGGGTGATGGGGCCGATGCCGCCGAGTTCCATGAAATTAAACCCGAGATGGGTCGAGACCCTGCAAGGGATTCCGGTGGGGTGGACTATGCCGAGTTGTGCGTGTCCGGTGACTCCCGTGTCGATGAGTTGCGACTCCTCGGAAACGGAGTCTGCGTCCCGACCGGAGAGAGAGCCTTTCGAACTTTGATCCAGAGGTTTTTCTAATGCCGACCTACGCCATCGACTTTGAATCGTTCTACTCCAAGGACTGCACCGTTGGAGACATGGGGGCGTGGCACTACGCGCGCGCAACCGACATCTACCTTGTGTCTATCGCGGGGGATGACGGAACCCGCTATGTCGGGCACCCGAAGGAGGCTCCTTGGGAGAAAGTCCACGACGAGACCTGGGTGATGCACAATGCGGCGTTCGATCTGACGCTCCTCGATGCTCTGATCGAAAAGGCGATCGTTCCGTTCACCCACGCCAAGGAGGTCTTCGACACCGCAGATATGACGGCGTTCCTCGGCTTTCCCCGCTCACTGAAAGAGGCGTCCCACCATCTACTCGGCACCGAAGTCTCCAAGGATGTTCGCGACAAGATGAAAGGGAAGCAGTGGGGCAGCATGACCGCCGACTTCCAAGAGGAGGTTCGCAAATACGCTCTGGCGGACGCAGAGAATACTTTGAAACTTTGGCTCGAACACGGCGGCAAGTGGCCGGAAGACGAGCGAAACATCTCCAAACTCACCCGCGAAATGACGATGCGCGGGGTGCCGGTCAATGCGAGACGATTGCAGGAAAGTTTGGAGGTTCTTACGAAGACCTCGACAGAAACCCGAGACCTCCTGCCGTGGCACCCAGAGCGTCCGGCTCTCAGTCTTCATGCGGTGCGCGATCAATGCACGATAGAAGGCATCTGGGCACCGGACAGCTTCGCCGAAAAAGAGGAGCAGGCGCAGGAGTGGGAAGAGGAGTTCGCCGATAAATATCCATGGGTATCCGCCATTCGCGAACACCGAAAGGCGAACAAACATCTTAAAACGATCGAGACGATGCTCTCCCGCACCCGCCCTGATGGTCGGATGGGATATGACCTGAAATACTTTGGGGCGACCACTGGGCGCGACTCGGGCTCGGGCGGTTGGAATGCCCAAAACATGCCGCGTGATGTGGTGAGCGGCGTGGACATCCGCTCGATGATCGAAGCGCCCGAAGGGAAAACGCTGGTCGTTTGCGACCTCGCTCAGATCGAGGCCCGTTGCATTCTCTGGCTGGCAAACGACCACGACACTCTCGACCTCCTGCGAACAGGCGTGGATGTCTATGAGGCACACGCCCGCGCCACGATGGGATACACCGATCCTCGTCCTCTCAAGGATGTGGACAAGCCGATGCGACAACTCGCCAAGGCGCGTGTGCTAGGGCTGGGCTTCGGATGCGGGGCGAACAAGTTCCAAGTCGTCGCGAAGATGATGGCAGGGCTGGTAATCAGCGCCGCCGAGGCCGAGCGGGTCGTGGCCGATTATCGGTCATCAAACCCAAAGATCGTGACGCTTTGGAGGAAGTTGCAAACCGCCATGGAGAAAAGCGCAGGAGCGAACTTTAGTATCAGCCTGCCAAAAAAGCGGGAGTTGATTTACCGCGAGATCATGGGGTCGAGGGTCGAAGAAAACACTCCGAGCGGGTTCTCAGGAACGATCCCGCGCAACGGAAAAATGATGCGATCGAAACTCTACGGCGGTCTCCTCGCCGAGAATCTCACGCAGGCATTCGCCCGCGACATCTTCATGGATCGCGTGGCTGAACTCTCCCGCCGTGGATACGAAGTGATCCTCCGGGTTCACGATGAGGTCGTCTGCCTCGTTGATGAAGAGGGCGCGGAAGACTCACTCAAGGAGATCGAAGCCATCATGGCGACATCACCGAAATGGTGCTCCAGCCTGCCAATCGGGGCCGAAGCCAATTTGACCAAGCAATATGTCAAGTAACATCGAATTGGACGCGGTTGGGGCCCGCCGAATCTGCGCGGCGATCATCGAGCAGGCGTTTGTGGACTGCGGGGGTTCCGATGAAACGGAGCGCAAAGAGGCGCTCCAGTTTTTTTTCAGCGGCGCGTTCACCTCGATCGCACTGGCGCTGAACCTCAACGACCGCCGCGTGCGCGTGCTCGCGGGGAAGGAATTTTCCAAGGCCGAAGAGAGGGCCGAGGAGATCAGAAAACAAAAAGAAAAAAATGAAAACACACGAACTCGTTCGCGTAAGAAACGGAAAAGGGAGCCAACCGCGAAAATTTACCAACCGGACTAAATACGAAGAGAACTACGACGCGATCTTCCGCAAAGACCAACTGAAAGCCCTCGCCGCCGAAGGTGACGAATGCGCCAAAGCCGATCTCTTCAAGGAAAAATGATCGACCCTGCCCAACACAGCCCAAGCGACCTCTGCCTGCCGGAATGCCCTGCATCCGGTGAAGGGTGCCACCGCTGGCTCTACCTTGTTGTCAACGGCCTCGTGAATGCGGGGCTCGATGACACGGACATCGAGGCGTGGGTCGAACATTGGATGACCCGCGCCCCGCAGCCGAACGAAGTCGAGAACACGCTTCGCAAGGTGCGGGGAGGCGGCACAAGCGATCGCGTGTGCTACATCCCGCGCCACGAACCCGACCCCGACGCCGTTGCCGAGGCGACCAAAGACGGCGAAACCTCCTTCGAGGAGATCGAGGAGATGAGCCCGATCAGCCCTGCCGACATCGGCGTGGACGACTTCCTCCAGACACTCTACCGCGACGGGCAGAAGACCGTCGTGTTTACCGACGAGCGTAGCCAAGGCCAGCTTGTGTGGGGTCACTCGACTCCTCGCGGCTTGGTCGAACGCCTCGTCAAATACAACCGCGCAGGTGCGTGGTTTCTAATGAACCCCGTCAGCGGGGAAAAGACCTATATCGAGCGGTTGGGGAAAGCGAGCCGCCGAGCCGAGGAGACGATCCTCAGTTACAAATTCGCCCTCGTTGAAAGCGACAAAATCCAAACAAACCTATGGCTCACCATCCTCAAGAAACTCCCCCTCCCGATCCTCTCGATAACCCTATCGGGCAACGAATCGGCGCACTCGATAATTCTGATCGACGCGAAATCGAGGGAGCAATGGGCGGAGAGGGTGAGAGCCTTGGCGAGTCTGGTGATTCCTTTGGGGGCGTGTCAGGGGAGCTTGACGGCGGTGCGCCTGACGAGGTTGCCGTTTGTGGAGAGGGCGGACACGGGGAAACCGCAGAGGCTCCTGTATCTGAACCCGATCCCTTCGTTGAAGCCCTTGGCGGGGCAGCAAGGGAACTAAAAGTCGGGCAGACAGTCGCCCCCGATCAGTTCGACGACATCGCCTTTGACGGGCGGAATTTCTACGACCGCAGCGCCGACAACATCTGGCGTCTCCTCTCCAGTGGCATGATTACCTCAATGCTCAAGGTTCGGGGATTCAGCGACCGGATTGCCAAGGGCCAAAGCGCCTCGCCGCTCGATCGGGCGAAGCACACAATCCTCAAACACCGCCGCGTGGATGGCGCGGCTCCGTTTCTCTACCACCCCAACGACATCTTCGTGCGGAGCGGGCGCAAGTTTCTCAACACCTCGACGATCTCCCTCATGCCAGCGGCTCCCGTTTCAGGCGCATGGGGCGAGAACTTTCCTTTGATCGCGAGCGTCTATGACAATGTGTTC
>Ga0172373_10007959_pt1 | contig 13561 bp, 16 predicted proteins | sample Lak10m_2_FD_114546 | JGI IMG/M metagenome (GOLD analysis project Ga0172373, IMG submission 114546) | Freshwater microbial communities from Kabuno Bay, South-Kivu, Congo - kab_092012_10m | ecosystem: Environmental > Aquatic > Freshwater > Lake | place: Democratic Republic of the Congo... | reverse complement strand
TCATCGCCGCCTGGCGCGAGATCTCACCACTCAGCTTCGCCAATTCCGGCACGGTTTCCATGCCGAATCCCCCCATGGACCCCGGCAATTGCAGCGTCCGATTGAAGGGCGAGATCATCTCCGTCATGCGGCTGTAATTCATCGCCCCCGAGCGGATGATCTCAGCGACACTCAGCGAAATGAACAGGCTTGACCCGATATTGCGCAGTAAATGAAACACCGCCATGGCTTCCGGCAAATGCTCCCGATCCAGCGTCTTGAAGGTCAGCACGGTCAGCGGCACCCAGATGATGCCGACGGAGATGCCTTGCAGCACGGCGTTCCACAACAGCGCTTCCTCACTGACATTCAAATCAAACTGCATGAGCCATAGCCCGGCAGCCACCATGGCCGCGAAGCCAATTGCCATGCCAATGCGCGGGTCCCAGCGCCCGATCAGGAAGGTCAGCGCAAAACCAATCGTGCCGCCAATGCCGCGAAAGCCGACGATTTCACCAATCACGCTATCGGGATAGCCAGCATATTGCTGAAGCAGGGACGGAAGCAGCACAATCGGCGTGAAATTCACCATGCCATAAATGAACACCAGCAAAAGCCCGATGGCGTAGTTCCGATCCAGCAGCAGGCGCAGATTCAAGAATGGCTGCTTTGCCGTCAGGCTATGGGCGATGAAGATATAGAACGCCAAGGCAGCGATGGCGGTTTCGATGATGATTTCCTGCGATTCATACCAATCCAACCGCTGCCCGCGTGACAGCACCAATTGCACGCAGGAAATCGCGACGGTCAGCGCCAGAAACCCGGTCCAATCCAAGGGAATGGGCTTGCCTGGTTCATCCTCGGGCAGGGTTGCCCATAGCGCGAAGCTGGCCAGCACCCCCGCCGGCACAATCATGTAAAAGGCCCAGCGCCAGCCGTAAGCCTCAGCCAATTGGCCGCCAAAAACCGGGCCAATCACCGGGCCCAAGACCACGGTCATGCCGAAGATGGAGCTCACCAACCCCGCCTGCTTGCGCGGGAAACTATCCAGCACAATCGCATTGGACAAAGGGATCACCGGCGCGCCGATACCGCCCTGCACAATGCGCCACAGCACCACGGTTTCGAGGGATTCCGCCTGCCCCACCAGATAGGTCGCGATGGTGAAGCCCACCACGCAGAACAGCATCACGCGCCGCCGCCCGCCGCGCGCGACCAGCCAGCCGGTCATCGGCGTCACAATCGCGGTGGCGAGGATATTGAAGGTGGTGGTCCAGGCGATTTCATCCGCCGTCGCAGCCAGGCTGCCCTGCATCTGCGGCAACAAGGTGGAAGCAACCAGCAGCGTGGTGGCGTAAAGCGTTGCCCCCATCACCACCGCCGCCAGGATCAGGCAGCGGCGCGTGACCGACAATTCCAATATCGGGTTGGTTTCCGACATCAGCCCGGTTTTCGTCCAGAAATATCCCGCAAGCCTATGGCGGACATGGCATTTTCCTGCCAAGCTGAAGGTGATGAGGGAACGAATACTGCCAAGTCTTGACGCGGGTGGCGAGGCTTTTCATCGCCCCCCCACCCTGCTGCAGGGGCTTTGACCATGCAGGGCCGCCTTTTGCGCCTTGTGCTGCTGGTGGGCGTGCCGGTGCTGGCGCTGCTGGGTGCCGCTGCCTTCTGGCTGACCGGCGGGCGCTACGTGACCTCAGAAAACGCCTATGTCCGCGCCGATATCGTGCAGATTGCCCCGGAAGTCGCCGGCCGCGCGACCGAAGTGCTGGTGCGCGACCATGCGCGCGTGACCGCTGGCCAGGTGCTGGTGCGCCTTGACCCCACCCCCTTCCGCCTTGCCTTGGAAAAGGCCGAGGCCGAGTTGGATTCCGCCCGCACCCTGGTGGAGCTTTCCCGCGCTACCTATCAGGAGACGCAAAGCGAAATGGCGGAGCTTGAAAAGCGCCTGGCGTTTCTTCTCCGTCAGGCGCGCCGTCAGGAAGAATTGGCAAGCCGCGGCATTGCCCCCACCGCGCGCATGGAAGAAACCCAGGTTGATGCTCAGGTCGCGCAGGACAGGATGAATGTGCTGCGCCAGAGGCGTGTGCGCGTATTGACCACGCTGAAGGGCGACCCCGAATTGCCAGTGGATGATCACCCGCAAGTGCGGGAGAAAATCGCCGAACGCGACCGCGCCGCGCTTGATTTGGCGCGCACCGAAATCAAGGCGCCGGCGGGCGGCACCGTTGTTAATCTGCGCCTGCAAGTGGGCGAGCAATTGCGCGCGGCGACCCCGATTTTTGCGCTGGTGTCAGATAGCCGGCCTTGGGTGGATGCAAATTTGAAGGAAACCACGCTGACCCATGTGGCCGTTGGTCAGCGCGTGGATGTGGTTTTGGATATCTATCCGAAGGTGACCTGGAAGGGCGTGGTGGAAAGCATCAGCCCGGCCACGGGGGCAGAGTTTGCAATTCTGCCGCCGCAAAATGCCTCCGGCAATTGGGTGAAGGTGGTGCAGCGCCTGCCGGTGCGCATCCGCCTTGAACCCCATGCTGGCGAGCCCCCCTTGCGCGTCGGCGTGACCGCGACGGTTTCAATTGATACCGGGCGTGGGCGGAGCATTGCGGATGTGGTGGCGGGTTTTTTTGATTTGTTCCGGGGCAAGGCAGAGGCAGCGGGCGCAAGTAGGGAATGATCCACGGTCGCCAATAATGAGCGCGCCTGGCATGAACAGGTTCTGACGTAATTTGGGCAAAGACCGGCAACACGCCTTTGTGTGGCTGGGCGCCCATCGGACGTTTGGTCCATGAAAAGCTTCCCCACGGTCACCGCAAGACCAAGAACTGGCTCAGGAAATCTGACACGCTCGACACAGGCTTTTGCATTGAAGCTGTCGAGGAGGCGTTGGCAAAGATACGGCAAGCCCGAGATCTTCAACACGCATCAGGGGTCGCAATTCACGAGCATCTTCACACGCTCAGTTGGAAAATCTGAACGTGTGAAGATGCTCGAAACACAACGAGGTAGAGCGGGTGGCGTGAACCCATGTGAACGCAACACGCTCTAGAGCAGATCACGTTCAGATGAAAAATCTGAACGTGTGAAGATGCTCGAAAAACAACAATCTAGAGCGGGTTGCGTGAACCCATGTGAACGCAACATGCTCTAGCCGTCACGGAGCTGCTGAGGCGTCACGAGATCGCGATCAGCATGGATGGCAAAGGGGCCTGGCGGGACAATGTTTTCGTGGAAAGGCTTTGGCGGAGCATCAGATACGAGGAGGTTTACCTGCGGGCCTATGCCAGCGCGTCTGAAGCACGGGAATCGCTTGGCCGATACAATGAGGGCTTCTACAATACCCGATAGCCCCGTTCGAACCTTAACCGGCAGACACCGGACTAGGCCTATTCTGCCGCGCTGCCATCAATCCCAATGGCAGCCTAGAGCGTGTTGCGTTCACATGGGTTCACGCAACCCGCTCTACCTCGTTGTTTTTCGAGCATCTTCACACGTTCAGATGATTCCATCTGAACGTGATTTGCTCTAACCAAGGCAGGAATTCATCAGGAAACGCCAGAGAACTGTTTGAACAAATCGAGCCGACTCTATCTCCGCAAAACCAGCGCGCAAAAAGTCAAAATGGAATCCAAGGGCGGCTTGACGACAACGGGTACCGCCACGCCAATCGCTTATCTTCAGGCGATGGCATCTATCGCCTTGGCAAGCCTGACATCCCGCGCGGAAAGCCCGCTTGCGTCATGGGTGGAAAGCGTAATTTCCACCCGGTTCCAGACATTGAACCATTCCGGGTGATGGTCTTGCGCTTCGGCCAATAACGCCACGCGCGCCATAAAACCCCAGGCTTCGGAAAAATCCTTGAAGCGGAAGGCGCGGGTGATGGCATCGCGGCCTTCAACCAGCTTCCATTCCGGCAAGGTGGCCGGAAGCCCGGCCCGTTCCTCAGCGCTCAGTTTTTCAACCATGCCATTCCCCCTCAGATCATCGCCATGCCGCCATTGACATGCAGCGTCTGGCCAGTGACCCAGCCGGCCTCATTGCTCGCCAGATAGACCACGGCCGCGGCGATATCCTCGGGCGAGCCCATGCGCTGGGTCGGGATGCGCGTGAGCAGCGCGGTTTTCTGCGCGTCATTCAGCGCATCCGTCATGGCGGTCTTTACAAAGCCCGGCGCCACCACATTCACCGTGACACCGCGCGTCGCCACTTCCTGCGCCAAGGATTTGGACATGCCAATCAGGCCCGCCTTGGCGGCAGCGTAATTCGCCTGGCCGGCATTGCCGGTGACACCTACGATGGACGCGATGGAAATGATCCGCCCCTGGCGCTTTTTCATCATGCCGCGCAGTGCCGCACGCGCCAGGCGAAACGGCGCGGTCAAATCCACTTCCAGCACCGCATTCCAATCCGCATCACCCATGCGGAGCGCCAGCATATCCCGCGTGAAGCCGGCATTATTCACCAGAATATCCAAAGAACCGGCCTCGGCTTCGATTTTTTCCACAAGCTTCGCCGGCACTTCCGGGTCCGCCAGATCAGCCGGCGCCACAATCACGCGGGAGCCAAGCTCGGCGGCGAGCGCTTCCAATTCCGCGGCGCGGCGGCCGGTGATGGCAACCGTCGCACCCTGGGCATGCAGCGCGCGGGCGACACCCGCGCCAATGCCGCCCGTGGCACCGGTGACAAGCGCGGTCCTGCCGGTCAGATCAAACATCGGAAATCCCCTCAGAGCGTTTTCAGGAAGGCTTCAAGCTCGGCCGGATTGCCGATGGCAAGCGCGGTGGCTTCCGGCGCATTGCGCTTCATGAGGCCGGTCAGCACCTTGCCCGCGCCGACCTCAATGAAATTGGTGCAGCCCATGGCGGCCATGGCGGCGACGCATTCGCGCCAGCGCACCGTGCCGGTAACTTGCTGCACGAGCAAATCGCGAATTTCCGCCGGGTCCGTGGCTTTTGCAGCGGTCACATTCGCCACCACCGGCACGGCGGGCGCCTGCATGATGGCATGGGCCAGCGCCTCCGCCATGGCATCCGCGGCCGGCGCCATCAGGGCGCAATGGAAGGGTGCGGAGACCGGCAGCAGCATGGCGCGCTTCACGCCCTTTTCCTTGGCGATTTCGATGGCGCGCTCGACTGCCGCCTTGGCACCGGAAATCACCACCTGGCCACCACCATTGTCATTGGCGGCTTCGACAACCTCGGCCTTGCCCGTCTCAGGGTTGGTGGCGGCGGCGGCGCAAATTTCCTGCGCCAATTCAATCTCCGCGCCCAAAAGTGCCGCCATGGCGCCGGTCCCGGGCGGGGTCGCCTTTTGCATCGCCTCACCGCGCAAGCGCAAAAGCTTGGCGGCAGTTGCGACATCAAAGGCGCCAGCAGTCGTCAAAGCGCTGTATTCGCCAAGCGAATGGCCGGCGACCAGCGCCACGCGCGCGGCTAGCCCAAAACCGCCTTCGGCTTCCAGGGCGCGCACCACGGCCAGAGAATGCGCCATCAGCGCCGGCTGGGCATTGGCGGTCAGGGTCAATTCCTCCTGCGGGCCTTCCCACATCAGCTTGCTCAGCTTGTGGTTCAGCGCGTCATCCACCTCCTGAAAAACGTGGCGGGCAGAAGGGAAAGCATCGGCCAGGTCGCGGCCCATGCCGACAGCCTGGCTCCCCTGGCCGGGAAAGACGAAGGCAAAGGCCATGATGATCGGTCCGTTACTGTTAAAAAGGTCAGGCCGCGCGAATGGCCGCGCGGCTCCGGCTTGTCAACCGCGTCAATTCATCTGGATATTGGCTTCGCGCACCACTTGCTTCCAGCGGGCGAGTTCCGCCGAAATCGTGGCGCCCAATTCCTGAGGGCTGGATGCATCAATGGTGAAGCCGGCTGCCGTCAGGCGCTGCGTCGTCTCGGGCGCGCGCAGCGCTGCGACAATCACCTCATGCAGCCGGGCGATGGCCGGCGCGGGCGTGCCTGCGGGCGCCAGAAAGGCAGACCAGGATGCAGAAAGCACATCCGGCAGGCCGGCTTCGGGCATGGTGGGCACATCCGGCAGGCCGGAAAAGCGCTTGGTGCCGGCAATGGCAATGGCGCGCAAAGCACCCGATACGACATGCGGGCGGACGGTTGCCGCATTCAGGATACTGGCCTGGACCTGACCCTGGATCATGGCGGTCACGGCGGGGGCGCCGCCGGGGAAGGGCACATGCGTCGCCTCGGTCCCCGTGCGCTTCAAGAAAAGCTCCATGCCCAATTGCTCGGTCGAGCCCACGCCGCCGGAGGAATAGGAAGCCCGGCCCGCTTCGCGCTTCAGCCAGGCCACAACCTCGGCCACATTGGTCGCGGGCACATCCTTATTCACGACCAGCATATTGGGCACCGACATCGCCAGGCTGACCGGCGCGAAATCCTTTTCAGGATCATAGCCGGGTCGGGTCATGACGGCAGGGTTGATGGTCATGGTGCCGCTGGCCGCCACAATCAGCGTATGGCCATCGGCGGCTTGGGCGGCGACATGGCGGGCGGCGATGGCGCCCGTGGCGCCGGGGCGGTTTTCCACCACCACATTCTGCCCAAGCGCTGCCTGCATGGCGGGGGCGACCAGCCGCGCCACCAGATCATTCGGCCCGCCAGGGGCAAAGGGCACCACAAGCACCAACGGGCGGCTTGGCGCCCAGGTGCCTTGGGCGCGGGCTTGGGTGGCCATTAGCGCCAAGGGCAGGCCCATCAGCAAGCGGCGGTTCAACATGATGCATCTCTCCGTATTTTCTTGGACCTATTAAGCATAAAGCGGCGGGGCGCGACAGCCAGGGCTTGATCCCCCACCCCGCTTTGTGCTTTACGCCCCGCTCCCCTGCCGGGCGCTAGGCAAGCGCGCGGCTATGCCCCTATGCGCGCCCCATCCCGGGGCCAGGGCTGAGCCAGCCAAAGGGAGATCACATGCCGCTATACGAATGCGTGTTCATCGCACGCAATGATATCACGCAACAGCAGGTTGAAGCCATTGCCGACCAGGTCGCCGCGACCTTGGCCGAAGGCGGTGGTGAAGTGCGCAAGCGCGAATATTGGGGCCTGCGCAGCCTTGCTTATCGCATGAAGAAGAATCGCAAGGGGCATTACATGCTTCTTGGCCTTGATACGCCCCCTGCCGCCCTGAATGAAGCCGAACGTCAGCTTGGCCTCAATGAAGACGTGCTGCGCATGCTGACCGTGCGCGTGGAAGCGATTGATGAGGCGCCTTCCGCTGTCATGTCCAAGCGTGGCGGTGGTGATGAGCGCGATCGCGAAAAATCCTTCCGTGGCCCGCGCCCGGCTGGTCGCTTTGGTTCCGGCCGTGGTGGCGGCCGTGGTGATGACCGTGAGGAATTCCGCGCGCGGGGCCGTGACGAAATGGAAATGCCCATGGGGATGGAGGAATAAGCCATGTCTGACAATGCAGATCTGATCCCCGCCGCCCGTCGCCCCGCCGTGGGCGCCCGTCGGCCGTTTCATCGTCGTCGTAAATCCTGCCCCTTCAGCGGGAATGGTGCGCCGAAGATTGATTATAAGGATGTGCGGCTCCTTTCCCGCTTCCTGTCCGAGCGCGGCAAGATCGTGCCGGCGCGCATCACCTCGGTTTCGGCGAAGAAGCAGCGCGAATTGGCCATTGCCATCAAGCGCGCGCGCTTCCTGGCGCTGCTGCCTTACGTGATTGCGGATTAGGCAGCGCGTTACGGCGAAAGGGTATGGGACCAGTCATGGCAATCAGGCGCGGCCTGTTGGATGACCCGCGTTGGCTCGCGGCGGCGATTGGTGGGATTGCTTCCGCCATTGCCGCGCTATGGGCCATGCGCGGGTTGCCGCTGGGCTTTGCCGCTTTCTGGCTGACATCCCTGCCAATCTTCGCCGCCGGGCTTGGCTTTGGCAGCCTTGCCGCCTTTGGCGCGCTTTGTGTCGGCACCGTGATGGTGCTGATGCTGGCAAGCGAATGGCCTGCGCTGATCTATCTGCTGGGCTTCGCGCTTCCCGCGCTGCTGATGGTGGCAACGGGGCTGCGCGGTGGCCGGCTGGATGCCTCTGCCCCCTTGGCACTGACCGGCATTTGGCCGGCGCTGGTGATCCTATTGGTGGCGATGCTGCTGGCGAGCTCTCCCGGCGGGTTTGACGGGGCCTTGATTGGTTCGGTCAAGCAAGGGCTTTCGCGCATGGGCATTGCCGATGCCGGCATGCCGGTGGAGCAATTGGCGCGCATCATGGCGCCCGCCATGGCGGGGTGGATGGTGGCGGCGCTGATCCTTTGCGGGATTGGCGCGCAATCGGCGCTGGCACGGCGTGGGCTTGCTGTGGCGGCCACGCCGCGCTGGAGCGAATCCCGCCTGCCGATCTGGTACGGGTTTTTGCCATCCGGGGCGGCGCTGGTCTGGCTGAGCGGCATGGGCGGCGATAGCAGCCTGCCTTTCGCGCTTTTTGTGGTGTTGCTGCTGCCCTTCTTTCTGCTGGGGCTTGCCGCGGTGCATCGGCGTTCTGCCGGCCGCACCGCCCGGCCCTTCATGCTTGGCGTCTTCTACGCCGGGCTTGTGATCTTGAGCGTGCCGGCCGCAATCGCGGTGACGGCCTTCGGCATTTTCGAACAATGGGGGCGGCGCAACCAGCCGCCCGGAGGCATGACATGATTGACCTGATCCTGATGCAGCGCGTGGACAAGCTTGGCCAAATGGGTGAGCGCGTGAAGGTGCGCCCTGGCTATGCGCGCAATTACTTGCTGCCCACCGGCAAGGCGATCCGCGCCAGCAAATCCAACCTGGAACGCTTCGAACGCGAACGCGCCCAGCTTGAAGCGGATAACATCAAGCGCCGCAGTGAGGCCGAGCGTGTTGCCGAACGCGTGGCCGGGCTTTCCGTGATCATCATCCGCCAGGCGGGTGAAAGCGGCAGCCTTTATGGTTCCGTGGTGTCGCGCGATATCGCCATTGCCTGCACCGAAGGCGGCCTGACCGTCACGCGTGAGCAGGTGCTGCTGGGTGAGCCCATCAAGGCCGTTGGCGTCAGCACCGTGCAGGTGGAACTCCACCCCGAAGTGCTGATCCCGGTGGTGGTGAATGTGGCGCGCAGCCGCGAAGAAGCTGAAAAGCAGGCGCGCGGCGAAAGCGCGGCCGCTGCCGCCCAGGCCGAAAGCCTGGAAGCGGAATTGGCGGCTGAGATGGCAGCGACGGAAGACGCCGGTTGAGATTGGCGTAAGGTTGCGGGGGCTCGGCCTCCGCAACTCTTCCGATGGGATCGAATGCATCCCTAACCAGGGTCCGTTCCCTCGGCTTCGTTCGGGGCGTATTGTTTCAGTATTCGTCTGGTCGCATTTTCTGAGGCTCCAAGTGCTTGGACTCGGCTTGAAAATGATTCAAGCCGCCGCTGCCAGTGCCAACTTGGGTTCAATCCGCCCATCATACAGCGCGCGCCCCAAAATCGCGCCCTCAATCCCGGCACCTGCATCGCGCAGCGCGGTGATATCCTCAACCCCCGCGACACCGCCTGAGGCAATCACCGGCAAACGCACCGCGCGGGCGAGTGCGGCCGTTGCCGCGACATTCACGCCGGTCAACATGCCGTCGCGCGCGATATCGGTATAAATCACTGCCGCCGCGCCGGAATCCTCAAAGCGGCGGGCAAGATCGGTCGCACTCACATCGCTCGTCTCCGCCCAGCCTTCGGTCGCGACCATGCCACCCCGCGCATCAATCCCAAGTGCCACATGGCCCGGAAAGGCGCGGCAGGCAGCGCGGGCAAAATCCGGGTCTTTCACGGCGGCTGAACCCAGAATGATTCGGGTAACCCCTGCGGCAAGCCAAGCTTCAGCCGTTGCCATGGTGCGGATACCGCCCCCCAATTGCAGCTTCGCCCCCGGCACGGCAGCGATAATCGCGCGCACCGCCGCCGCATTGGCCGGCTTGCCGGCAAAGGCGCCATCCAGATCCACCATATGCACCCAGGAAAATCCCGCTTCGATGAAGCGCCGCGCCTGTGCGGCAGGGTCATCGGCATAGATGGTGGCCTGATCCATCTCCCCACGTTTCAGGCGCACTACCTGCCCGCCCTTCAAATCAATGGCGGGATAAAGCGAAAAGCCCATTACTGGGTGGGATCAAGCAAGGTGCCGGTGGAACGCCCGCGGCCAGGCTCAAGTGGCTTGTAATAGAAGCGCCCGGATACCGTTTGCCCATGCACGCGCGCATAGAACGGATGCGTGCCCCAATGGACGTAACCCAGAGACTCAAAAAGTGCGATAGCGGTGGTTTGCGTCTCCCGCACGTCCAGGTTCAGGACGCGATGGCCAAGGGCTGCGGCGCGTTCTTCAACGCGCATCACCAACATGCGCGCCAGACCATGGCCGCGCGCATAGGGCGCGAGATACGCATGGGTCAGCGTGGCGCCAAAGGATTGCGCTTCATTGTTGCGCGGCGGGCGTACTAATTGCGCTGATCCCACCACATGGCCGTCAAGGCGCGCGATGAATAATTCTCGTTCCGGCACCAGCAAGGTGCCGCGGAAATGCCGCGCCAGCGCTTCCCGCCCCTTCGGTTCCAGCCAGCCGAAGCCGCCGCCTTCAATGATGGCCGCATCCGTCGCTTCACAGAGATCGGCCAAATCGGCATCCGATATCTGGTTCGCGAGTTCCACCGCCAGATCATGGGTGAAGCTCATGGTCATTGCGCTATTCATGGCACCCATTGGAGGAAATTCATAAGGATACGCAACCCCACCGGACCGCTTTTCTCCACATGGAACTGAAGCCCGGCAAGATTATGGCGGGCAATGGCGGCTATCACCGGCCCGCCGTAATCGGTGGTGGCTATCACATCCCCCGCCTGCGTGGCCCTAAAGGCATAGGAATGCACGAAATAAACCTGATCGCCCGGCGTGATGCCCGCCAGCAAGGGGTGGCAGCCGGGGCGGAAGGTGAGCCCATTCCAGCCCATTTGCGGCAGCGGCAGGGGGGCGCCATCGGCGCCCTTCGGGTCCATGGGCGCTACCTCTCCCGGCAGCCAATCCAGCCCCGGCGTGCTGCCATGTTCCAAGCCACGCGATGCCATCAACTGCATACCCACGCAGATGCCAAGAAAGGGCACGCCATCCCCGCGCACACGCCGTTCCAGGGCCGCGACCGCGCCCGGCAGCGCATCCAAGCCGCGCCGGCAGGCGGCAAAAGCCCCCTGCCCGGGCAGCACCACCCGATCAGCCGCCAGGATTTCCGATGCCTCACGCGTCACATGAATATCGGCGGCGATGGCGGCCTCTGCCGCCACCTTCTGGAAAGCGCGGAGCACGGAAGCAAGGTTGCCCGAACCCGGATCAATGATGACCAGCTTCATGTCAAGCCACGGGCGAGATCGGCACGACGATCCGCCAGGTTCAGCACCGCCCCTTCCTCATCGCGCCCCTGCACCACGCCCATCAGGCGAAAGCCACCCCGTTCGAGTGTCCAGCGCTGGAGGTTCCGCGCCTCAAACCCTGTCAGGATTTGCAAAGCAATCATCGCCCAAGGTGAGATGCCGGCAGGCAGCACAAAGCCCAGCAGCGTGGCGAGTGCGAAATACAGTGCCGCCACGATCCAAAGCCGCTTGGCCAGAAACCAGAACAGCGGAAACAGCGCGGCCCACCAGGAAAAGCCTTCCCGCACCATGACGGTCCGCGCGGGCTTGCCCGTCATGGCGGGGCGCTGATGCACGGTCCAAACCCGCATGTCAGGCTTCCAGCACGCCCTTGGTGGACGGAATGGCGCCGATGGCGCGTGGGTCCGGCTCCACCGCCTCCCGCAACGCCCGCGCCAAAGCCTTGAAGCAGGCTTCCGCCACGTGATGGGCGTTGGTGCCGGATTTTTGCATCACATGCAGCGTAATGCCGGCATTGAAGGCGAGCGCGCGGAAGAATTCCTCGAACAGTTCCGTATCCATCTCACCGATTTTCGGCTGGGCGAAAGTAACCGACCAGGCAAGGAAGGGCCGGCCAGAGATATCGACCGCCGCTTCGGCCAGGGCTTCATCCATCGGGATGACAGCCGCGCCGTAGCGACGAATGCCGCGCTTATCGCCCAAGGCCTGGCGCAGGCATTGGCCGATGACAATCCCGACATCTTCCGTGGTGTGGTGAAAATCAATGTGCAGATCGCCCTTGGCCTGCACCTTCAGGTCAAACAGGCCATGGCGGGCGAGTGCGGTCAGCATATGGTCCAGAAAGCCAATGCCGGTGGCGATATCCGCGCGCCCTTCGCCATCCAGGCCAAGGGCGACGGTGATCGCGGTTTCCGAGGTCTCGCGGCTGATTTCCGCGCGGCGGTTCCAAGGCGGGGTGGTTTTCATAGCGCCTAACTACGCCTCGCGGTGGGGGGGATGCAACCGAAAGCGGGGGGCGGTTGTCTCGGCGGCCCAGCCGCGCCATTTCTTGGCCCATGACACAGACACAACACGACCCCCTGGGTTGGCACGGCACCACCATTCTTTGCGTCCGCAAGGGCGGGCAGGTGGCCATGGCGGGGGATGGCCAGGTCTCCCTTGGGCAGACCGTGGTGAAGGGCAATGCGCGCAAAATCCGCCGGATTGCGGGCGGCAAGGTGCTGGCGGGCTTCGCCGGCGCCACGGCGGATGCCTTCACGCTTTTGGAGCGGCTGGAAGCCAAGCTGGAACGCTTCCCGGATCAATTGGAACGCGCCTGCGTTGATCTGGCGAAGGATTGGCGGACGGATCGGTACCTGCGCCGCCTGGAAGCCTTGCTGGCGGTGGCAGATGCCAAAAGGTCCCTGCTGGTGACCGGGCAGGGCGATGTGCTGGAACCCGAAGATGCGATCATCGGCATTGGTTCGGGCGGCAATTACGCGCTTTCTGCCGCACGCGCGCTGCTCCCGGTGGAGGGTGTGGAGGCTGAGGAGATTTGCCGGCGTTCCATGAAAATCGCTGCCGATATCTGCGTCTATACCAATGGCAATATCATCCTTGAGACGCTGGCCGCCAGCGCGGGAGACGCGGCATGAGCGAAACCGTCAACCTCTCCCCGCGTGAGATCGTCTCGGAGCTTGATCGGCATATTGTCGGCCAGCAGGAAGCCAAGCGCGCAGTGGCGATTGCGCTGCGCAACCGTTGGCGACGCCAGCAATTGGCGCCGGGGCTGCGTGAAGAAGTGGTGCCCAAAAATATCCTGATGATCGGGCCCACGGGCTGCGGCAAGACGGAAATCGCGCGGCGTTTGGCGCGGCTGGCGAATGCGCCGTTTCTGAAGGTGGAAGCGACGAAATTCACCGAAGTTGGCTATGTCGGGCGCGATGTGGAAAGCATTCTGCGTGATCTGGTGGAAGTGGCGATCACCATGGGCCGCGAAGCCGCGCGCAAGGGCGTGCAGGCCAAGGCCGAATTGGCCACCGAGGAAACGCTGCTGACGGCGCTGGTGGGCGAAGGCGCGTCCGGTGAAACTCGGCTGAAATTCCGCCGCATGCTGCGTGAAGGCCAATTGGAAAACCGCGAAATTGAAGTGCAATTGGCTGATAGCGGACCCGCCATGCCGATTGGCATGATTGATCTGCCGGGCGGGCAGCCGCCGCAAATGCAGAATTTGCAGGATATGTTCGGCAAGATGTT
>Ga0172373_10007955_pt1 | contig 13565 bp, 13 predicted proteins | sample Lak10m_2_FD_114546 | JGI IMG/M metagenome (GOLD analysis project Ga0172373, IMG submission 114546) | Freshwater microbial communities from Kabuno Bay, South-Kivu, Congo - kab_092012_10m | ecosystem: Environmental > Aquatic > Freshwater > Lake | place: Democratic Republic of the Congo... | reverse complement strand
GACTTAAACGAAGGATTTGCTTTTTACCGAAATGCGATGAAAAGACGTTCAATTTGTTTTGTGATGAGTGATTTTATGAATGAGCAAAACTTAGAACAGAGTATTTCATTACTTCGAAAAAAACACGATTTGATTGCCTTGGGTTTGATGGATCAAGGTGAAGCACATTTACCTGATATTGGGTTGATTCAAATGCAGAATGCCGAAACTGGGTTAACGAATTGGGTAAATACCTCGGATGCCTCTATAAGAGCGGAATATGAAAAAACATATTTAAAACAACAAACGGAATTGATAGACTTATTTGCGCGCTTGGGCATAAACTATCAATTGTTAGATACAAACGAAGATTATATTCCGAAATTAATTCGATTGTTCAAAAGACACAAATAATGAAGCAACTGATTATCATAGGATTTTTAGTAGGTTGGATGAACGTTTCATTCAGTCAATTAAAATCGTATGCTTTACGTAATTCATTGAAAATTGGTGAACAAACAGAATTGATTTATGAAATAAAAGGAAATGGGGTACAGCCAAAAATATCATTTCCAGCAAAATCGGGGAAAATACTATGTGAGAATAAAAGATTATCGTTAGAAATCATCGGTGTTTTCAATGATACGCTCATTCAACAACAAAATTCTTGGATTTGGCGAGGAACGTATGTTGTAACTGCTTGGGATTCTAATCAATATGTAGTACCAACATTTTCAATTAGTTTGAATCAAAAAGTACAAACGTTTGATAAAATAGTATTGAATTTCACTTTTCCAAAAGTGGCTAAAAATGCAGAAATCAAAGACATAAAATCGATTTTTGCAGATATTCCTTCTGAATTACAGACATGGTTGAAAAAAAATAAAATGTGGATTTTATGGGGCGTATTCATTTTAGCGATTGTAATCTTGGGTTGGTTTTGGTTTAAACGCAGCAAAAAAACACCTTCAATTGAAAATAAAAAACCGATATCTGCTTCGGAGGAAGCAATACAAGCGATCGAAAAATTAATGCAAGAGAAATACTGGATTCTAAAGGGCGAAAAAGAGTATTATTTTAAATTGTCTGTGATTTTAAAGTCTTATTTAGGGTCAAATTTTCAACTTTCATTAAGTGAGAAAACAAGTTACGAAATTCAATTATTATTGAGTCAATTGCAAATAGAAAGAAGTGTTTTGAACGAGATTGAATTGGTTCTACAACAGTCAGATATGGTAAAATTTGCAAAGTCAGAACCGACTGAATTGGATATGATGAATGTTGGATTTCGTGCGAAATCAATTGTTGAGCAAACAAAAATGCTAGTAAGATGAGTTTCGATTTTCTACATATTGAATTTTTAACACCCCATTGGCTTTGGTTATTGTGGTTGGTACCAGCGATTGTTTGGTGGTTAATTCATCTAGATCAAAGAAAAAAAGGAGTTATCAAATTTTCAAGATTAGAAAAACACCAAGTTTCCTTAAACAGAGATTGGATAGATAAAGTTCGAAAATCGGTATTCATCGCTTATGGTTTGATCTTAACATCTTTAATTTTAGCACTTTCAAAACCATTTTTTAAAAATTCAGAAGAGTCTCTCAACTTTAAATACAAATACGGTATTGATATGATTCTCGCAATGGATGTTTCTGCATCGATGTTGGCACGAGATTTCGAACCCGATCGATTGGCTGTTTCTAAAGAGATGGCTAAGGATTTTGTTGATAGCCGTTTTGGAGATAGAATAGGGCTTGTAGTGTATGAGGGAGAAGCAATTACAGCGTGTCCTGCAACTTTGGATTACGAAGTATTAAAAAATCAAATAGACTTAATTCAACCGGGAAATTTAGAACCAGGTACAGCAATAGGCACCGGTTTAGGTACAGCGGTCACTCGTTTGAGAAGTGATTTGTTAAAGTCAAAAGTCATTATCTTGTTGACAGATGGCAGTAATAATTCAGGTTCAGTAACCCCTGAAACGGCAGCAGCATTAGCAAAAGAAAAAAACATTCGAGTATATACGATCGGAATCGGAACAAATGGAATGGCACCTACCCCTGTGATGACCCCTTTTGGAATTGAATTTGAAAATGCACCCGTAGAAATCGATGAAAACACGTTACAAAACATTGCTTCTGTGACAGGTGGAAAATATTTTAGGGCAACTGATGAAACCGCTTTAAAAGCAATTTATAAAGAGATTGATAAATTAGAGAAACGTAAAATCAAGGATACACAATACAATTCGGAGCCGCCTTACAGTCCTACACCATTTGTCATCGTGGGCTTGTTATTGCTTATGTATGTGTTTGTTGTACAGCGTATTGTTTTAAAAACAAATGAATAATAAAAAATATACATATCCGATTGGAAGTTTACTTCGCTTTGTTATTTTACTTGAAGTAACGTGGTGGTTTCTATTGGGGTTGGTATTTATATTAGTAAAATGGATCGATTTCAAAAAAGAATGGGCAAAGAAATTGCTTCCTACAGAAGCAGAAGAATCTGCTAAACGAATAGTAACCGAATTTTTAACGGCTGAATTAACCCCTTCAGTACTTAATCCACAATATGCTTGGTTGCTATTGATTTTACCTGTTATTTGGTTTGTAGAAGGAAAATTTATGCTTTGGAAAAATAAAAAGTTAGGAGTGTTTTCTGAAAAAACGATTCAAACGTTAATGATTTCCGAAGTCAATACAAAAGCACTTAAATGGAGGTATTTTTGGTTGAGAACTGCTCTTTTATTTGTGATTATAGCGTTGATGCAACCGGTATTTGGAACTCGTTCAAATGAATTAAATCAACGAAATCAGGAAATTGTTTTGTGTTTAGATATTTCAAATTCAATGAATGTCAAAGATTTATCTTCTTCAGATAGTCGCTTGGAAATTGCGAAACGCGGAATCATTAATTATATCAATACACTAAGAGGAGAACGTATAGGCTTATGCGTATTTGCTGGTACCGCCCAAATTCAACTTCCGATTACCACAGATTATCACGCTACTAAAATGTTTGTGAATGAAATACAAACAGATATCATCTCTCAACAAGGAACAAATATCAATGATGCGCTTTCGGTTTCTTCTAAAATGTTTACCAAGTCTAAAAATTCAAAAATCACGATGATAATTACTGATGGGGAAGACCATACCGGGCAACTCACGGAAGGGGTAAAAGCAGTAAAAGATAAAAACATCAAATTAGCCGTGTTTGGAATTGGTTCAAATCAAGGAGGTTATGTTCCGAATGATCCAACAAAACCGGAGTTTGGGTTTAAAGTCTTGCCTACCGGTAAACGTGTTATTTCAAAATTGAATAAAAAATTATTAGTCGAAATTGCTCAATTATCTGGTGGAACAGCCATCGTTATCAATACTAATTACCCAGATTTTCATTCAACAGTAGATCGTTTTTTAACGGATAAGGAAAGTAAAAACACCATCGAAAGTGAAATAAAGGTGAAACAGAACTTTTATCCGATTTTTCTAGGAATTGGATTGCTTTTATTTTGTGTGTATTTGTTTTATCCTTTTTTTAGATTAAAGATTAAAGATTAAAGATTAAAGATTAAAGATTAAAGATTAAAGATTAAAGATTAAAGATTAAAGATTAAAGATTTGTTTTAAAAACATTGATAATGAAGTTTTTGTTAGTTTTAATATGTTTGCTGTTTGTAGGTAAAAGTTTTTCTCAAGATTGGAGAGAGGAATTGAATCTTGCGCGTAAACTTTATCAATCTAAAAATTATCAAGAATCATACAATCAATATTTAAAAGTAAATAAGATAAAGCCTAAAAATGTAGACATAAGTACCGAATTAGGACAGTCAGCATATAAAGCAGAAAGGTATAATGAATCAGTAGGCTATTATAAAAAAATATCGAACTCGAAATCAAAAAACAATGCTGATTTAAATTATAATTTGGGTAATTCTTATTATAAATCAGAAGATTATAAAAAATCGATTGAAGCATATAAAGTTGCTTTACGAAAAAATCCGAATGACGAGAAGAGTAGGTATAACCTTACTTTAGCATTGAAAAAAGAACAAGAAAATAAACCAAAAGAACAACCCAAAGAGAATCAAAATCCAAAAAATCAATCCAAACCGCAACCTAATCCCTCAAAAGACGATAAAAAAGAACAAGAAAATCCGAATCAACCTCAACAATCTATTCAAAAAGAAAAAACGGAACGAATGTTAGATGAGTTGATGAAAGATGAAATGAAAGCAAAACAAAATGCTCAAAAATCAAACAAATCGAATAAATCAAACAATGATGGTAAAGACTGGTAATTTTATTTTCACTTCAATTTTTGTCTTTGTTTTTGGTTTTTTATTTGCTCAGAAACCAGACATACAATTATCTATTAACAAAAAGCCAGTTGAGGTTGGACAAACGGTGGTTTTTACTGTAAAAGCAAACATAGATGGTCAAATTCAGTTTGATTTTCCTAGTTCTTTTATGCAAGGTGGTAATTCAAAAAGTGTACAGCAATCTTTTGTAAATAATTCTTGGTCAGTAGTGATTGAAAACGCGCAAGAAGGAATTTTTAAAAAAGAAGGGAAATTCACGATCTCGGCTACTATTAAAGACAAAGGAAAAACATACAAATCTAATCCAATAGTAGTCAGTGTTAGACCAAAATCTGATCCTTCTAAGAAAAGAAAATATGACAATACAGAAGGGGAGATTACCAAATTTAATTTGAAAGAGCCAGTTTTTGGAATTATAGAGAAATCAAGCGCCAAAGTGTATGAAGGTGAACCCTTAATTCTTGCTTCAAAAGTTTTCTCACGTGTAAATTTGAATATGATGCAGAATTATAAATCTTTTTCGTTGAAAGGTGCTGCTGAAACATTTGATTTAGAGAAATCGGACAATTTTTCATTGAACAGAGAGAATTATCAAGGTTCCACCTTTTTGACTTTTTCTTGTGGTAAACAATTGGTTTTTCCTGCTTCTTCCGGTAAGTTTATTGTGAAGCCTTTTGAAATGATTTTACAATATTCAACAGGTGGTTTTTTTGATAGTCAATTACGTTTGGAATCAAATGCTACTTTTATTGAGGTCTTGCCTTTACCTAAGGGGGCACCAAAAGATTTTATAGGTGCTGTCGGTAAATATTCCTTGAAAACGAATTTATCTAAAACTTCTGCAAAATTAGGTGAGGTGGTTAGTTTGGAAATGATGGTGAAGGGAACAGGGAACTTACATACGATTTCAAAGCCAAAATTGAATTTACCAGAAGGAATAAGTTTATACGGCGATCCTGAAATAAAGGAAGATTTGGATTATACGGATGAAGGGGTTTCTGGTTTTAAAAGTTTTACCTTTCATTTAAAGTTAAACAAAGGAGGAAAAATTGATCTAAACAATTTATCTGTTAGTTATTTTGATCCATCAATTAAGAAATATGTTACACTAAAAGGAGATTCACAAGCAATTAATGTAGATGGACCAGTAGAGGTTGCTAAGGTTCAGGTAGCCGATTCGAATGTTATACAACAAGGGGAGGAAGTATTAGTAAAACCAAGTCAACAATTACAAGAAAGTGAATCTACTATTCCACACGCAAATAAATGGATCGTATTTTTATTATTGATTATAGGTGTATTAGCAGGTCTATTGTTTTTGTCTGCTCGTAAAAAATCAAAAAAGAAAGATCAATCACCAGTAATGACAAATTCAAATCCAGAGCCGATCATTGAAGAAAAAGCAATTCGTATTTCCACTTCTTTTGTTGAAGATGCTGAAACCTATGCGTTAAGAGAAGATTATCAAGCTGCATATAATTTGATTCATAAACATTTACCTAAATATGTGATGATTCAACTCAAATTCAACGAAAATGAATCGATGACAAGTTCATTAATTGATGCAATGAAACTTCAAAATGTTCCCCAATATTTAATCGATGATTACCAATCGATCCTAAAAACGTGTGAAGAGGTAATGTATGGGTATGCAGATAAAAGTGCTGAATGGCAAGAGATTAACTTTAAGTTGAAAGCATTTATTCAAAATTTTTAAAATTTTTTTAAATTCAAATTAAACCTTTTTCTAATCGTGTAGTCAAAGAGATATAAACATTAAAAAAATAGAAATTATGAAAAAGTTAGTTTTATCAGTATTAGTTGTATTAAGCGGTTCAATGTTGTTTGCTCAAGATGCACCAAAAGGTGAAAAGAAAGAGAAAATTCAACAAGATAGAAAAGAGTTGAAAGAGGCTAAGAAAGAACTAAAAGAAGCTGGGAAAGAGTTGAAAGAAGATGCAAAAGCAACGAAAGAAGCAAAGCAATCGGGAGACAAAGAGGTTTTGAAAGAAGCAAAGAAGGATTTGAAAGAATCTAAAAAAGAGGTGAGAGATGCAAAGAAGGAAGTTAAAGAAGAACGTAAAGAACTTCGTCAAGATAAAAAAGAAATGAAAGAGGCTAGAAAAGAAAACCGTAAAGGATAATATTTCTACTTTTGAGTGATTGGTCGTCCGAAAAGACGGCCAATTTTTTTTAGAAACCTATGGCTACTTACACCGATACAGAACTACTTGAATTGTTTCGTGGAGACAACCCGTCCTACGCATTCAACTTATTGGTGAGAAAGTACCAAAAAAAGATTTACGCCCAAGTGCGTCGTATGGTCATCGATCACGATGATACCAATGATGTTGTTCAAGACATTTTTATCAAAGTTTGGAAAGGACTCGAAAAATTCAACCAAGAAGCCGAATTATCGACTTGGCTTTATCGAATTGCTGTAAATGAGTCACTTACTTTTTTAAAGAAAAAAAGAACTCGTTTCTTTATACCGATTCACGATGTAGAAAAGGAATTATCTTCCAGATTAGACGGCGATAAGTCGTTTACAGGCGATGAAATTGAACGTAAATTACAGAAAGCATTATTAACTTTACCTGAAAAACAGCGGGTAGTTTTTAATTTAAGGTATTATGATGAAATGCCTTACGAAGAAATGTCTAAGGTTTTAGATACTTCTGTTGGAGCCTTAAAAGCTTCATATCACATCGCAGCAAAAAAAGTTGAAGATTTTTTAAAAGCAGATTAAACCAATTGCTTTTTTGAATGTCTAAAAGATATAGAACAAAAGAATGGATGAATTAAAAGACATAGCGCCAATTTTGAATCAACTGCCTAAAAAAGATAGTTTTCAAGTTCCTGAAAATTATTTTGATGAATTGCCCGGGTTGATTCAAGATAGAGTTCGCGTGAAAACAAAAACGCGATGGAATTATGTATTAAAATATGCATTGCCTTTTGTTTTATTGATAGTTACTATAGGGTATTTTACTCAGAATAAGACTAATACTAAATTTCAAATCAGCAAACAAGAAGCAGTTGATTATTTAAATAATCAAGTTGATACCGATTTTGATGAAACCTTATTGGCAGAAGAAATTTCAGTGCAATCGGTTGAACAACAAACCCAAACTTCAGCAGTTGAAGACTATTTGTTAGAGGAAGCGGATGAAGAATTATTAATAGAAGAAATTTAATTACAAAAATGAAAAATTTAATTTTTACAATTATATTATTAACCTCGTTTTCAGTTTTTTCACAAGAATCAAAATCGGATAAAGTGGAAGCAATGAAGGTGGCATTTATCACGAATAAGTTAGAACTTTCTGCTAAAGAAGCGCAAGTTTTCTGGCCGCTTTACAATGAGTACAATACGAAGTTGGAGAAATTGAGAAAAAGTAAAAAGTCTGATTTTGATGAATTAAAAAATAAGGGAGAGAATCTTACGGACAAAGAATTAGAATCTTTTATGAATGAGATTTTTGCAACCAAACAAAAAGAATTAGACTTACAAAAAGAATATTACGAAAAATATGCAAAGGTGCTATCAGTTAAAAAAGTAGCGATGTTTTATCAGGCAGAAAATCAATTCAAACGTGAACTTCTTCGCAAAATCAAAGAAAAAAAATAAATTTCCCATTAAACAATCATCATTAAACAATCATCATTACATTGCTTATCTTTGTGACAAATTCAGGTTGTGAAGAAGCAAACAGCAGTCATTTTTTACGTACTAGCATTCTATGTTGCTTTGCAATTTGCTTGGTGGGGTTATCATTTGATTGAACTTACACAAGAAGTTGCAGGTACAGATAACATAGTTACCCACAAGGTAATTATGATCACAGGAGAAGGATTAGTCTTTTTCTTGATTTTATCGCTCGGTTTGTGGCGCATTCGTTCTGCTATCAAAAGAGATCAGCAGTTAACTATAAGACAATCAAATTTTTTACTTTCTGTCACCCACGAATTAAAGACACCCTTAGCATCTACAAAATTGTATTTACAAACGTTGATGAAGCGCGAATTTCCGGTGGATAAAAGAAATGAATTATTACAAAAAGCACTACACGAAAATCAACGTTTAGAGGAAATTGTGGAAGCGATTTTGACAGCATCTCGTATTGAAAACGGCACGATGGTAGCGCACAAAGAGTGGATTAGTTTGAACGATTTGATGACAGAATTAGCCGCAAATTATAATAATCGCCTAGAAAAAGAATGGGTAACTCTTGAATTGGATGAAGTAATTCACATCGAAGCGGATGTTTTTATGACTAAAACAATTTTGATTAATTTGATTGAAAATGCGTTGAAATATGCAGGTTCAGATGAAAAACTGACCTTGTTTTTATACAAAGAAAATCAAGATAGTAAATTTGGTGTGAAAGATTTTGGCCCAGGAATTTCCAAAGAGGCACAAGCAGATATTTTCAAAAAATTTGTTCGTTTGGAAAATGAAGAAACTCGCTCTCAAAAAGGAACGGGACTTGGACTTTTTATTGCCGCTGAATTCACGAAGTTGATAGGAGGAAAAATACAATATAAAGAAAATCAACCAAAAGGAGCGATTTTTGAAATTACAGTTTAAAATTTACCGTCGATAGTTGACATAAAAATAAAGGTATGACACAAAATGTAGGATTAATTATTTTGGATGGTTGGGGTATAGGAGATAAATCGAAATCGGACGCAATCTACAATGCGCACACACCAGTGATGGATGGTTTACTTGCTCGTTATCCTGCTGCAACTTTAATGACTTGTGGTGAAGATGTTGGTTTGCCAGAAGGTCAAATGGGGAATTCAGAAGTAGGTCATTTGAATATTGGTGCAGGTCGTATTGTTTATCAAGAACTTACAAGAATAAATAAATCTATCAGAGATAAAGAATTTTTTGAACTTGCTGCTTTGAAGAAAGCATTTAAAACAGCAAAGGAAAAAGGAGTTGCCGTTCATTTATACGGATTAGTTTCAAAAGGCGGAGTGCACAGTTCACAAGAGCATATTTACGCGCTTTGTGAAATGGCTAAAAATGAAGGGGTTGAAAATGTATTCATTCACGCATTTACAGATGGTCGAGATTGTGACCCAAAAAGCGGACTTCATTTTGTAGAAGAATTAGAACAAGAAATAGCAAAAACAACAGGGAAAATTGCTTCTGTAATTGGTCGTTATTTTGCAATGGACAGAGATAACCGTTGGGAACGTGTGAAAAAAGCATACGATTTAATGGTAAATGCATCAGGTGAACAATTTACTAGCGCTTTGGATGCAATTAAGGCTTCTTATGCGAAAGACATTACGGATGAATTCATTGAACCAGCAGTAATTACAGATAATGGTCAACCTATCGCTGTTATAAAAGAGGGTGATGTTGCTATTTCGTTTAATTTTAGAACAGATAGACCGAGAGAGATCACCTCGGCGTTAACTCAAAAAGATTTTCCAGAATTGGGAATGAAAAAATTAGCATTAGAATTGTTTACGATGACGAATTATGATGCTACATTCCAACAGGTGAATATCATTTTCGAAAAAGATAATTTGCAAAATACTTTAGGAGAAGTGCTTTCTAAAATGGATCGTACCCAAGTGCGTATTGCAGAGACAGAGAAGTACCCACACGTAACCTTCTTTTTCAGTGGAGGTAGAGAAGCAGTATTTCCGAAAGAACACAGAATATTGGTCAACTCACCAAAAGTGGCTACCTACGATTTGCAACCAGAAATGAGTGCGCCAGAAGTGAAAGACAATATTGTTTCGTATATGAAACAAGAAAAACCTAATTTCTTTTGTTTGAATTTTGCAAACCCAGATATGGTCGGACATACAGGTGTGTATGAAGCAATTCAAAAAGCAGTAGAAACGGTAGATACCTGTTTAGGCGAAGTGATTGAAACAGGTTTAGCATTAGGGTATGAATTTTTAGTTATTGCCGATCACGGAAATGCTGATTTTGCGATCAATGCCGATGGTTCACCCAACACAGCACATTCATTAAACCCGGTACCTGTTGTGTTAGTAACCAATGAAGAAATTACATTGCAAAACGGAATTTTAGCAGACGTAGCACCTACTATTTTAGGAAGATTAGGGATTGCTACACCGATTGAAATGACCGGAAAAAATTTAGTGAAATGAACTTTTTAAAATAAATAAAAATGAATTTAAATCTAGAAAACAAAACTGCTTTTGTGTGTGGAAGTACACAAGGAATTGGAAAAGCAACAGCATTAGAAATGGCTCAATTAGGAGCAACTATTGTGTTAGTAGCAAGAAGTGAAGATAAATTAAAACAAGTTTTAGCGGAATTACCAACGCCTGCTGGTCAAAAACATAGTTATATCGCAGCAGATTTTAGTCAACCTTCTACACTAAAAGAATTAGTTGAGAAAAAAATAGCAGAAGGTACTACCTGTCATATTTTAGTAAACAACACAGGTGGACCAAAAGGTGGACCAATTCGTGAAGCAGCAATCGACGAATTTTACGATACATTCACGCAACATTTAGTATGCAACCATGTCTTAGTACAAGCGTTATGGCCATTGATGAAAGAAAATGGATATGGTAGAATTATCAATATCATATCTACGAGTGTGAAACAACCTTTGCCAAATTTAGGCGTTTCAAACACCATTCGTGGAGCAGTAGCAAACTGGAGTAAAACATTAGCAACGGAGTTAGCACCGTTTAATATTACCGTAAACAATGTCTTGCCAGGAGCAACAAATACAATTCGTTTACAAGGAATTGCAGAAGCGAAATCGGCTAAAACAAATGAATCGGTAGAAGATATTTTTGCAGAAATGGCAGCAGAATCGCCAATGGGACGTATCGCACAACCAGAAGAAGTAGCAAACGCAATCACATTCTTAGCATCACCTGCGGCAAGTTATATCAATGGAATCAATGTTCCAGTTGACGGAGGTCGCACCAAATGTTTATAGTATTTTAATTTCCTCTTTTGGAAGGGGATTAAGGGGGAGGATAATTTTATTCTCCTTTTTTTATTTGTACTCTCTTAGTTACTAATTACAACTAATCCCCCAACTATTGCCTCTTGCCTACTGCCTCTTGCCTAATCAAAATACCACTCCTTCGTTCCCACTTGCCTCTTGCCTTCTGCCTCTTGCCTAATCAAAATACCACTCCTTCGTTCCCTCTTGCCTCTTGCCTAATTTAAATTAAATCTAAATTAACATTCCCTCAACATTATGACAATACTATGACAATCGAGTAAGGAATATGCCGCACATTTGCAATACTCAAAGTTGTAACGATGTTGGAACACTTTCATATCCTTGCTTTCACCCATAAAAATTTGGATGTAACCGAAGTTGGTAAACTTCATATTGAGCAAGACAGACAACAAGCAACACTTACAGAATTCAAAAACCAGATGCAGATAGAGGAACTGATGTTTTTATCTACATGTAACAGAGTTGAATTCTTGTTTTGTACTCAAATGCAAGTAGACGCTGCTTTTATTCAACGATTTTTTGAAACACTTTATCCACATCATTCACAACAGCAGATCACTCTTTTCCAAAATGCAGTAGAAGACTATTCAGGTATTGATGCCGTGGAGCATTTACTGCAAGTTGCTTCCTCAATTGATTCAATGATTGTGGGAGAAAGAGAAATCATTACACAAGTACGTAACGCATTTGAATCTTCAAAAACGATGGGCTTGACAGGAGATTTCATTCGTGTGGTTATGAGACATACGATTGAAACAGCAAAACGTGTTTATACAGAAACAAACATTGCAAATAAACCTGTTTCAGTAGTTGCCTTAGCCTACCATACTTTAAGAGATATGAGTATTCCCTTGGATGCTCGCGTATTGATGATAGGTGCGGGAATGACTAATTCCAATATGGCTAAGTTTTTGAAAAAACACGGATATAAAAATTTCACTGTTTTTAATCGTACGGTTTCAAAAGCAGAATCCCTAGCAACTGATTTAAAAGGAGAAGGTTTTGGATTAGAAAAATTAAAGACTTTCGACAAAGGATTCGATATTATCATTACCTGTACAGGGGCAGAACAAGCGATAATCACTGCTGAAGTGTATGAGTCACTTTTACAAGGAGAAAATTCTCGCAAAGTGGTGATAGACATCGCTATTCCACACGATCTTGATGCTGAAATAGTTAAAAAACATAACGTTACTCAAATTTAGATTGATTACCTACAAAAGATTTCGGATAGAAACTTACAAGAACGTTCAAAAGAAATTATTCACGTAGAGCAAATTTTATCTGAAGCGGTAGAAACATTTATGCAAATACATAAAATGCGTAAGGTTGAAATCGCGATGCGTGAAGTGCCAAATATGGTAAAAGACATACGTTCAACAGCGATGAATGAAGTGTTTAGAAAAGAATTAGAATCTTTAGACAACGAATCTAAACAAGTACTCGATAAAATTATTGGCTACATGGAGAAAAAATACATGAGTATGCCGATGAAATTAGCAAAAGAAATTATGCTAAATTCCTAACCAACAATTACCGAATTAAAATGAAAAAAATTACCATTGGCTCTAGAGGGAGTGACCTTGCTTTGTGGCAGGCAAACCACGTAAAAAGACAATTAGAAGATTTAGGTCATGAAGTGGAAATCAAGGTAATTGTTACGCAAGGGGATGCCATTCAGAATTTAAGTTTTGACAAATTAGAAGGGAAAGGATTTTTCACGAAAGAAATTGAAATAGCGTTATTAGATAAATCAATCGATTTAGCAGTACACTCTCATAAGGATTTAGAAACAAATCCACCTGCAGGATTAATTATTGCAGCAGTTTCTGAACGTGAGGATCCATCGGAATTACTATTGATCAAAAACGAATCGGTAGACAAAAATCAAAAGTGGAACTTAAAATCAGCGGCTATTATTGGAACTTCTTCAGCAAGAAGAAAATCTCAAATTAACTTATACCGTTCTGATTTACAGATTAATGATTTAAGAGGGAATGTTCCAACACGAATTCAAAAACTACGTGATGGACAATACGATGCTATTTTATTAGCGAAAGCAGGTGTTGACCGCTTGCAGTTAGATTTATCTGAATTTCATGTAGAAGTATTGAATCCTACCGAATTTGTACCTGCGCCTGCACAAGGAGTACTAGGGTTACAAATCAGAGAGGATGATGCTGAAATGAAAGCAATTATGGCACATTTGAATCATACAGATGTTGCACAAAAAATAGGCGTTGAACGTAAAGTACTGAACCTAATGCAAGGAG
>Ga0172373_10007954_pt1 | contig 13566 bp, 14 predicted proteins | sample Lak10m_2_FD_114546 | JGI IMG/M metagenome (GOLD analysis project Ga0172373, IMG submission 114546) | Freshwater microbial communities from Kabuno Bay, South-Kivu, Congo - kab_092012_10m | ecosystem: Environmental > Aquatic > Freshwater > Lake | place: Democratic Republic of the Congo... | reverse complement strand
GAATTTTGTTCGGATTTAAATTATAAAAGAGATTTTTTGACCAGTATCAATCTGATAAACTATAACTAGCTTAAATTATTTAACGGGAAATCGATGTACAACCTCCCTTACTTCACTGATAACAATACTGAAAACTGGATGAACCTCATCGAAGAATTTCCCTTCGCAGTTTTAACAGGAAGTTTTTTGAATGGGAAACAAGTCGCTACACAAATTCCTTTTATCGTGGTTGAAAAAGAGGGTGTGTTTTATATTCAAGGGCATATCATGAAACACTCTGACCACTATCAAGCAATGAAGGAAAATAAACAGTCACTGGCTGTTTTTACAGGACCGAACACATACGTGAGTGCTTCGTGGTATTCAAATCCTCACGAAGGTTCAACATGGAATTATATGAGTGTACATGTTTCTGGTGAGATCACTATCCTTTCAAAAAATGAATTGATGGAACTCATGCGTAAAATGACCTTAAAATTTGAAAACCAAAATCAACTTTCACCAACTATACTTGATAATTTAGATCCGAAATACATTGATGCAATGTTTGAATCAATTATAGGGATTGAACTTAAATTAGATCAAGTAAATAACATTTTTAAATTAAGTCAAAACAAGGATGAAAACTCCTATCTTTCTATTATGGAAAAGCTAAATCAATTAGGGGAAAACAGCAAACGCATCGCTTTGGAAATGAAAAAAAGATTTTCAAGTATCTTTGAGAAAAAATAAAAGTTCAACTACTTTATTAAATATCTCGTTTTCAATGAGCATCACTAAAAAACACATACTTTGGTTCATTTTTTCGTCTTTATTCATAAAGGTGATTTATATCCTTTTTACCTTTTGTATTGATGCATTCAACCATACAGAAATGATTGGAAACTCGTTCGAAAGTTATACAAACCTTTTCCAAAGAAACGACTCCTATTGGTATAAAAATATAGCTGAAAATGGTTACCCGAGAATCAAAGATCCGAAAGAACTTGGTTACGTGGGAGAAGGGAAAATTATTCAAAGCGTATGGGCTATGTTTCCTTTATATCCTATGGTTGTAAAAGCAGTTATGTCAATTGGTTCATTAAGTTTTGTACAGAGCGCTTTTATTATTTCTACCCTTTTAACACCCCTAGTTTTCATATTATTCTACTTAATGGGAATTCATTTATTTCATTTCAACGAAAAGAAAGCATTCAAAAGCACCTTGATTTTCATCTGTTTCCCTTTTCATTTTTATTTCTCGATGTATTACACTGAAGCCTTATTTTTTGCCCTTTTAAGTCTTGGTTTTCTAAGTGTTCATTTGAAAAAATATGGGCTAACATGTATTTCTCTTTTTTTACTCACGATCATGAGACCGAACGGTATCGTAAGTGCATTTCCTGTGTTTTTATATTACTTGGAAAAAGAAGGGGGATACCTATTTTGGTGGCAACAATTGAAAACTTTGAACATTAAAAAACTAACGAAGTGGTTATGGTTTTTATCGGCACCCATTGCACTCTTTTTGTATTGTTTGTATCAAAAAGAAATGACCAATTTCTATTTTGCTTATGTTAAAGCTCAAGAAGGTTGGTTCAAAGAGTTTATGTTTCCATTAAAAGCACTTTTTAGGGATGCTGTTTTTTGGTCTCAATTCAATTCATTTTATACGGTTTTTGCATTCATTGTTGCGATTTTTGCGCTTAAGAAATTGCCTTTAAGTTTGAATCTGTTGATCTGGTTAAGTTTGCTTTTACCTCTCACTTCAGGTTCTGTGGTAAGTATGCCCAGATTTATCTCTTTGCTTTTTCCAATTACAATTATCCTTAGTCAACGCATCACGGAAACTCGCTTTTATCCATTTGTAATTGTAATTTTGATTGCGTTGCAGTTATGGTCATTTTACCCCTGGATATACAGCGAACCATTAAGCTACTAATTTCTTAATAATCTTGTTTCAATGAATAAAATATATACTCTTTTAGGTGCCTATTTAATTTTAATATTTTCTATTTATTGGTCTTTGCCGGTAATCAATTTTGGGTTTTGGGGTCTTCCGATATATTTACTAGCAATGATCTTTATTTACTTGACTATTGGTAAAAAAGTCACGCTAAAATTAGAAGGAAATCAGAATCAAAAAATTAGATATAACATAAATATCAACAAAGGATTTTACTATGTTATAGGCGGTATTCTAATTTACATAATAATAGTTCCTATACTAACCTCCTGGTCTTTATTCCACAATCAATCTTATAGAAATTTAATTGGAAAAGTCGAAATTGGAAAAACCTTTTCAGATCATCTCGAACCAATTTCAATAAAAAACATTCGTGTTGTCGATCAAGAACTTGCATCCATTTTAGGAGACAAAGTGCTAGGTTCAAAACCTGCCTTGGGTAGTCTAGTGAATTTGGGGGAATTTACGATTCAAAAAGTGAATGATGAATTATATTGGGTTGCACCTTTAGAGCATTCTGGATTTTTCAAGTGGAACAAGAATAAACAAGGTACACCTGGTTACGTAATGGTAAATGCTACGAATGAAAGAGATGTGAAATTAGTTGAAAAAATAAACGGGAAAGAGATTAAAATCAAGTACCAACCAAATGCCTATTTTCAAGATAATCTAGAAAGACATATTTATTTCCATGGATATATGACTTCTGGTTTTACTGATTTTTCATTCGAAATAGATGATAAAGGAAATCCATATTGGGTTGTAACCAAATTTTCAAAGAAAATTGGATTTTATGGTTCAGATGCTACGGGTGTACTTGTCGTAAACGCAACTACAGGGTTGATTAAAGAATATTCCATGAAAAATATTCCTCAATGGATCGATCGTATGCAACCTCAAAAATTCATTGAAGAACAATTAAATGATTGGGGAGAATATATAAATGGTTACTGGAATTTTTCCAATGAAGGTAAATTGCAAATAACGGAAGAACTTACTTTGGTATATGGAGAAGACAACAAATCATATTGGTATACTGGGTTATCTTCTGTTGGAGCGGATGAGTCAACCGTTGGATTTATGTTAGTGGATACGCGCACAAAAAAAGCCGTATGGTACAAACAAAGTGGAGCTACCGAAACGGCAGCAATGGGATCTGCAGAGGGAAAAGTGCAAGAAAAAGGATATGTTGCAACCATTCCAACTCCTTACAACATTAACAACATTCCAACCTATGTAATGACTTTAAAAGACGACGGAGGATTAGTAAAAATGTATGCGATGGTTTCGATACAAGATTATACTATTGTTGGTGTAGGAAATTCTTTGCAAGAAACATTAATGGCTTACAAAAATGCGTTTAATGCTACTGGAAATAAATTCAGTACAAGTACTAAATCGAATAAGATAGCGGTAAAATCTATAGTAAGTAGAATAAATAGTGATGTGAAAAATGGGAATTCGTTCTATTATTTTACCATTAAAGGAAATAACAACATTTTTATCGGTAGTACTCAAATCTCGAATGATATTCCAATTACAATGATAGGTGATAGTGTAGAAATTATTTATGAAGAGGATACCGAAAAATTAATCGGCATATCAAACTTTAAAAATATCAGTCTATTAAAAAATGAAAAATAAAGTAATAAAATCCTGCTTACCAAATGATTCTATTTTAAATACTGGAAATCTAAAAATTGATTTTTGTGATAGTTTTGAAAGTAGTTTCGATGTAAAAGAAAAAACAACAATACAAGTCATTGGTAAAGCATTTTTTACAAGTGCTCCAAAATGGGTTGATCAACTACTTCATTTACGAAATAGATTAGTTCAAAAATTGGGACTAAAAATAAATGGTTCGAAAGAGGAAATGTTAAGTCAATTGGAATCTTTTAATTGTGAACCGGGTCAACAAATTGGACTATTTAAAGTCTTTGATAAAAATGACAATGAAATCATATTAGGCGAAGATGACAAACATCTTGATTTTAAAATTTCATTGTATTTACAAACGCTTGAAAGCAACCGAAACAAACTCATTATTAGTACTTCGGTAAAATTTAACAATAAATTTGGAAGATTTTACTTTAAAGTGATAAAACCATTTCATAGAGTTGTAGTTCCTGTTATGCTAAAAGGAATTATCAAACAACTTAATAAAAATTAATCCTCTCTCAAGGTATCATTGATGTGCTCTTGAAGACTATTTAATTCAAGCATATACGAATCTGCCAATGCGGTAACTCGATGTACTATATTTGGGTATATATCAATCTTTGCTGGCACATCTACGAGTACCTCGCTCCATGCTTTTTCGCCAACTAACTTATATTCAAACTTTAATTTACCGTGTAGCAAATAAAATTTTTCAGGATTTTTCGTTTGTTCTTTTCCTTCGTGATAATGGTTTCCAAAAACAGTACCTTGCTTTCTGAAAATTGAAAGTGTATTACCACCACGATCTAACATGATTTCAGCTGTTGTTCCTCTTTCGTCTTGACCAATAACATGGTAGGTTGTAATCTCTATTTTTTTACTCATGGTGATAGGGTTCATTATTTAAAATCGTCATTGCACGATATACTTGTTCGAAAAAAATCATGCGTATCATTTGGTGTGAAAAGGTCATTGTGGATAACGAAATCTTACCTGATGCTTTGGCATAAACTTCTTCCGAAAAACCATAGGCCCCACCAATTACAAAAACGATTGCTTTTCCTCCTAGATTAAACTGTTGTTGAATAAATTGTGAAAATCCAACGGAAGAATACGTTTTACCTCGTTCATCTAAAAGGTAAATACGATCTGCTCCTGCTTTTGCTAAGATTTCTTTTCCCTCCGCATCTTTGACTTGCTGAAACGTTAATTTTTTAGCGTTTTTAATATCGGGAATTTCGATGCGTTCAATTTGAACATAGTGCTTCAACCGATTGATATACTCTTGCTCTCCTGCAACTAAAAAATCTTTACCGGTTTTACCGATGCAAATCAATTTTACTTTCATCGGAATTATTTTTCTATTTCAATTTCAAAATCAGCCGTCAATACAAACCTACCTTCAAATGATTTTTCAGAACCGGGCATTTCCAAACCTTTAATTTTAGAAGTTTTACCAGAAAGTATTAGATCAACTACTTGTTTATCAGTTAATTTTTTATTCAATAATCCAAAAGGAATTTTAAATCCACAAGTTCCAAAATTAGCGCAACCATAGGCTGTTTTACCCTTTTTAATAGATGCGTTTTTACACTTTGGACAGGTCAATTCTTCCGGGTTTTCTACTTTTTTAGGTTTCGGATCTCGTGGTTTTCGTTCTACCTTGGGTAGTGCGACTTTTTCGTTTTCAAGCGAAATTACCCTTCTTGTGTTAAAAATAACCTCATCGGTTAATTCACGCACCATCTGAATAAGTTCCGTTTTAAAAGTATCTAATTCATATTCTCCTTTCTCAATCAAACGCAATTTACGTTCCCAATCTCCTGTTAATTCAGCACTTTTTAATAATTCATTCTGAATCGTATCAATCAAATCGACCCCAGTTTGGGTAGGAACAATGTTTTTCTTTTTACGTTCAATGTATTTTCTCTTGAATAAAGTCTCAATAATATTTGCGCGTGTGGATGGTCTACCAATACCATTGTCTTTCAATAATTCACGCATCTCTTCATCTTCTACTTGTTTCCCTGCGGTTTCCATAGCACGTAACAAGGTTGCCTCCGTATAATATTTGGGAGGTGATGTTTTTCCATGGTGGATTTTTGGTGTGTGTGGACCACTCTCTCCTTCCACAAAAACAGGCATTACTCTTTCCTCCTCTTCTTTTTTTCCTCCTTCGTCGCTTTGCATTTGTTTGGTTTGTTCATTTTGATACACCTCTCTCCAACCCGGCTCTAAAATTTGTTTTCCTGTTGCTTTAAATTCCACTTGCCCAACTTTTCCAAGTACTGTTGTATTGGATACTTTACATTCAGGGTAAAAAACGGAAATAAATCGCTTGGCAATTAAATCATAAATGTGTTCTTCGATCAAAGGTAAAGTACCAGGATTAATTCCCGTAGGAATAATCGCGTGGTGATCGGTCACTTTCTTATCATCAAAAACCGCTTTCGATTTTGGTATTGGTTTCTGTAATAGTGGTGCAATCAACCCCTCATAATTTTTCATTCCTTGCAAAATACCAGGAACTTTTGGATAAATATCTTCCGATAAGTAAGTCGTATCTACACGAGGATAGGTAACTAACTTTTTCTCATATAAATTCTGAATCCCCTTTAAAGTATCCTCAGCCGAATAAGCAAATTTCTTATTCGCTTCCACTTGCAATGCTGTCAAATCAAATAACCTAGGATTCCCTTCCTTTCCTTCTTTTTGTTCAAAAGAGGTAACTTCAAACGGATGATTTTGTAAATAACTCAGTCCTTTTTCAGCCTTATCTAAGGTTTTTAGTCTATCTATGGTCGCTGAAAATTCAACTTCACGATATAGCGTTTTTAGCTCCCAATATTCTTCAGAATTAAAGGCTGTAATTTCTTTGTGACGAGCGACAATCATTGCCAAAGTAGGTGTTTGTACTCTACCAATGGATAATGTTGCTTTTCCTTGACCAAATTTTTTAGTAAACAAACGAGTTGCATTCATTCCCAACATCCAATCTCCAATGGCTCTTGCACTGCCCGCTGCATACAGATTATCGTATTTCTTTGCGTCAACTAATTTCTGAAATCCTTCGCGGATAGCTTCCTCTGTTAATGAAGAAATCCATAATCGCTTGATTGGAGCTTTGCATTTTGCCTTTAATAAAACCCAACGTTGAATTAATTCTCCCTCTTGACCAGCATCCCCACAATTAATCACTTCCTGTGCTGCTTGTACCAATCTTTCTATGGTATGAAATTGCTTGGCTACCCCTTGATTGTCTATCAACTTAATACCAAAACTAGAGGGAACCATTGGTAAATCTTCCAAACGCCAATACTTCCATTTTTCAGTATAATCTTGAGGTTCCTTTAAGGTACAAAGATGACCAAAAGTCCAAGTAACTTGATAACCATTCCCTTCCATATACCCATCTTTGGCTTGATTTGCACCAATCACTTTGGCAATATCTCTCGCAACACTCGGTTTCTCAGCAATACAAACAATCATTATTGGGAATAAATTAAAAAACAAAGATAGCTAATTCTCATCCTTCTAATTAAGGTTGTTAATAAGTCATTTGTGGTCTTAAAAAAATTAGTAATTCATTTTATTGTACCTTTGTATTAGCATCATAATTGATATGAAAAATCCTTCAATCCGGTTATTTATCACCGTTTATAAAAACACCACTTTCTTAAAAAAGGTTCTTGACTCAATAGCCATTCAAAAATATAAAAATTTCAAAGTGTCTGTTCTAGAAGACGGTAATTCGGATGTAATGCGTGATTTTATTAATTCATGCAACTATCCATTTGACTTAAATCATTTTACGCAAGAAGATATTGGATTTAGAAAAAATAAAATTCTAAACACGGGTATCCGTAATGCAACCGAAGACTTATTCGTATTTATTGATGGAGATTGTGTTTTACATCCTACTTATTTAAAAACGTATGCAAAATACTACAATGAAGATGTAGTATTGTTTGCAAAACGAACGAATCTGGATGAAAAAACATCTAAAAAAATGCTTGAATCTGACTTAATTGTTCCATCTAAAATTGAAATGATTTTGAATAAAAGCACTCGGGTAGAGGATAGTTATAGAATACCATTTAAACCAATTTTCAGCATTAAAAAGCCTAAATTATTGGGTTGTAATATGGCTATTCCCAAAAAAATTATGTACGCAATCAATGGTTTTGATGAAGATTATGAAATTACTGGATATGGAGAAGATTCAGATATTGAGTGGAGAATATTGAAAGCAGGATTTAAATGTAAAAATTTAAAGTACCACAGTGTACAATTTCATCTATACCACGAAAGACAAGATCGAGAAGAACAAACCGCAATTAGCAGAGCAATCTATAATAAAAAGAAAGAAGAAGGAATTTTTTTCTGTAAAAATGGATTGATCAAAGTTTAAACTCTAGAATACTTAAAAACCTCGAAACTTTGTGGATTTTTTTCATCTGCTTCAAATTTTAGTACCGACTCTTTTTTCCATCTTGTATCGTCAAAAACTGGGAAAAAAGTATCTGGTTCAAAAGCATGATGAATCTCCGTAATGTACATTTCCTCTAAACTAGGATGATTGATGGCATGGTTGTATATTTGTCCTCCACCAATGATAAAAACGGTTCTTTCCATTTCGTTTGAAAAATGATCTAAACACGCATCAATTGAACTAAATACTTTACAATCACCCGCATCAAAATTAGAATTACGGCTTAAAATAACATTTTCTCTATGCGGAAGTGGTCGATATTTTAAAGGTATTGAATCAAAGTTTTTTCTACCCATAACTACAATGTGTCCTTTTGTAGTTTCTGTAAAAAAACGCATCTCAGCAGGCAAATGCCACATTAAATCGTTATCCTTACCGATACCTCGGTTTTGATCCATTGCTACGATAAGTGATAATTTCATTTAGAGTAATTTTAAGCTTGATTATACAGCTACATCCGCTTTGATATGTGGGTGCGGATCATAATTTAATAATTCGAAATCCTCCAATTTAAAAGAAAAAATATCTTTTACTTCAGGATTAATTTTCATCGTAGGTAAAGCTCTAAAATCGCGTGTCAACTGTAATTTAGCTTGGTCAATGTGGTTATTATATAAATGAACATCACCAAAAGTATGAACAAAATCACCTAAACCTAGTTCGCACACCTGAGCAACCATCATTGTCAACAAAGCGTATGAAGCAATATTAAATGGCACGCCTAAAAACGTGTCCGCGCTGCGTTGATATAACTGACAACTTAATTTCCCTTCAGAAACATAAAATTGAAATAAGGAATGACAAGGAGGTAAAGCCATGTGATCTACATCTGCCACATTCCAAGCTGAAACAATCAATCTTCTTGAATCCGGATTTTTCTTAATCTGATCAATGATATTTTTAATTTGATCTATTGTCCCACCATTTCCATCAGGCCAACATCTCCATTGTCGTCCATAGACAGGCCCCAAATCTCCTGTTTCATCAGCCCACTCATCCCATATAGAAACATTGTTATCTTTTAAAAACTTTATGTTTGTTTCCCCTCTTAAAAACCACAACAATTCCACAATTATCGAACGTAAATGCAGTTTTTTGGTAGTAAGTAAAGGAAAACCTTCATTCAAATCAAAACGCATTTGGTACCCAAAAGTGGATAAAGTACCTGTACCAGTACGATCTCCTTTTTGAGTTCCGTTTTCCAAGATATGATTGAGTAAGTCGTGATATTGTTTCATGATACGAAGCGATAACTATGATTCAGAACGTTTATTGATTTCATCACGAATTTTAGATGCTAATTCGTAATCTTCATTTTCAATGGCTTGATTCAAATGCTCTTCCAATTGATCCATGTTCATCGTTGCCATTCCTGTATCTGCAGGTTTGGTCTCAAGCACTTCATTTTCAGGAGCATCTGCCATTAATTCATTATTTTCATCTAAAAGAATACCAGCACTCGCTAAAATAGATTCGAAGGTATAAATAGGACATTTAAACCTTACTGCTAAAGCAATCGCATCCGAAGTACGTGCATCTATCTCACTAAATTTACCATCTTTAGAACAGATCAGCTTAGCGTAGAAAACACCTTCAACTAAATTGTAAATTATTACTTCTTCGATATTTACTTGAAAAGATTGAGCAAAACTTTTAAATAAATCATGGGTAAGAGGACGCGTTGGAGTCATTTTTTCCAATTCAATTGCAATTGCTTGCGCTTCGTATCCTCCTATAATAATTGGTAAACTTCTTTTCCCACCCGTCTCAGCAAGTACTAAAGCATAAGCTCCAGATTGTGTTTGACTGTAAGAAAGACCAATTATATCAAGTTTAATTTTCACCATAAAAACTTAAAAAAAGTGAGGGTTTCCCCTCACTGATATACATTTGAGAACTGATTAGTTCGCGTTTTTAAACTTTTTGATTGCTTCAGTAAGTTTTGGTAATACATCAAAAGCATCACCAACTACTCCATAATCTGCAGCTTTGAAGAAAGGCGCTTCTGGATCTGAATTGATTACAACAATCACTTTTGAACCGTTAACCCCTGCTAAATGCTGAATCGCACCTGAGATTCCTGCGGCAATATATAAATTCGGACGAATGGCAACACCTGTTTGTCCAACATGCTCATGATGCGGTCTCCACCCAATATCTGCAACTGGACGAGAACATGCTGTGGCAGCACCCAATGCAGTTGCTAATTCTTCAACAATTCCCCAATTTTCAGGTCCTTTTAGTCCACGACCAGCAGAAACTACTAAATCCGCTTCTGGTAAAGGAATACTACCTTCTGGTTTTTTCGTACTTACCACTTTAATCGCAGAAGTACCTACATTTCCATTAAAAGCTTCAACTGTTGCTGAACCACCAATATTTTCAGGTTGTATTGAATTTGGTAGTAAAGAAATAATTTTAACCGCAGTTTTAACAGAAACTGTTGCGAAAGCCTTTCCAGAGAATACATTTACCTTGCAAGTAAACCCATTTGCAGTTTCAGGCAAAGCAATAGCACCTGAAATCAAGCCCGCTTTTAATTTTACAGACAATCTAGGCGCAACTGCTTTTGCAACTAAATCATGAGAAAAAACAACGGTATCAGCACCTGTAGATTCAACAGCCGCAGCAACTAATTTAGTGATTTGTTGCTCATCTGCAGTTGTCAAAGAATTATCTACTAATACTTTTGAAGCACCATAAGCACCTAATTGCTCAGCACCTTCTTGGCTACCATAAGTAACAGCAATAACGTCACCTCCTAATTTTTTAGCATAGGTAATTACTTCCAAAGAAGCTTTTGCTGCAAAATGATTACTATTTATAAATACTAATGTTTTCATATGTAAATATTTGTCTTTTAATGATTATTTAACTAAACCCTCGTTTTAAAAGAGTTTAAATAACCAACAATTAGATAACTTTCGCTTCGTTGTGTAACAATTCAACCAATGATTCCATATTCGCAGGATCAATCATTGTACATGCTTTTTTAGCATCTGGCAATTGATAGGTTTCGTATTGTGTAAATAACTCTATAGACTCTGGAGCGATAACCTCTAACGGTTTTGTTCTAGCAGCCATAATCCCTCTCATGTTTGGAATACGTTGTTCAGCCATTCCTTTAGCACAACTTACAACTACTGGAGTAACTACCTCTACCACTTGTAATCCACCTACTATTTCTTGCTCAAGAGTTACTACATTTCCAGCAACATCTAACTTTGAAGCAAGAGATACATAAGGTAACTCTAAATGCTCAGCTATCATACCTCCAACTTGAGAACCATTGTAATTGATCGTCTCTTTTCCAGTTAGTACCAAATCAAACGCATTTTTCTTTGCGTAAGCTGCAATTTGAGCAGCAACAAAATAAGCATCAGTTGGTTCAGCATCAATACGAACAGCACTATCAGCACCGATAGCTAACGCTTTACGAATGATTGCTTCATCACCTGCATTACCAACCGTGATGATCGTTACATTTCCTCCAATTGTCTCCTTTAATTCAAGTGCTCTTACTAAAGCATACCACTCATCGTATGGATTAACAATGTATTGTACACCATTCTCGTCAAATTTAGAATTCCCTTCCGTGAAAGCAATTTTAGATGTAGTGTCCGGTGATTTGCTGATACAAACTAATATATTCATAATAGAAAATTATTACTTTAAACTATGCAAAATTAAGAAGAAAAGTCGACGAATGAGTGAGATTACTAATTAAAATTATCAGTTTTTTACATCTATTTTTAAACCTTAATAAAAGTGTAAAAAGTCATTGGTATTTGTCATTTTTTACAACGAATATTGTTAATTTTGCAATCTGAAATTTTGAGTAAAGACCAATTTTTCTAACAAACTTAAATTTAACGATTTAACTATAACTATGAAGACTGTACAGTTTAGAGAAGCGCTTCGTGAAGCAATGACAGAAGAAATGCGTGCTGACTCTTCGGTATTTTTACTTGGAGAAGAAGTGGCAGAATACAATGGAGCTTACAAAGTTTCTCAAGGAATGCTTGATGAATTTGGACCTAAAAGAGTAATTGATACACCTATTGCTGAATTAGGTTTTGCTGGTATCGCTGTTGGTGCTTCAATGAAAGGGTTAAGGCCAATCGTTGAATTTATGACTTGGAACTTTGCGATTTTAGCAGCAGATCAAATTATCAACTCAGCCGCTAAAATGTTACAAATGTCAGGTGGACAATACAACTGTCCGATTGTGTTTCGAGGAGGTAATGCTACTGCTGGTCAATTAGCTGCTACGCACTCACAAAGTTTCGAAGCTTTTTATGCTCACGTACCAGGATTGAAAGTAATCACTCCTTCAAACCCATACGATGCAAAAGGGTTATTAAAAGCAGCAATCAGAGATAATGACCCTGTTGTTTTCTTGGAATCTGAAAAAATGTATGGTGATAAAGGGGAAATTCCTGAAGGAGAATATATTATTCCAATTGGTGTAGCAGATGTGAAACGCAAAGGTACAGATGTTACTATCGTTTCTTTTGGAAAAATAATCAAAGTAGCTTTCGAAGCTGCTGAGATTTTAGCGAAAGAAGGTATTTCTTGTGAAATCATTGACCTTAGAACTGTTCGCCCTATTGATTATACTTGTATTGTTGAATCTGTTAAGAAAACAAATCGTTGCGTAGTTGTTGAGGAGTCTTGGCCTTTAGCTTCTATTTCATCTGAAATTGCTTACCACTTACAACGTTATGCTTTTGATTATTTAGACGCACCTGTAATGCGTGTTACACAAACAGATACTCCTTTTGCTTTCTCACCAACTTTAATTGACGAAGCTTTACCGAATGCTCACAGAGTAATCAATGCTGTTAAGTCAACCCTTTACAGAAACTAAAATATAATCTTATTAAAACTAAAAAAGGGACTTTCGAAAGTCCCTTTTTTAGTTTTATAGTTTTGTGAAACGATTAAACTTCTGTTGATTCAATTACAGCAGATGAAGTAGGAAATGCACGATCTACTTTTTTAAACAACCCTTGCAATACTTTTCCAGGACCAACTTCAGTAACAGAAGTACAACCATCTGCAATCATTTGTTGCATCGTTTGTGTCCATCGTACAGGAGCTGTTAATTGTTCAATTAAATTCTTTTTGATTTGCTCAGGATCAGAAACTGCTGAAGCAGTAACGTTTTGATAAACTGGGCAAATTGGTGTTTTAAATTCGGTAGCCTCAATAGCTTGAGCTAATTCCTCTCTTGCTGATTCCATCAAAGGAGAGTGAAAAGCACCACCCACTTGTAGGATGACAGCCATTTTAGCACCTACATCTTTTAGCTTAGCACATGCAGTTTCAACAGCCGGAAGCTCACCTGAAATTACCAACTGTCCAGGACAATTATAGTTTGCGGCTACTACTACCCCTTCCACTTCTGCACAAATATCTTCAATCACTTTATCTTCTAACCCGATGATAGCCGCCATAGTTGATGGAG
>Ga0172373_10007951_pt1 | contig 13571 bp, 13 predicted proteins | sample Lak10m_2_FD_114546 | JGI IMG/M metagenome (GOLD analysis project Ga0172373, IMG submission 114546) | Freshwater microbial communities from Kabuno Bay, South-Kivu, Congo - kab_092012_10m | ecosystem: Environmental > Aquatic > Freshwater > Lake | place: Democratic Republic of the Congo... | reverse complement strand
GGGACGTGATTCGGACGCAATGGCGGAAATTTGGATAATGGTAGAGACCCTGGAATACACCAATGGCCGGGTCATATGCACCTGGCTGAGGAACAATGGCCTGTTTTCCGCGGAAGATCTTGCGATCGACACCCAATTCAGTGTACAATGTTTGAGCGACAATACCAAGATAGGTTATTGGTTGTGGGCCTGTCCGCTGGTGCAATACATGGAAAAAAATTATAAAACAAACATCGATTCTCTGTTCGTGAAAACAATAAGAATCATTGCACAGTCCAGGGCCAATGAGATAGCCCACCAAGTGGGAAAGAGACCCCGAGGCGACCTTCTGGGTAAAATGGTCAGGATAGTGGGAGAGGGAGCTTGTTTTGTGCTGGGCAGCCTTGTGAGACCATTCACACAACAAAAGTTCAAAAATTGGCTTGGTATATACGGCTCAAAAACGGATAATTAACTGGGAGATACAACAATGGCAATAACAAAACAACAAGTGGCAGATTATATAAATGCCAACTATCAGACTGCTTTAACGGAAGATGATCTTGTTAAGATTGACCAAGCACTGACACCAGAACTGGCGGCCATCCTGATCAAGCTGTTGGGGGACGTCAGCTTCTTGGTGCATGTGAGAGACAACGGGGGCGAGTAAGGAACACACATGGCCTACACCATAAACAAGACCGACGGAACGAAATTAGTCACCCTGCGAGATGGCACGGTGGACGTGGCCACCACGGACCTGGCCCTGTTCGGCAAGGGCTACGCGGGTTTTGGTGAGAGATTGAACGAGAACTTCGTCAAGATGTTGGAGAACTTCGCCAACACCACGGCACCCGCCAACAAGGTCAGGGGACAGTTGTGGTATGACACGCTGAGCAACCAGATCAAGGTCTGGAACGGCAGCAAGTTCAAGCCCGTGGGCAGCAGCACCAACAGCGCCTCGCAGCCCACCAACGCCAACAGCGGCGACATGTGGTTCGACACCAACAACTCACAGCTATATGTGTACTCGGGCACGGCATGGACCTTGATAGGTCCCACCGCGGTGGCTGGATCGGGAGTCACACAGGTGTCCTCAGAGACCATAAGGGACAATGCAGGAGTGAACAAGAGCATATTGAAATTGATCACGAATGATGTTATTGTGGGCATTGTCAGCGCGGAGCAATTCACGCCGCAGACGGCCATTGCAGGATTTGCATTGGTAAAAAAAGGAATAACACTTTCAACTGCGATCAGCGATAACAGATTCCATGGCAGCGTAGATGCCGCGGACTCATTGAACGTTTCCACAGGAGTGAACGTGGCGGCAGCGAATTTCCTACGAGCAGATACCACAGACACAGCAGCAGGATTGATAACTTTTGAAAGCGGAATAGGAATAGGTACGGCAAACAAGTCTACTATTACACAAGCAAGCAATGATCTCAACATAGTGAACACTGTGAACAACGGTGACATCAATTTCAACATAAACAGGGGTGGATCTGACACCACGGTGATGACTGTGGATGGCGCCACTGCATCAGTATCTATACCGCAACTGCGAGTGTCAGGAACATTGACAGTGACCGGAACTCAGGTGGTAGTGAACACGCAGACCCTGACCATAGAGGACAACATCATAGAATTGAACAGGAACATCAGTTCCGCGGCGGGCATGCCCAATTATTCTGGATTGAAGGTCAACAGGGGAGAGACCTCAACGGCCACGGAACAAAATTTGTACTGGGTCTGGGACGAGACCTTCGCCGACGATGGCACCACCACCTACGGCAACGCAGGCGGGGCATGGACTGCATTCAAGGCCAGCAGGACTGATTCCGAACTGGAAGCGCCCACCTTGGTGGACATAAGGGCCAACATAGTGCACGCCACCTCCACCACTGCTCAGTATGCGGATTTAGCGGAGCGCTATGCAGCAGATCAGCCCATGCAAGCGGGCGACGTTGTGGTCTTGGGCGGAGATCGAGAGATAACTTTAAGCACCAAAGAATTGGACCCACAGGTTTTTGGAGTGATCAGCGAACATCCGGCATTCCTCATGAACAAGGATGCGGGCAACAACGATTCGCACCCCATGGTGGCACTGCAGGGACGAGTGAGGGTCAAAGTTCAGGGCATTGGTAAAGCGGGCGATCGCATTGTTTCTAGCTCTGCGGCGGGAGTGGCCCGTGTGGCGCCATTGGACCAATGCACTGCATTCAACGTGCTGGGCAGGCTGATCCATGATAAATATAATACACAAACAGAACTCACAGAGTGTGTGATAGGAGTAAAATAACATGGGATATGTGGCAGGTGAACAGATTTTAGACGACGAATACAACAATTTCTTGAATGGTACCACAGCAGGCAACTATGGCATCAACTACATAGCGGGAGTTGGAGAGGGCAACCTGGGTCTGGGGCAGACAGAGCTGTCCACAGTTACCGCGGGCGCGACGATATCAGCGAGTCAGTGGAACAGCCTTTTCAGCTTCATGGACAACATTGCCAATCACACCAACGTGGCAGTGACGTCGACGGCAGCGGTCACGGCGGGCGACACCATAGCCATCAAGGCAGCGCTCAACACAAATCTGCAATCCCTGGCCACGGCAGTGGAGGGCGGCAGCACCAGCGCCAGCGCACTCACCACGGGCGACACGGACCTCACGCAGACGGCCAGCGGTGTGTATGACATCTCGCACATCACCCAGGCCAGCTTCACTTTCGCCAGTGAGGACGCCACCAGATATTTCTTCAACGCGGGCGGCAAGCTCCGCCTCACGTTCAGCAACACGGCCACCAACAACACGGGCAAGGACTCGGTGGTGTCGCAGCTGATCTCCGAGATCGGCGCATTCACCCTGGGGGCCACCACCAGCGCGGTCAGCGGCACCCTGAACACCGGTGGCGCCAACCCGGACATCCTGACCACGGACGGCAGGGCACTGGGCTACTATGACCTCACCACATCTTACCAGACCATAATACTCTACACCGAGAGCTCCGGCACCTATGACGGCAGCTATGACGACCTCATACAGGTCAAGATAGAAGCCAAGACCAACGCCACGGGCGGGGTCAGGGGCAGCAACGGCACAGTGATCACGCTGCAAGTTTCATTCCTGATCAACGACACCGTGAGGACCAATTACACCGCCGGCAACTTGGCCAATGTGCCTGTCAGCATGGAGTCCTGCGGCCCCACCAGCGTGCTCAGCAGCACCATAGATCCCAACACCACCGAAGGACTCAGCACTGTGTACACCTCGATCACGGTGGCCTCTGTTTCCAACGACATATCTGGAGATTAATTTTTTTACCAGGTTGCATTCTGCGCTAATTAAGTGTAAAATGTCTGTATGGACCTGGAATCGCTCAAGAAAATAGCCGACCTAGCACACAACATCGCGGTGGAGAAACAGAATGCACTGGAGCGCATGCGATCACGCCAGCTGCTGGTGTATCAGGATCATGTGTTCGTGGCCGACCCAGAAACCATTACACTGGCCAACATACTGTCACAGGGGCACAAAGAGGCCTACATGTTGGACCGCAACAACAATCCCTGCAGGATCTTGGACACGCAAGATTTTTTGCAAAAGCTGTTGCAGAAGAATCAAGAGAGCCTTAACGCCTACCATCAGATCTATGAATCTTTTCGAAAGAGGTGAGCATGTCCACTGGTGTTCTGATCTACAGCTTTGATACCCCAAAAAACAAGTATTCAAAGATAACGCAGAGGTGCATATCACACATCAGGCACCATTTGGACCTGCCCATCACGGTGATAGGAGATCAAACATTTGACCATGCCAACAGTGTTGTCATCCAGCCGCAAAAGCACAACAAGAGGAGATACAACAGGCAGCTGGTTCCATGGTACAACATGGAGAGGGCGGATGCGTACTGGCACAGCCCTTACGAAACCACGATACTAATAGACAGCGACTATTTTGTACTTTCCAAACAACTATTGAATCTATCTCACAACGCAAATGATATTTTGATACACAACAGGGTCCATGACATCACAGGACGCAACAACATACAGTCCAGCCACGAGGCCTTGATACCCATAGTATGGGCCACTGTGGTGATTTTCAAAAAAAATAATTTTGTGGAGAAAGTTTTTCAAATGATAAAACACGTGCAAACACATTATCAACATTACAAGCGTCTCTATAGGATCAAATTCGACTCCTTCAGGAACGATTATGCTTTTGCGATAGCGCTGCATCAGATGTATGGACAATACAAAAATGAATATGCAATACCCACTGCCATGCACATGATGGGTGCAGATGCCAACATATTGGATCTAAATTTTGACAGGGTTAAATTTTATTGGAAGGATCACTGGGCCAGTGTGCAAAACAATGACGTACACATATTTGACAAGGAATATTTCGATGTCTAAGGGTTTTTTGTGGATAGCTCAAAACAACAAGAACACTGACTACGTCAAGATCAGTGTGCATCTATGCAAGAGCATAAAAAAAAGATGCACCATCAACAATGTTTGCCTCATCACTGACCAACCGGAATTGGTGCCAAGCGGCATCTTTGACAAAGTGGTCAAGCTACATCATGATGACAGCGCAGCTGACGAATGGAAAATGTCCAACGAGTGGAAAGTTTTCAAGTACTCGCCCTTCACCCACACAATAAAATTAGAGGCAGACATGCTGTTCACCAAAAACACAGACTGGTGGTGGAATTTCCTATGCAGGCATGACATGGTGTTTTCCTATCATTGCCGTGATTACCAAGACAATTTAGTGAAAAATTCCCCTTACAGGAAAATGTTTGGGAGGAATATCTTGCCAGATGTTTACAACGGGCTGCATTATTTCCGCCGGAGCAGATATGCCGAGCACTTTTATAGATTGTGCGAGCGCATAACAAAAAATTGGCAGTATGTGAGAGACAACATATTGATCAACTGCCATGATAGATATCCCACCACAGACGTGGTCTATGCGTTGGCAAACAAGATGCAGGATCCTCTAGAGCAAAACAAGATTGACTATGAGTGGTTCAAATTTATCCATGGAAAACCACAGATAAATCAAGTTGCGCCTGGGAGGAGTCTTTACAACTATGTGAGCCCGTACATAGTCGACGATGAGATCTACCTAGGGGGATATCTTGTCAATAGAATTTGGCACTACAATGATAAAAATATTATGGAAAAAATAAATGTCAGAATTTTTTAATGCGGCGAAACAATACCAAGCCCCACAAAAATTAAAATATTTTATATTGACACATGGAGAAAATATAATTTATGCAGGGACGGAAAAAAAAGAAGGCACCTTGGAAATAGGCCATGAGAGCTATAGGCAAATCATAGTCGCCGGCAAGGAAAATCTAATTTTTTCTAACGGGAAGATAACCAACAAAGAAATAAAATTACGTGTTGTGGAGCAAGAATTAGTAAAAAGCCAAACAGGCGGACATGTTTTGTTGGACATGAATCCTTTTTGGATAGAAACAGAAGATAAAATTTATGGAGACACATACAAATGGCAAACACCGTCCGAATAAGTGATCTAGATTTTGTGTTCATCAGCTATCGTGAACCCAATGCTGACGAGAACTATGCCGATCTATTGAACAACGTGCCATGGGCTAAAAGAGTGCATGGAGTCAAGGGATTTGATAACGCACACAAGGCCGCTGCAGAAAAAGCTGAAACTGATTTCTTTATCAGCATCGATGGTGACAATAGGTTAGATCCCACTTTTTTGCTTCAATCATTGGATTGGACCAAAACCAATCCACAAGCAGTGCATAGATGGAGGGCACGAAATATCATAAACGGATTGGTATACGGAAACGGAGGCATTGTGGGATGGCCCAAAAAGACTTGCCTAGCAATGAAAACTCATGAGAATGCTGTGGATGAGCAGGCCAAAATAGATTTCTGTTGGACCGTGCCACACGAAAACCTCCACAACGTTTATTCAACCACGGTGATAAATCACACACCAGAGCAGGCATTCATAGCGGGATGGAGAGAAGGGGTCAAAATGAGTCTCGCACAAGGAAAAAGAGTGCAGCCTGAAGATGTAATGAGCAAGATATGGCCCGTAAATCTACGCACTCTGCTCACCTGGATGAGCGTGGGGGCAGATGTGGACAATGGTTGTTGGGCTATGCTTGGTGCTCGCAGAGGTTGTTACATGGCCACGCTGGACCCAAATTATGACATTACACTGGTCAGAGATCTAGAATTCATGAGCGACAAGTTTTCTGGCATGATGTCTGACATAGAATCTGACATGATAACATATGGAAACTCTCTAAGGCAGCGATTGGGGTTACCCGTGACTGAGTTAAATGCGGAACAAAGTAGATTTTATAAATTTTGTCAACAGCCTTACAAAAACAAAGGAGTACAAGATCGTGAAATCAAGTGATTACAAGCAAAGTGCTGATAAGGCACAGAAGAAATTAGACACAATAAGTCCAAGTTTCTGTCTCGCGAAATGGAATCAGGTGTCACTGCACCTACCCACAGGATTGACCAACTCTTGTTATCATCCACCACTGCATGAGATAGATGTAGGAACATTGCCCCAGAATCCTGCCGCCCTACATAACACTGCACAAAAGATTTCTGAAAGAAAACAGATGATAGAAGGCAAACGACCTCCAGGCTGCTCATATTGTTGGAACATAGAGGATACCGGAGAGATGAGTGATCGACATTACAGGAGCGGTGAACCATGGGCCATGCAGTACTTTGCCAGTATAATTCAAGATCCTCTCAATGTCCAACACAAACCTTCTTATGTTGAGGTCAACTTTAACCATGCATGCAATCTAAAATGCAGTTATTGTTCACCGCAATTCAGCACCACGTGGGGCAAGGAGATAGACATCTATGGAGAATATCCTACTTCTCCAGCACACAACGCTCCAGAACACTTCATGGGGCGCAGGAAACCCATACCCAACAGAGAAGCCAATCCCTATGTGGAAGCATTTTGGCGATGGTGGCCCGAATTGTACAAGAATTTAAAACATTTTCGCATGACCGGTGGAGAACCCATGATGGATCATAACACTTATCGAGTGTTCGACTACATCATAGAGAATCCCAAGCCCGATCTACATTTAAATGTTACATCTAATATGTGCCCGCCCACAGACAAATTAAAAAATCAATACTTTGATGCTGTGAAAAGAATGTGTTTGGACGAGAGCATAGAGCATTTTATGCAATTTGTATCCGTAGACGCTCATGGACCTCGTGCTGAATATATTAGATATGGCATGAATTATGATCGGCTGATGGACAACGTGGATGAGTTCCTAACTAGGATACCTGGACGCAATAGTGTGAGTTTTATTATCACTTATAATAATCTTAGCATCACGTCATTGGACGGATTGTTAAAGAATATTCGCCAATTAAGACAGAAACATTCATCAACCTATCAAAGAATATGGTTTGATATACCTCTTTTGCGTCAGCCAAAATGGCAACAGATTAACCTTCTTCCAGAAAGCTATCAAAGCATACATAAATCTAATATAGAATGGATGCAAAAAAATTCTGGAGAAGATCAAACAAATTATAGTCTGTTTAAAGATTTCGAGATCCAGAAAATGCAACGCAACTTAGCATATTGGCAAAAAAATTACACAAATGATAAAGAGCAAAAAAAGAATTTTTATGCATTTTTTTCAGAACACGATCGTAGACGTAACACAAGTTTTGAACGAACATTTCCTGAGATGCATGAATTTTGGAAGGAGTGCAAGAGTTTATGACGAATCCAATGAATCCTGATCTTACATATCGAAAACAAATATTAGATTCTTTATCTCCCAGTTTCTGTGGAGCCAAATGGTACAATGCTACCATATGGTTGGGATCTGGCATGACAACCAGCTGCCATCACCCACCCGCGCACCAAGTGGATGCGGAAAAATTACGAGACAATCCCCGATTATTGCACAACACTCCCCAAAAGAAACAGGATCGTGCCAAAATGATTGCCGGTGAGAGACCCGCGGGCTGCGAATACTGCTGGAAGATTGAGGACATGGACAGAGATGCTGTGAGTGATAGAGTTTACAAAAGCAAGATCTATCAAGATGCAGATTTAGAACTAGCATTCAATACTCCCATCACAGAAGATGTGAATCTAAAAACACTAGAGATTGCTTTCGACAGGACCTGTAATTTTGCCTGTTCCTATTGCAATCCTGCTTTCAGCACCACGTGGGCGAGAGATATAAAGCAAAATGGTCCTTATAAAAATTTAATATCAGATGGTAGGAATCATTTTACTCATGCCCATGATGCGGCACAATTATATCGAGACACAGAGGAAAATCCCTATGTGGAAGCATTCTTTCGATGGTGGGAAACAGATCTACACAAGACCTTGGATGAGCTGAGGATCACAGGCGGCGAACCCATGATGAGTCCTTATCTGTGGAGATTATTGGATTGGTTTAAAAATCAGGGAGAACGGATTAATCCCCACATGAGATTGGCCATTAACTCTAACCTGGTGCCCAAGGCAGAATTGTTTGCAAAGTTCATAGCCAAATGTAGAAAAATAAAAAATCTACACATCTATACTTCCAATGAATCCATTTATGCACATTCCGATTATATCAGAGATGGCATGGATTATACTCATTGGTATGTAAATTTTGCCAACGTGATCAATCAAATTAGACCTGCCGGCCTGCATAACATGTGTACCATAAATGCTCTATGTCTAGAATCATTACCTCAATTCCTAGATGTTATTGTGAGAAACAAGTTAGATGCCAAGAAGGTGTATGGAATAAATGTAAACTTTACTTTAAATATTTTAAGATTTCCTAGTTTTCAATCTCCTCTGGTGTTGCCAGATTATCTAAGAACGGAATTTCGGGACAATCTATCTCGATGGTTAGATAATAATATAAAGAATTGTGAGTTCATGGAAGTATCTCATGTGCAGAGATTGATAGATTATTTAGATGTGGTCAAAACACCGCATTCTGAGGCATTCGATTTAACAAGATTAAGGTCTGACTTTAAAAATTTCTATAAACAATATGATGCAAGAAGAGGCAAAGACTTTGCAAAAACATTCACAAGAATAGGAGAGTGGTACCGTGGCTTATGAGTATGGGGCCAAAGAGCCTGAAAAATTAAAAATAAAAGATATGACACCAAAACAGAAAGAACTGTTATTGGAAAGTGATACTTTTTGCATGATGCCATGGCTGCATCTACATGCCTTTCCAGACGGCAGGGCGTATCCTTGTTGTTTTGCTGTAGATGCATTGCCGGTTGGCAATCTTAATAAAGATACTATGGAAACTGTTTTCAATGATGGACCCATGAGACAAATGCGATTAAACATGCTTAAAAATAAAAAATCTCAGCAGTGTATTAAATGTTATGATCAGGAAAAGTCTGGATTTTTTAGTCTACGTTTAAGTTCAAATAAACATTTTGGACACAACATAGAAATGGTAGATTCTACTAAAGATAATGGTTCTGTTGATTTTATAATCAAATATTGGGATATTCGATTCAGCAATCTGTGTAATTTTGCTTGCCGTAGTTGTGGTACATGGTTTAGTTCTAATTGGTATGAAGATCACAAAAAATTAACTGGAAAGCCACCAGCTCATGATAAAATTATAAAAGTAGGAAGATCGTCGGATGATATATGGCAACAAATGTTGTCTCAATTTGATCACGTTGAGCAGTTTTATTTTGCCGGAGGAGAACCTCTTATAATGGAGGAACATTATAAAATTTTAAAAGAATTAGATCGCCGAAAATTATATCATGTAAGATTAATTTATAATACTAATTTTAGTAAATTAAAATTTAAAGATATGGACGTATTAGAACTTTGGAATAAATTTGATTCTGTATCCGTGGGTGCTAGTCTAGATGCAATGGGGCCAAGGGCAGAATACATGAGAAAAGGAACAGTATGGGCAGATATAGAATCAAATCGAAGAAGAATGCAACAAGTTTGTCCCCAGGTGGATTTTTATATCAGTGCCACGGTAGGATTGATCAATGCTTTACACATTGTAGATTTTCATAGGTCGTGGAGTGAGCAAGTTTTTATCAAGCCACAAGATTTCAATTTCAATCTTTTACAAGGACCATATTGGCAGCGTATAGATTTATTACCAGATACATTTAAAGAAAAAATTAAAAATAGATATAAAGAACATTTGAAATGGCTTGAACCTAAAGATAAACTGACTAGAGCCACAAAAGGCTTCCAGTCGGGATTAGATTACATGATGCGTAGGAACAAATATAAAGACATTGAAAAATTCAAAGTGGGAATGAAAAAGCTAGATGACATACGGAACGAAAATATATTAGAAACATTCCCAGAACTAACAGAATTATATGAATAAAATTAAACCTTCACAAGGTAACAAAATATTCTGCATGGCGCCCTGGACGCATACCTATCTCTCTCCGCAAACGGAGAGGAGGATGTGCTGTGCTTCTAGAGAACCGGCCCAAAGTTTTCGTCAATACATCGACAGAGAAGGTGATTTGAAAGACTACAATCCTGAAACACTGGAACAGCATTGGAACAATGAGCATATGCGTAGTGTGCGACGAAGAATGATGGCTGGAGAAACTCTGCCAGAATGTCAAGTGTGCAACGATAAACTGCTCAATACTGATGTTTACAGAGATTACTTTAATAATCTTTTTCGCCACAAGATAGATGATGCTTTTGCCAAGACCGATGATACAGGTTATACAGAGATGAAAACTGTGAGTTTTGACTATCGTTTTAACAATCTTTGTAATTTTAAATGTCGCCAATGCGGAGATATGTTGAGTTCCAGCTGGGAATCAGAACAACGAAACAACAACATGTGGTCACCGGAACGCCAACCATGGATGGCATCACCGATAAGGCAACAGATTTCTTCCTTTCAAGACAGCACGGTGGTCATGGAATTTATGAATGCCATAGAAGAAAAACGCATGGAAGAGATTTATTGGGTTGGAGGAGAACCCTTGATGTGGGACATACATTGGGACGCCATGGTGAGAATCATTGATTTAAAATTTAGCGATAGGGTCTATGTAAGATACAACACCAATTTAAGTCGTACGGAATTCAAAGGCAAAAAACTCTTTGAAATATTACAACAATTTCGGGATTGGCAAGTGTGTGCTTCTATCGATGGCACAGGAGAGACGGGAGAGTACATCAGGACAGGATTAAATTACAGAAAATTCTTAGAAAATTTTCGAGAAGGATTGGCCGCAGCGCGAAATAAAAGACAGATGCAGCTGGACTTCACCATCACAATGCCTGGCCTACAAGAAATTCGTAACATGTTTGATCTATCTCAACAATTAAATGCTAAACTACTAACCAAAGTTACATTTGCATTTGATTCTCAGCAAATAATGTCACCAATGTGCCTGCCAAAAACATTATTGAATGAAATCATAGATGAAAATCTGGAATATATTCGGCCCCGGGCAAATCCTCTGCAACAGAGTTTGATAGATGTATTAGAGAATATGAAGACTCGTCCCACATTTTGGGAAGAATATCCCAAAGCAGAGATAGGTATTCGGGCAGGCAAAACAAGATGTGAACGAATTGATGCCATCCGAGGCACAGATATTAAAAAAATATTTGCTGACGAAAGATTATTGGAATGGTGGAAAAATATATAAAATCTAACATGTGTGTGCTGCCATGGACTTCTCTTGAAGTGGATGTCAATGGTTCAGCATCGCCTTGTTGTTTATATAAAGGAGAGATAGCGGATTATAAAGTTTATAGAGATAATCTTGACGTTATACAAAATTCACAATACATGAACAATTTAAGATCACAATTTCGGCAGGGGGAACGTCCTGCGGGCTGCCTTAATTGTTGGCAGGAGGAAGACGCTGGCAAAGTCAGCAAAAGAATGAATTCCATCTATAAAATGAAAAATAATTTACGAGATTGGACGCCAGATACAAAGCCCTCTCTAAAATTTATTGACTTCAAACTGGGCAATGTGTGCAATTTAAAATGTCGCATATGCGGCAGTTGGAGCAGCTCTAAATGGGCACAGGAAGAGATTGCCTATGGACCGAATCCCTTGGCAAAGAAACAACTGGACGAAGGACAATGGCCCAAACGCAATCCTGCTTTTTTTGAAGACATCAAGCCGGTGTTGAAGGATGTGGAATATTTTGAATTCACAGGCGGGGAACCTTTCATGATAGAAAATCATTTTCGTATATTGGAACATTGTGTGGAACAAGGTTATGCCCGAAATCAAGATATTCATTACAACACCAATGGCACACAATTGCCTGATCGCAGAGTATTTTGGTTGTGGAGCCAATTCAAGCATGTGGAGATTGCATTCAGCATAGACGACACAGGAGCAGCGTTTGAATACCAACGGCATCCCGCCAATTGGGAACAAGTCAAAGAGAATTTAAAAGAATTCAAAATGAGATCCACGCTCACAGGCAACACCGATTTCCAAATCTGTTCCACAATCAACATCTTTAATATATTGAATTTGGACCCTCTAATCAAATGGGTCAAAGAGTTTGATCCCAAATTCCTATACATCAACACTTTATTTGATCCTGAATATTTTAATGTACAAACACTACCCACGGAAGTGAAAAAGGTAGTGACTAAAAAATATAAAAGTATAAAAGAATTACATTCTATAATCAGTTACATGAACAGTGCGGATAGATATTCTGACTCAATAAACGAACAAAGAAAAAAAAGAATTTTGCAAGCGGATCAATACAGGCAAGAAAATTTTGCCATGGTTTTTCCAGAGTTAAATAATTTTTTGAGGATATATGAATAAAACACTATTGGCAGGCGGTTGCAGTTTTACATTTGGCCATGAATTATCAGATGACGAAAATGGCAAAAGACCTTCCAGCAAGACTTGGTCAGCACTTTTAGCGAATGAAGCACAAGCAAATTATTTTTCAGTGGCCTATCCTGGCACAGGAAATGCAGGCATAGCAAGACGAGTGTTTGAATACATCACCGCCAACAAAGAAGATATTTTTGTTGCAGTAATGTGGAGTTTCTCCTCACGCTATGATTGGGCCATGCCCCGCAATAAGGTTTTGGAACAAACTCGTTGGACCGCGATCACACCATGGGACACATCAGATAATCAAGCAGAGGCACAGAAAGCATTCAGCTCCAGCGAACCGCAATTGGAGATCTGGAAGAAAAGAAGGGAGAATATGCAGGCCACCGGAGTTGGTCCTTTCGCTGATGCCCTCTACAAGTATGCTGCCAATCAATACCATGAGACCTATCTAAGTTGGAAAAGCATTGTGTGGTTGCAAAATATATTGGAAAAGAAAAAAATACCTTACTTTTTCACGCTTGCTGACAACACTTTATTCTGGGACGAATTCAAACCATTGAATGAAGTTGACCCATTGTTAAATGGCCTATATAATGAAATAGATTTTGATAAATGGTTCGTGTTTGGAGAGAGACAGATGGGGTTCAATCAGTGGGCATGGTTGAATGATTATCCGCGAGGAACCACACACCCGTTGGATG
>Ga0172373_10007950_pt1 | contig 13572 bp, 12 predicted proteins | sample Lak10m_2_FD_114546 | JGI IMG/M metagenome (GOLD analysis project Ga0172373, IMG submission 114546) | Freshwater microbial communities from Kabuno Bay, South-Kivu, Congo - kab_092012_10m | ecosystem: Environmental > Aquatic > Freshwater > Lake | place: Democratic Republic of the Congo... | reverse complement strand
GTACCATAGGCGTGGCACCCGAGACGGTGCCACGCGTAACGCTTTTGGTCGGCGCAGGCATGGAGATACCGGCACCCAACGTTTTGACCAGAAGATCCTGCAAAGCAGAGTACACCCTTGGAGAGTGGGGTTACCCTTGGAGAGTGGGGGGACCCTTGGAGGGTGGGGGGACCCTCCAAGGGTTATGGCTGAGGCGTCGAGGGGGGTTACAGTAGCTTCCAGATGATCCGCGCACTCCATACGATGACGAGGATGCCCAGCAGGACATAGGCCGTCTTCCGGGGCAGGCGGCCTGCCAGGCGGGCGGCGACGGGTGCTGCCACCATACTGCCGGCCATCAGCCCGATGACGACCTTCCCATGGCTGACACCGATCATGATGAAGAAGGTCAGCGCGCTGACGAGCGTGATGAAGAACTCCGTCAGGCTGACGGTGCCCACCACGAAACGGTGACTGCGGCCATTGCCGACCAGCGTGGACGTCACGATCGGGCCCCAGCCGCCGCCGCCGAAGGAGTCGAAGAAGCCGCCGAAGGCCGCCAGCCAGCCGTGGCGGCGGAAACGCTTCCGCGGTCGGTCGGGGCGGAAGGCATTCAGGATGAATTTGACGCCGATGAGCAGCGTATAAGCGGCCACGGCAGGGCGTATCCACGCACCCATCCCCTCCCCCAGCCATACCAGGAAGACGGCGCCGGCAGCCGCTCCGAGGAGACCGGGGACCACCAGGGCACGGAACAGCCGGGGGTTCACATTGCCGAAGCGGTAGTGGCTGTAGCCGCTGGCGGCACTGGCGAAGAGCTCCGACGTGTGCACGCCCGCGCTGATGGCGGCCGGGGCGGCACCCGTCGACAACAGGATGGAGGCGCTCGTCACGCCATAGCCCATCCCCAGCGAGCCATCGACGAGCTGCGCCAGGAAGCCGGCCAGGACGAACCAGCGGAATTCGGCATCGACCATGCCGTACCACCGGTTGACCGTGGAAAAGACGTCCTCCGGACGGATGCCGCGGTACAGGAATGCCAGCAGCAGGATGGCGAAGACGGCGAGGCTCAGGCTGGCGACCTTCCGCCAATGCCGGGCCGCCGCCCGGGGGTCATCGGGCCCGGATGGCCGTTCCCGGGCGAGGGCAGGCCGCGGCATCGACCAGCCGCGCCACCTGCCCAGCGTGCGGCCGGCAGCCTCCATGTCCTGACGCCCGGCGGGATTCATGGCTGCAGGAGTACGGCCGCGACGGTGCCGTTGCCCGTTTCATCGATCAGGATGGCGCTGCCCGTCGCGGCCCCTTCCGCAAAGGGGTCGTAGGCCAGCGGGGCGGCCGTACGCAGCATGGCCCGCACCACCTCGTTGAGGGCCACGGCCTCTCCGGCCGGTAGCCGCTCGAGCGTGTTGACGTCGAGCCGGTGGTCGAGGGACCGCACCACGGCACGGACGGTGCGGCTCCCCTGCTGCAGCAGGTAGCGGTTGCCGACCCGCAAGGGCCGCTCGTCCATCCAGCACAACATCACGTCCAGCTCCTGTGCGACCCGCGGCAGGTTGGATGAGGGCACGATGGCATCGCCCCGGCCCACGTCGAGGTCTTCGGCGAGGTGGATCACGACCGACTGCGGCGCCCAGGCTTCCTCCACCTCGTGGCCCGCCACCTCGATGCGCGCGATCCGCGTCTCGGCATTCAGGGGCAGCACCGTCACGGCATCACCCTTCCGGTACACCCCGGCCGAGATGCGGCCCGCATATCCGCGGTAGTCGGGCAGGCCTGCCGTCTGCGGACGGATCACGTACTGCACCTGGAAGCGCGGAAGCGCACCGGCGGCCGGGTCGGGTATCTGCACCTCCTCCAGATGCCGGAGCAGGGAAGGTCCATCATACCAGGGCATCGAAGTGGAAGCCTCCACAATGTTGTCGCCGCGCAAGGCACTGATCGGAATGAAGGTGACATCCGTCAAACCGAGCCTGGAAGCCACTTCCCGGTAATCATCCACGATGCGGCCGTAGGCCCCCTCGTCGAATCCGACCAGGTCCATCTTGTTGACGGCGACGACGACCCGGGCGATGCGCAGCAACGAGGCGATGATGCTGTGCCGGCGCGTCTGCTCCACCACGCCGTGGCGGGCGTCCACCAGGATCACGACCAGGTCGGCATGACTGGCCCCGGTGATCATGTTGCGCGTGTACTGGATATGCCCCGGCGCATCGGCGATGATGAACTTACGCCGCGGCGTCGAGAAGTAGCGGTAGGCGACGTCGATGGTGATGCCCTGTTCCCGCTCGGCCCGCAATCCGTCGGTGAGGAGGGCCAGGTCCACCTGCCCGTCCTCCCGCCTGCGGCTGCTGCGCTCCAGGGCCTCGAGCTGATCGGCGAGGATGCTCTTGCTGTCGTACAGGAGCCGTCCGATGAGCGTGCTCTTGCCGTCGTCCACGCTGCCCGCCGTGATGAATCTCAACAAGTCCATGTGACTGCGTTAGAAATATCCGCCCTTCTTCCTGTCCTCCATGGCCGCCTCCGTGACCCTGTCGTCGATGCGCGTCTCGCCGCGCTCGCTGATGCGCGTGGCACGGATCTCGTCGACGACCTCGTCGAGCGTGGAGGCCCGGCTCTCGACGGCCGCCGTGCAGGTCATGTCGCCCACGGTCCGGTAACGGACACTTCGCTGCACCACCTTGTCCGTCTCATCGATGGTGACGAACGGACTGACGGCGATGAGCTGTCCCTCGTGCACCAGCACCTCGCGCTCATGCGCGAAATAGATCGAAGGAACGGGGATGGCCTCCTTCCGGATATAACTCCACACGTCGAGTTCGGTCCAGTTGCTGATGGGGAAGACGCGCACGTTCTCGCCCTTGTGGATGCGGCCGTTGTAGATATCCCAGAGTTCGGGGCGTTGCAGCTTGGGGTCCCACTCGCCGAAGTCGTTCCGCACCGAGAAGATGCGCTCCTTGGCGCGGGCCTTCTCCTCGTCGCGGCGCGCCCCGCCGATGCAGGCGTCGAAGCCGAACTCCTCGATGGTATCGAGCAAGGTGAAGGTCTGCAGCCAGTTGCGGCTCGCGAACTTGCCGCCGGGTTCCTTCAGCCCGCGCTGCCGTATCGTGTGGCCCACCTCCCGCACGACCAGTTGTGCACCCGTCTCCCGGGCCATCCTGTCGCGGTATTCCAGCACCTCGGGGAAGTTGTGGCCGGTGTCGATGTGCACCAGCGGGAAGGGGATGCGCGCCGGCGCGAAGGCCTTCTCGGCCAGCCGTACGAGCGTGATGGAGTCCTTTCCGCCGCTGAAGAGCAGGGCCGGCCGCTCGAACTGTGCGGCCACCTCCCGCAGGATGTAGATGCTTTCCGACTCCAGCTGGTCGAGGTGGTCCGATCGATAGGGTCTCATCATCAAAACAGACGGTCTGTGGTCTTATATTCATTTTCCGGTGACGGCGTGGACATGCAGCCCGCATTCCTTGCCGCCACCACGCTCCCACCACCAGCGGCCCGCGCGGAAATCCTCACCGGGCTTGACGGCACGGGTACAGGGCGCGCAGCCGATGCTCACGAAGCCGCGGTCGTGCAGACTGTTGCAGGGCACCTGCAGCCGCCGCACCTCCTCCCTCACCGAAGCGTCATCCCAGGCCAGCAGCGGGTGGAACTTGTAGAGGCCGTAGGTGCCGTCCCATTCGATCAACGGCATCCCCTCCCTGCCCGACCCCTGCCCGGCCCGGATGCCGGTGATCCACACGGCAGCCCCCTGCAGGGCCTCCCGCAGCGGCTCCACCTTCCGTATCCTGCAGCATTCCTTCCGGAGGTCGATGCTCTGATAGAAGGCGTTGGGACCATGCCGGGTGACGAATTCCCGCAAGCCCGCCGCCTCCGGCTGATATGCCTCGATGGGGACGCCATAGGCCTCGAGGGTGGCCGACCATACATCATGGGTCTCCGCGAACAGACGGCCCGTGTCCAGGGTGAAGATACGCACCGCCAGCCCTTCCGTGGCGATCCAGTGCGTGAGCAGCTGGTCTTCCATCCCGAAGGAGGTGGAGCATGCGACGCGACCGGGGTAGGCCTCGCAAAGGTCACGGATGGCTTCCACCGGACTCAACCCCGTCAGCCGGTCCTCCCACCCCTCCGGGTCGGGCCTGTCCTCCAATGATCTGTCAGGCTTTGCCAATTGTCTACTATTTCGGTAGGCAAACATACGGTTTTCCCCGATTCCTCCGAACGTTCTCCTTCTGATTACTTTGGTGAATGGACTTGCGCACCGTTGGATGGACCACGGGTAGGGGGTCGGTGCTCTTCTACGCGGGCTTTCTTCTGCTGGCGGCCGGCGGCGTCGTCTACGGCAAGTCCCTCCACGGAGCATGGCCCGCGCTGCGGGTATGGGCCTGGAGCGACTGGGCCTGGCTGCTCGCCGGCATCCCCTTCCTGTGGCTGCAGGCGCAGGCCGGACTTCCCGAGGCATGGGACGAGCGCCAGCGGCTGCGCGACCGGCTCCACCTTCCGCTGGCCTACGGCATTCTCTTCGGTCTGGCCGACCTGTTCGTCATCGAACACCTCCTCCCACATCCGCCGCACACCACCCTCCCGCCCTATACGCAGCCCTTTCCCTATTCGGTATTCCTCTACGGCGCCGGCGGCTTCCAGATAGAGGTCTTCTACCGCCTCATCCCCATCACCCTGGGGATGCTGCTCCTGCAGCGCTGGCGCGGCGGCAGGCATGTGCAGACCGGTTTCGCGACCCTTGCCATCCTAACCGCCCTCCGCGAACCCCTCGAACAGTGGCCTTCCGGGCCCGCAGGGTTCGTGGCCTACGCCCTGGCCTCCGGCTTCGCGATGAACGGGCTGCAGGCCCTGCTCCTCCGACGCCACGGCTTCGCAGCGCCGGTCGCCGTGCGGATGGGACACTACCTGGTCTGGCATGTCCTCAACGGCATCCTCATCCAGCGGTCGCTCGGCTGATCGGCAGCAGATCGGATCATGCAGGTTCCGGATCGTTTTCCCACCTCCGCCGTCGTATCTTGAGGGTCGGCCCACGGCCCCTTCACCATGCGTCCCACCCCCACCCCACCGCTCAGCCGCATATGGCCGGCCATCGGGCTGCTGGCATCCTCGGCCGCCGCGCAGTCCGTACATACCTTCCCCGACAGCACCGAGCCGCTGCACCGGCAGGTGGTCGCCGCCGAACGCGTCATCCGCGGCAACCACTGGAACGAAGGCACCATCCTCGACCACGTCATCTTCCCCCCCGCCGGCCTGGACCGGCCCGTCGTCGGACCGCAGGCCGACTGCCTCGACGCGACCTCCGAACTGCTCGTCGCCTACACCCACAAGTACGCCATCACCCGCGACCCGGCCGACAGACGGCGGGCCGACAGCATCTTCGACGGTATCCGGAAACTCGAACGCGTCACCGGCATCCCCGGCCTCTTCGCCCGCAGCCTCAACCGCACCGACACCGCCCTCTGGCACGAAAAGACCCTCTGGTACCCGGAATGGCACGCCTCCACCGCCATGCCCGGCTACCGCTGGCTGGGCGACCTCAGCACCGACAAGTTCACCTCCATCGTCTCGAGTGTATCGATGTACTGGGAATACTGCGCCGACGAACCCCACCGCAAAGCCGCCGCCGACCTGCTCGACCGCTTCGTCGGACGCGTCGTCGACGACAACTTCAAACTCACCGACCTCGACGGCAAGATGACCCTCTGGGGCAACATGTGCCCCGACCTCCCCCATCAACCCCTCAACTCCCTCCTCATGCTCATGGGCGTCAAGGCCGCCCACCGCCTCACCGGCAAGGCCCGCTACGAAGAGGCCTACCGACGGCTCATCGACACACACCGCTACGCCGACCACCAGATCCTCTCCAAACTCCTCTTCCCCGAAGAATGGCGCAACGTGGGCGACGACTACCACGCCGCCCGCGCCCTCCATATCCTCCTCCGCTACGAAGACGACCCCTCCCTCCGCAACAAATACCGCATGAACCTCAACCGGCACTGGCACGACTGGAAGTCGATGGACCTCTCCTGGGAGAGCAGCCCCTGGTTCGTCATGGTCTACCGCGTACTCACCGGCGAAGACGTCGTCACCCCCTACCACCTCCGACACTTCCGCAGCTTCAAAGGCTTCGAACGGCGGCGACGGACCTTCGACATCCCCGGACCCAACGGCACCACCCCCGTCGAATCGGATATCGAGGAAGCCTCCGCCGCCCGCGTCCGCAACTACTGGTTCGGGCGATACCATGGACTCATAGACCCCACCTGGTGATGCAGTACCCCCGCCCGACCCCGTGGGCCCTCCTCCTGGCCCTCGCCCTCGCCAGTCCGGCCAACGCACAGCCGACGAGAAACGCCGGCCCACAGCCGCCCGCAGGCATGGTCCACGTGCCCGCCGGGCCATTCCTCATGGGAAGCGAGAAGGGCGACCCCGACGAACGACCCCTCCATACCGACTCCACCCGCGCCTTCTTCATCGACCGGTACGAGGTCAGCAACCGCCAGTTCGCCGCCTTCGACCCATCGCACCGCTTCCCCGCAGGCCGAGAAGACAACGCCGCCATCGTCACCTGGAGCCGGGCCGACGCCTACGCCCGCTGGGCCGGCAAACGCCTGCCCACCGAACGCGAATGGGAGAAGGCCGCCCGCGGCACCGACGGCCGCCTCTTCCCCTGGGGCGACACCTTCGAAGAATCCTTCGTCACCTGGGGGCCCGAGAACTCACGCGGCGGCTCCATCGCCAAACCCGCCAGCCCCTACGGCTGCTACGACATGGCCGGCAGCGTCTGGGAATGGACGGCCGACTGGTACAAACCCTACCCGGACAACCCCAGGCCCATGGCCGAATACGGAGAGACCTACAAGGTCATGCGCGGCGGCTCCCACTTCAACGACTGGGCCATGTGGCGCTGCTCCCACCGCTACTACGTCCTGCCAGAACAACCCGGCCGCTACCCCGTCGGCTTCCGCTGCGTGAAGGACGCCGACTGATCCCCGAAGGCCCGACACATCCCGGCCGCGACATCGGTCATGCCCGCCGACACGCGGCCAAACAACCGGCGGCGGCCTCCGCCATCGACAGCCGACAGCCCACAGGTACACCCATGAACCCTAACGGAAACCCATGAACGAGAACCCGCACGCCCCCTCCCGGAGAACCTTCATCCGGGAGGCCGCCCTGGCAGGCCTGTCCATCCCGCTCGCAAGCCACGCCATCGGCTCCGCCGAAACCGCGCATGCCGGTACGATGTTTCAGCCCGCCAACGGCACGGCGGACGACTACCTGGCACCCGTCAAACAACTGCTGCAGCAGCCATGGCCGCAGAACCGCACCGTCAACCTCGTCTTCCACGGACACTCCGTACCCGCGGGTTATTTCAAGACGCCGGTGGTGAATGCACTCGAAGCCTACCCGTTCCTTGTAATGAAAGGACTGAAGGACAGATACCCGCATGCGGTCGTCAACGCCATCGTCACCGCGATCGGCGGAGAAGACTCCAGACAGGGTGCAGCCAGATGCACCCACGAGGTCCTCTGTCACCGACCCGACGTACTGTTCATCGACTATGCCCTGAACGACCAACGCATCGGACCGGAAGCCGCCCGGGAAGCCTGGATGCAGATGATCGCAGCCGCACTGCAGCGCAATGTCAAGGTCATCCTGCTGACGGCCACGCCCGACCAACGCATCGACATCATGGACAAGACCACGCTGCTCCAACAACTCTGCGACCAGATAGGCCGCCTGGCCGACACGCACCAAGTGGGGATCGTGGACAGTTACAGGCTTTTCCAAAACATATCCGCATCCGGCGGGAAGATAGCCGATCACATGTCGCAGGTGAACCATCCCAACGGGAAGGGACACCAGCTGGTAGCGGATGCCATCCTCGGATATTTCTGAGGCCTGCATCACCAAGACCGGCCCGGGTGGTCCCTTGCTCAGCCACCGATGTACAGCACCAGCCTGCGCACCGCCGGCAATGTGATATGCGCGCCGTCGCCATCCACCGACACCTTCAGCGCCACGGCAGCACCCTCGGCACGCAGACTTCCCCCCTGAAAGCCCGTCACCGATAACACGGTCTCCTGTTGGCAGGTGATCCGCAGTCCGCCACCCACGACCTCCATCGATGCATCGCCGACACCCACGGGAACGGTTAACCGATACGGTCCCCAGCCGATCTCCCGACCCCTTCCGAGGTAGAGGTGATGCAGCGTGTCGGCCCGAAAGCCGATCAGGCCGAAATGCCCGCTGAACGACCAGGACCTGCCTGTATGCACGCTGTCCGCATCGGTGGACTGCAGCACCAGCTGCCGGGCATGGCCCGAACGGGCGTTGCCGAAGACCTCGACAGCCGAGAAGCGATGGGCGGCGGAGGATGGGGAAACGAGACGGATGGAGTCCACCGAATGACCGGAGACGGCGCCGTGCGGCTCGTACACGGCCACGAAGGGTCGCGACCAGGCCTCGCCTTCCTGCCGCCAGACAAGGGTGGGCGTACGCCGCTCCCGGTACTCGGCAGAGGCCGTCTTCGTGGGCGGCGCCATGCCGGTAAAGAGCGTCCGACCCTTCTCCGGCGCGTAGAGCGCCCGCATACGGCCCTCGCCCGCACGAAAGACGACGATGCCCGTTGCGGCATCGGCCTTTTTAACGGTGTCGATCATGCGAAGACCGGGCGGGTCATAGGGGTCCGCATGCAGGGGGATGGAGGAGGATATCGAAGACATGGGCGACCCGTCCATCTTCCTCAACTCCGACCCCTCACCCACGTTGTGGTACACGTACTCGTTGCTGGCGGGGTGGTCGGACCGGTAGATGTCGACATAATAGCCCGTGGTGTCGGTCGTGCGGACGATGGCCAGGGTCCGCTGCTGACGGGCCTTCGTGGAGATGTCGGTGTACCGCGTGTCGGTGAACGACACCCATTCCGACACGGCGGGCTTCTCGGGCATGGGCTCCATCGCGGCCAGTGCGATCTCGCCGATGCGCTTGGTGCCGCCGCCGCCGCGGACGCGCGGCACCGAGGTGGAGCGGCCGCCGGCGACGACCGTGTTATGCGCCGCCCACTGGGCGTAGTAGTCGATGTGCATCGGCGCCTCGTAGGTGATGCCCTTGCCGGGGTCGGGCGCCATCACGCGACCCATCCCGTAGAGTTCCACGGCCATGCCGTTGGCGTGGTTATGGTTGTAGGAGGCTCCCTGCACGGCGTACATGAGCCCATGCATGCGGTCGGTGCCGTTGCGCTGGAGGTAGCACTTGGCGAAGTCGAGCGTTCCGCTGCGGGGCCATTCATAGGGGCGCGGAGCGTTGGTGGACACGTCGGGCAGGAAACAGAGCAGTCCCAGGAAGCCGCTCTTCGACCGGTCATAACCGTTCTTGTCGATCAGCACGCGGAGGGAAGTGGCCAGCTGTCCGTATACGACGGTGTCGTAGCGCTTCGCGAAGAGGAGTCCGATCTCGAGACATTCGGGGCTCTGCGATGCAGGACCGGTATCGCCGATGCTTGGCGCATGCAGGTCGGGGAAAGAATACTTCAGCATGGCATGCGAGGCCTGGAACAGCGCGGGATAGCGGCGGAAGACGTCATGGCCGTTGCGTTCCATCGCCAGCGAGGCCTGCAGCAGGCTGCTGACGGGGAAGTTGTGGTAGCCGCCCGGCTCCTTCCAATGGCCGTCGGGCGTGAAGTGCCGGGCCAGCAGCGAGGGCATGGAGAGATGTCCGCATCCGCCGCTCAGGGTGTCGCGGCTCATGAAATGATCCACGTAGCGGGCTCGCTCGGTCCGGTCCTCGATCGACAGGGTTGCGAACACCATCAGCGGCGTCTGCGCGGCAAACCAGTTGTTGTCCCAGAAGCCGCGGTGCGTCATCGTCCAGGCGATGCGCTGGAAGACGGGCTCGTACCATCGGGTCTCGTACCCGCGGCCGCGCATCCAGTCGTAGAGGAAGTCGTAGACCAGCGGCATGGGCTCATAGGCGCCGTCGCCGATGGACTGTATCGAGAGGAAGCCGGTACGGCAGGGCCCTTCGACGGGCTGCTGGTGATAGGCACCGCGGGCCCATTGCGAGAGGATATCGGCGGCGAAGCGGGCGTATGACTCGTCGCCCGTGAGCCAGTGGACGATGGCGGCATCGAGGGCGAGGTCGTTGATACGGCCGTTGAACCGGTCGATCATGGCGCCGGGGTCGACCCGCTCGCGGATGCCGGGGTCCGTCTCCCGTTGCAGCAGCATGGTTCGCGAGGTATCGTAGGGAACCATCTCCTCCAGCGGGGGCATCCGGTAGCCATGGCCGTCGGGCGCTACGGGACCGCGCTTGTGTGTGCTCACGCGCACGGTCGGGAAGGGTGCATCACCGGCAAAGCCGACCATGGCGGTGCCCTCGGCGTCGGAGATGGCACGCGTGTAGCGCCGGCCCGGTACGCGGTTCATCAGATAGCGGCTGAGGATCCATTCGGGTTCGTTGCGATGCCGCGCCACATGGGGCTCTACGGCCCGGCGCAGCGCCTCGTAGGACCGTTGTGCCCAGGGCTGCGTGCGGATCTTCTCCAGCACCGCCGCCCGGTCGGCCGGTCCCACGAGGATATGCGGATGCGTGAAGGCCGACCGTTTGCCGGCCTGACCGAAGACCGTCAGCGACAGGCAGCAGCACATCAGGGGGATCGACCACAGACCGGGTCGGAACGATGGGGCAACACGGGATACAGCACAGATGACAGGCATCGGATAGGGTTTCAATGGATGGGTTCAGGATGGGCAGGCACGTTGGTGTGCCGTGTAGCGGAAAGCGGAGGCGTCGGGCCTGATCCCGATGCGGCATGGGCATCTCGGTCGGGTGGCATCTTTCATTCCTTTCAGATATCCCGCTCCATATAGACAACGCCCGGCGTCGGGTTCCGGTAGTAGGGGTCGCACTCGGTGAAACCGTTGCGGCGGTAGAGCGACAGGGCGGTGGTGAGCTGCGACAGGGTGTCGAGCCGCATCTTCCGGTAGCCCATCGCGCGTGCTGAGGAGAGCAGTTCGTCGAGCATCCGTTGGCCGATCGACCGTCTGCGGTGGGCGGGCCTGACATACATGCGCTTCAGTTCGCAGACATCCTCCGCCAGGGGGCGGATGGCGGCGCATCCTGCCGGGTCCTCTCCCACGCGTGCGAGCAGCAGCGCCCCGCGCGGCGGGCCATAGACCTGTGCGAGGTGCTGCAACTCGCGCTCGAAGCCCTGGAAGCAGAGGTCGACGCCCAGGCCGGCCGCGTATTCGCGGAAGAGCGTCGTGGCCAGACCGAGGTCGGCATCACCCTCGGCGAAGGTGAGCATTACATCCATTGACATCCCTTGTGTATCCATACAAGTCCGCTGATGTTTCCTACATCGACCCGGGGAAACAGCGATCCGTAAGGTAAGGAAGAACAACCACTCACCCTCCAAGTGACACACGTCCATCGCAGATGGCATGAGGGATAGATCCACAGGCTCGGCCCATCCCATCGAGCAGAAAGCGAAATCCAAAAGACAAAAGGGGGCAAATGTTCAACTACTTTCTGCCATCACGATCTTCCCGGGATCACTGGCCGACCTTGCTCCGAAATATGTAAAGCATCATCTCAAAGACACCCACTCGTTGAATTCCTTCTCGAATCCGACGGCGAACTCCATCAACTCGTTGAACGAGGGCCTTGCACCGTGAAACATGGCTTCGCTTCTCTCATAGTCGCCTCGCCAATCCCGGAGACTATCTGCCGATGGTACTATCCCGACGCCCCTTTGTAGAACACCTTCATAATCCATCGAGTTGTAACGGAAGAAGGTCCGCCTGTGTTCGACCACGGTTTCAAGCAGTCTCCTGTCATTGCTTAATCTTCCGAAAACACCGGCCTGGTGGAGACGATACAGGTCGTAGTAATGCCTGCTCTTTCTCTCGCTGCCCTTGGCGAAGCCTGCAAGCGTCTCGTGTATCATGAGCAGTTTCTCGAGCAGGGTCCTTTCGGGAGCCAGGGTGGAAATATGAAAAGTACCTTCCCCCAGAAGTTCCGGGAATACCTCGTTCAGGATGGGTGTCACCGGTCTCCGCTCGTTGGGTATGTCGTCCGCCCTCGGCACCAGCTCGATCAAAACCACCGGCAGCAAGCCACCCAATCCTTCCTTCAAAGATCCCGGATACTCGAACTCGATGTTCACCTCGTTCCCTTTCTTCACCAAGCCCAATCTGAATTCGGCCGGTTTCAGTTTCCTTTCCATCAGAGCCATCAGGCCTGGTAGGATGACTTGCTGTATGAAAACCTGGGATTTCACTTGCAGTTCCTCAAGACGGAGCTTTCTCTGCGTATTGGAGCCGGCATCCTCGGCACCTAACGGAGGCTGCTGCCCGAAAAGCCTTCGGTTCACGGCGATGTCGAGGTCCTCCGAGAACCTGTCGATCATGCCCCACGCCTTGGAAAGGGATGTGCCGCCCTTGAAGGTGATGTTGCCGTTGAGCTCGGGTACCTGGTTCAGCAGTTGCAGCGTCCAGCATACCCAGAAGTCCTTTTCGATGACGGGCGCCGGCAAAGGGTTATCCATCCTCTCCGACGCCTGTCTGCAGTAGCTGATTCTATCCCCGGAAGACAGTCTAAGAAATCCGTCCATCATTCAGAGGTCTTTGATGATCTCGCGCATGATGGCGGCGATCCATGCGGGAGCATAGAGAGCCTGCTTCTCGATGTGCCTGACATCGGATGGCTGCAATCGGGTTTTTATCCCTTCGATCATCTCCTCGGTGACGTTATCCCTGCCGATGTGCTTCAGGGCATGAAGGATGAGTCCGGCTTTTGTGCCGACACCGACCATGTTCCTCGGAGTGGTGGGCTTCAGCAGGATCTCCTGCCGGCCGTATCTGATCCTTTTTCTCGGACCGTTTGTGAAGAGTTCCACCCGCAAGGGGATCTGTGTGGAAAGTCCGAGGAGGTTGGCCGCATAGGCGCCCGTCGGCTGCACCTCGATGGCCTCAGATCTCTTGACGGCCTCTATGACCTTGTCTGCACTCGGCATGATCGGCCCCAGCTTCGGATGCACCAAGGGCAGATCGTAGAGGCCGTGTCCGAGTCTCCGGATGGCTTTTTTCTGTACGAGCCTCGTCAGCGCGGTGCGCACGCTGCCCGAATCCTCCGTCAGCGCGGCCAGTTGGCGGGCGGTGAACACATACCCTATGCCATGCGACCGGATCCTTGCAGCGACCTGTTTCTCTGTTAGTCCCATCATTTACCGGATCTACCTTTCGTAACAAAATTAGCATATAAAATGTTACGAAAAATAGCCATCAATCAGTGGAACGATGGTTCTACGGATCTAATGATGGACACACCAAGATGACAAAGTCCTAGATCCTCGATTCCACATCAGCGAATCCTGGTACATCCTCCCTGATCCGGCTACCATCTGGTTCATTCGATGATCTGAGCGTATGAAACTTGAATGCACCTCCACTGCTCCGGCTTCCTCTGAAATCGCCGCTGAGGGGATCGCTATGAGGCGTTAGGTAGTGGGGGCATCCTGGTTCAGAGGGTCGAGGACAATTCGTCCAGTCTGACATAACGGCTGTATCAAAAGGTCAGACCAGCAGTGATTGG
>Ga0172373_10007947_pt1 | contig 13575 bp, 9 predicted proteins | sample Lak10m_2_FD_114546 | JGI IMG/M metagenome (GOLD analysis project Ga0172373, IMG submission 114546) | Freshwater microbial communities from Kabuno Bay, South-Kivu, Congo - kab_092012_10m | ecosystem: Environmental > Aquatic > Freshwater > Lake | place: Democratic Republic of the Congo: South-Kivu... | reverse complement strand
GCGGATTATCAATTCCCTCGGCAAAACCGGCGAAGCGTTTTTAATCGACGACAGGATTTTCCAAGCCGCGGAAATCGGAAGAATTCATGCAAAGGCAGCCTGATTTTTGGCGAAGGTATTGTGATCCTAAAGCCGGCCGTTGAGCGATTCAAAATCCCGTTCGCCCAGAGCCGGTCGAAGCCTGCCCTGAGCGAAGTCGAAGGGGGTGAGCGGGATGTTGAATCGCACCCCATGGGTGAACGCCGAACAGCCGCCCGTGCTTCGACGTGGCCCGGCACGAATGCTTCGACGATGCTCGGCACGAGCGGCTGTTCGGCGTTCCAACTGACGTTTTGGTTGATCCATATCCTTGTGGTCCCTGACGACATGGAAACCGAACAGCGCTTTCAGGGTAACGTCCTGGATCGTATGCCGCGAGCTTCCGCTATTGCGGGAAAAGCTCTGATCTCAGGTGCGACATGACCTCCTTATCGTGGGTCTGTATTTTTCGTTTGCCTAACCCCTGATTTTCTCTATAATCCCCGGCTTGATTTTTTACGGAGGGCAGTCTGCGGACTGCCTTTTTTGCTTTCTGACGGTGGTGGTTCAATGAGCGGTCAAGTGATGCCTACCTATGCGCGGATGCCGGTAACCTTCGAGCGCGGGGAAGGCGCGTGGTTATGGAGCACCGATGGGCGGCGCTACCTCGACGCGATCTCCGGTATTGCCGTGTGCAACCTGGGTCATGCCCACCCGGCGGTGGCGCGTGCGCTGTGCGAGCAGGCCGCGACGCTGATCCACACGTCCAACCTCTACGGGATCGCCCTGCAGGAAAATCTGGCGGCCGAACTGTGCGGACTGGCCGGCATGGACAATGTCTTCTTCTGCAATTCCGGCGCGGAGGCCAACGAAGCGGCGTTGAAACTGGCCCGCAAGTATGGCCACGGCCAGGGTATCGCCCAACCCAAGGTCGTCGTCATGGACAACAGCTTCCATGGTCGGACCCTGTTCACCCTCAGCGCCACCGGCAACGCCAAGGTCCAGGAAGGCTTCGAGCCCCTGGTCGACAGCTTCATCCGCGTGCCCCATGGCGACGCGGCGGCCGTGGCCGCCATCCAGGACCGGGAAGTGAGCGCCATTCTGGTGGAACCGGTACAGGGCGAAGGCGGCGTGCGCGTGCCGCCGGACGATTATCTCCCGGCGCTGCGCCAGATCTGCGACGCGCGCGGCTGGCTGCTGATGCTGGACGAGGTGCAGTGCGGCATGGCGCGGACCGGGCAATGGTTCGCCTTCCAGCATACCGGTATCCAGCCCGACGTCATGACCCTGGCCAAGGCCTTGGGTAACGGGGTGCCCATCGGCGCCTGTCTGGCGCGGGGCGAGGCCGCCGGGGTTCTGACCGCTGGCAAGCATGGCTCGACCTTCGGCGGCAACCTGCTGGCCTGCCGGGCCGCGCTGACCGTTCTGGCGACGTTGCGCGAGCAACACCTGGTGGCGCGCGCCGGCGAACTCGGACAGATGCTGCTGGAAGGATTCCGCGCTGGTCTGGCCGGCAACCCTCATGTGCTCGACGTGCGCGGCAAGGGTCTGATGATCGGCATCGAACTGGATACCCCCTGCGCCGAGCTGACCACCCGGGCCCTGGAACAGGGCCTCCTGATCAACGTGACGGCGGATCGCGTCATCCGCCTGCTGCCCCCCCTCATTCTCAGCGACGAGGAAGCCCGCCTGCTCATCGATGGCGTCATCCGACTCGTCAACGACTTTACGGCTCATTGAAGCCGGGAGATCACCCATGACACTGCGCCACTTCGTAAACCTGTCGGACATCAGTCCCGCCGAATTGCGCGGGCTGCTGCAACGGGCCATCGAACTGAAGCACCGGAAAACCCCTTACGAGCCGCTCAAGAACCGCGTGCTGGGCATGCTGTTCGAGAAGTCCTCGACCCGCACCCGCATTTCGTTCGAGGCCGGGATGATCCAACTCGGCGGCGCGGCCATTTTCCTCTCGCCGCGGGACACTCAGCTCGGCCGCGGCGAGCCGGTCGAGGATTCCGCGCGCGTCATCTCGCGGATGGTGGACTGCCTCATGCTGCGCACCCATTCGCATCGGACGGTCGAGGTATTCGCCGAGTATTCGCGGGTGCCCGTCATCAATGGTCTGACCGATCGCAGCCATCCCTGCCAGTTGCTGGCGGACTTGCAGACCTGGTTCGAGCATCGCGGCGACATCGCCGGGCGCACCGTGGCCTGGATCGGCGATGGCAACAACATGTGCCATTCCTATATCGAGGCGGCCCTGATGCTGGATTTCCGGCTGAGAATCGCCTGCCCCGAGGGTTATGAGCCGGCGGCGGACTATCTGGCACTCGCCGGTGACCGGGTCGAGGTGTCGCGCGATCCCACCGAGGCGGTCAGGGGCGCCGATCTCGTCGTCACCGATGTCTGGGCCAGCATGGGCCAGGAAGAAGAGCAAGCCAGGCGTGTGATTGCCTTTCGGGATTATCAGGTTGATGCCCGGCTCATGTCGCTGGCCGCCGCGGACGCCCTGTTCATGCACTGCCTGCCCGCCCATCGCGGCGAGGAAGTCAGCGCCGAGGTGCTGGAAGGCCCGCGCAGTCTGGTGTGGGATGAGGCCGAGAACCGACTGCATGCCCAGAAGGCTCTGCTCGAATTCCTGTTGATCGAGGACAGCCCGGTACGCCAACTCCAGGCCGCTTGACGCGCCCATCAATTCAAGCCGGAAGCAGTAAATCCTCTTCCCATCCCCTCCGTCAAGCGGGTTCCGCCACAGCCAACCGCGGACTTCGCCGCTCGCGGACAATGCCGCCATGGATCGGATGCGCCTGGTCTTCGGCGCGCTGGACATTATGGATAAATGAGCAGTTAAAGGCACATCAACTCCCTCTCCCTCCGCGGAGTCTGGGTTTCGTTGGCTGAGCGGAGCCGAAGCCAAGGGAACCCCAGTGGGTGGTCAGTTCGCTTCGACTCCGCTCAGCGAACGGCTGACTGAATGGCCGTGCGACCCTGGGATAAGAGCACGGGCCTCTTGCCCGTTGCGGGCAGGACGCCTGTGCGCCCAGTACGATCAGTCAATTGAACCCACCTCCCGTCATACCCTGCCTTGGCTCCGTTCGCGCTGATAGTCCGACGCTGGGTCACTCCGTTCATTCACGAGCGCAACAATCCCCAATAGCTGGTATGTTTTCGCTCGGGTCTTACGTCACGCAAGCGACCTCTCTTCCGTGTGATGAAAGGCTTCACGATTTTGATGCCCTTCACTACCCCGTCCGTAAAACCCGCGTCACCCGAGAGCAACTGAATGCCGGTCAAGATCAATACCGACCAAAGCCAATTGAAGTGGATTGCCGACTTCATCTGGAACATCGCCGACGACCGCCTACGCGATGTGTATGTGCGCGGCAAGTACCGCGACGTGATCCTTCCCTTCACCGTGCTGCGGCGGCTCGATGCCGTGCTGGAGCCCACCAAGAAAGCCGTGCTGGAGCGCAAGCAGTTCCTTGACACCCATCAGGTGGCCGAGCAAGACGGCGCGCTGCGCATGGCGGCCGGCCAGGCGTTCTACAACGTCTCCGAGTTCACGCTGGCCAGTTTGAAGGGCAGCGCCGCCGGACAACGGCTGCGCGAGGACTTCATCGCCTACCTGGACGGTTTCTCGCCCAACGTGCGGGAGATCCTGACCAAGTTCAACTTCCGCAATCAGATTCAGAAGCTGGTGGATTCCCACGTACTCGGCTTTCTGATCGAGGATTTCCTTGACCCCGAGGTCAACCTCTCGCCCGTGCCGGTCAAGGATGCCGATGGGCGAGTCAAGCTCCCGGCGCTGGACAATCACGGCATGGGCACCGTGTTCGAGGAATTGATCCGCCGCTTCAACGAGGAGAACAACGAGGAGGCCGGCGAACACTTCACCCCGCGCGACGTGGTCAAGCTGATGGCCCAATTGCTGTTCCTGCCGGTGGCGGATCGCATTCAATCCGGGACGTATCTGCTGTACGACGGCAGTTGCGGCACTGGCGGCATGTTGACCGTGGCCGAGGAGACCTTGCAGGCGCTGGCCCAGGCGCATGGCAAGGAGGTCTCCATCCATCTTTACGGTCAGGAGATCAGCGACGAAACCTACGCCATCTGCAAGGCCGACCTGCTCCTGAAAGGCGAAGGAGAGGAGGCCGAAAACATCGTCGGCGGCGCGGACAAGTCAACCCTGGCCGCCGACCAGTTTCCCAGCCACGAATTCGACTTCATGATTTCCAACCCGCCCTATGGCAAGAGCTGGAAGACCGACCTGGAGCGGATGGGTGGCAAGAAGGCATTCGACGACCCGCGCTTCATCGTCAGCCACGGCGGCGACGCCGAATACAAACTCATCACCCGTTCCAGCGACGGGCAGCTCATGTTCCAGGTGAACAAGCTGCAAAAGATGAAACACAACACCCCCTTGGGCAGCCGCATAGCCCTGGTTCATAACGGTTCGGCCCTGTTCACCGGCGACGCGGGTCCGGGCGAGAGCAACATTCGCCGCTGGGTGCTGGAAAACGACTGGCTGGAAGCCATCATCGCCCTGCCGCTCAATATCTTCTACAACACCGGCATCGCCACCTACGTCTGGGTGCTGGCCAACAAGAAAGCCGTGCACCGCAGGGGTCGCGTGCAGTTGATCGACGCCAGCCAATGGTTCCAGCCGCTGCGCCGCAACCTCGGCAAGAAAAACTGCGAGCTGTCCGAAGCGGATATTCAGCGCATTCTCGATCACTACCTGGCCGTGCCTCCCGAATCCGGGGCCGAGGGCGCACCGCGCGACACGCCGGAGTGCAAGTGGTTCGAGACGGCGGACTTCGGCTACTGGAAGATCACGGTCGAGCGCCCGTTGCGCCTGAAGAGCCAGTTGACGCACGCCGCCATCGAATCCCTGCGCTTTGCCAGCGGTGACGAACATCTCCGTGCCGAAATCCACGCCCGCTACGGCGACACGCTCTACGCGGAATTCGGCCGGCTCAAGCCGGAAATCGACGCCTGGCTCAGGGGCGAGGACGAAGAGGACGCCGAGCACGATGCGGAGGAGGACGAAGACGCCAAGCCCGCCCAAAAGGCCGTGCCGGAGAAGCGCCGCAGGAAGTTGCTCGACCCGGCTACCTGGTTGCGCGACAAGGCTCTGGTCGAGCTGGCCCGACTGGCACGGGAGGCCATCGGGGAAGACCGCTTCGACGATCACAACGCATTTCGCGACCGCTTCGAGGCCGTGATGAAGGCCCACGGCAAACGCCTGAGCGCGGCCGAGAAAAAGACGATCTACAAGGCGGTGAGCTGGCGCGACGAAACCGCGCCCCCGGTCGTGGCCCAACGCAGCAAGCTCAAGGCCGGTGAGTTCTTCGAACCCGGCCATGATGGCGCGTATCTGGAAACCGAGGGCAAGGATCGCTATATGGTGGAGTACGAACCCGACCCCGAGCTGCGCGACACCGAGCAGGTTCCGCTCCAGGAGCCGGGCGGCATCGAAGCGTTCTTCGCCCGGGAAGTGCTGCCCCACGCGCCGGATGCGTGGATCGCGATGGACAAGACCCAGATCGGCTACGAGATTTCCTTTGCCCGCTATTTCTACCAGCCGACACCGCTGCGGACGCTGGAGGAAATCCGCGCCGACATCCTGAGACTGGAGCAGCAGACCGAGGGCTTGCTGCACAAGATCGTGGGAGCGATGTGAACGGCGGGGTCTTCCCGTCGTCTGGACCACGCCTGTGGGAGATCGTTTGGATTGTGTTGAATAGGCGTATTATTTACGCATAAACGCCGCTTTTTTAACTACAGAGGAACCCTGCATGGCAACCACCAAGGAATCCGTTCGACTCAGTTTAAGCTTATCGCCCGAACTCAACGAGCGGCTTGAACAACTGGCCATGGCCAACCACACCACCAAAACCGAAATTCTCCGCAAGGCGATCGCGCTCTATGACGTGGCCGCCGAAGCCAAAATGGAAAAGAAGCGCCTGGGCATACTCGACCAAAACAAGCAGCTTCTGACCGAAATCGTCGGGATTTGAGCATCATGGGCGAACCCTCTCGGGAAAATGGCGGCCAATCGCCGATCAACCTCAGCCAACTGATTGGCAGGGATCACCGCTACGAGCTATCGGTGAATAACGAAACGCCTGAAGACGCCAGCCTCAGGCGCGCGCGGGAAATGGCGGATGCCGACAGCAAACGCAAAATGACTTTTATCTTGTTTTGCTTTGCCTTGCTCATGGTCGGCATTGTCTTCCTCGGCTGCGTTTACCTCTTCTCGACCGGGACACCAGAAGACAAAAAATGGACCGCTGGCATCGTCAGCGCCATCGCTTCCGGATTGGTCGGTTTTCTGGTCGGTCAGGGCAAGCAATAAATGGTCGCGATGGTTATGCTTGGGCGAATGACGCCACATCGGGCCGACATCCTGAGACTGGAGCAGCAGACCGAGGGCCTGCTGCACAGGATTGTCGGGGGCGCGTGATGGTAGAGGGCATTTATCCGAGCTATCGCGCGTCCGGGTTGCCGTGGGTTCCGCACGTGCCCGACGGTTGGCAGGTGCTGCGAGCTAAAAATCTGTCGAGCCTCATTCAAACAGGTCCCTTTGGCTCACAGCTTCATAACCATGATTACATTTCCAATGGGACGCCGGTCATTAACCCCTTACATCTTGTCGCCGGGCGTGTAAGAGCCGGAAAAGCAAGGGTTTCAGATGAGAAGGCAAAGGAGTTAGAGCGACATAAGCTCAAGTTGGGCGATGTTGTGCTGGCAAGGCGTGGTGACTTGGGTCGTTCAGCAGTTGTGACACAGAGCGAAGTCGGTTGGCTGTGTGGCACTGGTTCTATCCTGTATCGTCCCGACTTTAACCTCATGCGGCCTGAGTTCTTTTCTCGCTTGATTGGGACTCCGACCTACAGAGGTTTGTTAGTTTCAAACTCGGTTGGTACAACGATGGCCAATCTGAACCCTGTTACCCTGAAATCCCTTCCGCTGGTTGTGCCACCGCGGCGCGAGCAAGACCAGATTGTCGCCTACCTGCGCGCGCAGGACGCCCACATCGTCCGCTTCATCAAGGCCAAGCGGGACCTGATCAAGCTGTTCACCGAACAGAAGCTGCGCATCATCGACCATGCGGTAACAAGCGGTATCGATGGCTCGGTCAGGCTCAAGCCCTCGGGCATCGAATGGCTGGGCGGGATTCCGGAGCATTGGGATGTAGCCCTAATCAAGCACATAGCGGATGTCCGCTTCAGTGGTGTTGACAAGCACTCTCACGACCACGAACTCCCTATTCGTCTATGCAACTACACTGACGTCTATAAGAATGACCATATCACTGAGGGCATGGATTTGATGCGAGCCACGGCCACCTCGGCTGAGATCGCCCGGCTTACCTTGAAGTCTGGCGATGTCGTCATCACCAAGGACTCTGAAACGCCTGACGATATCGCAGTACCCGCTTGGGTGCCGGAAGACCTTCCGGGTGTGGTCTGCGCATACCACCTCGGCCTGCTGCGGCCGGAACCCGACCGGGTGCGCGGCGAGTTTCTGTTTCGCGCCATCGGGTCGGCGCGTATCGCCGAGCAGTTCTATGTGCTTGCAACGGGCGTCACGCGCTTCGCACTGTCGAAGCACGACGTCAAGAATGCAGTCATTCCTCTGCCGCCAGTTAATGAGCAGGATATGATTTGCCATTGGATTACCGACGAATGCCAACCGCTAGACGAGGCGATCCAGCGCGCCAGGGACGAAATCGACCTCATCCGCGAATACCGCGACCTCCTGATCGCCGATGTCGTCACCGGGCAGGTGGACGTGCGCGGCTGGCAGCCCGGCCCGGACGATGCGGTGAGCGACGAAGAGCTGGCCGCGTTGGGGGATGATGATGAGCGTGTGAGCGACGAGGGGGACGACGATGGCGACGAGTAAGCCCGCCGCGTCGAATCAGGCCGGCCCCCTGCTGGCGGAGCTGCGCGGCCTGATCGACGCCGCCCGCCAGCATGTCGCGCAGACCGCCAACGCCACGCTGACGATGCTGTACTGGCAGGTCGGCCAGCGCATCCGACGGGAGGTGCTGAAGGATGGCCGCGCCAGTTATGGCGATGAGATTTTGCCGACACTGTCGGCAAAATTGGTGCGGGATTACGGGCAGGGCTTCAGTGCCCGGAATCTGGCTCGCATGATCCAGTTCGCCGAGGTGTTTCCCGACGAGGCCATTGTCGCGACGCTGTCGCAACACTTGAGCTGGAGCCACTTCATTGAAATCCTGCCGCTCAAACAGCCGCTGGAGCGCGAGTTCTACGCCGAAATGTGTCGCATCGAGCGCTGGAGCGTGCGCACTCTACGCGAGCGCATCGCCGGGCAGTTCTACCTGCGCACCGCCATCGCCAGGCAGCCCGAACATGTGGCGAGGGCGGAAATCAGCCATCTGCGCGCGGGCGGCCAGATGACGCCCGACCTGGTGTTCCGCGACCCTTACCTGCTCGACTTCCTGGGCCTGCCGCGCGACTACAGCGAGCGCGAACTGGAAGCGGCGATTCTGGCCGACATGGAGCGCTTTTTGCTGGAGCTGGGATCGGGATTCACCTTCGTGGCGCGCCGGAAGCGCATCAGTGTCGGCGCGGACGATTTCTACCTCGACCTGCTGTTCTATCACCGTCATCTGCGCCGCCTGATCGCCGTGGAACTGAAGCTGGAGAAGTTCCAACCCGCTCACAAGGGGCAGATGGAGTTGTACTTGCGCTGGCTGGACAAGCATGATCGCGCGGCGGGCGAAGAGTCGCCCATCGGCCTGATTCTGTGCGCCAGCCAGGATGCCGAGCAGGTGGAGTTGATGGATTTGGGTAGCGCCAACATCCGTGTGGCGGAGTATCTGGCGCACATCCCCGACATGACCGTGTTGCAGGCGCAGTTGCATCGCGCCGTACTGTTGGCGCGGGAACGCGCCCCACGGGCGGTTTTGTCGAATGAGGGCCCGTCGTGAATAATCCGTTAATCCCCGCTTGCCCACGAGGGTAGCCGTCCCAAGCCCTAGCGCCAAAAACAGGGAGATGATGCATGAAACCCACCGACATCCGCGAAAAAGCCCTGGAAGAGTTGATCGTGCGCCATCTGGCCGGTATCAGCGAACACCCACCGGGCGGTCAGACCGCGGGCGAGGCGCCCGCCGTCTATGCCCCGGGCGGTTATGTGCTGGGCCGGGCGTCCGACTATAACCGCGACCTGGCGCTGGACGTCGCGCGGTTGCTGGCCTTCCTGCGGGCCACCCAGCCCGAGGCGGTGGCGACGCTGGAACTAGCCACGGAAGGCATGAAGCGCACGCAGTTTCTGCACCGGTTGCAGGGCGAGATTACCCGGCGCGGCGTGGTGGATGTGCTGCGCAAGGGGGGGAGTCACGGGCCGGTCCATGTCGATCTCTACAAGCTGCTGCCCACGCCAGGCAACGCCGACGCGGCCAAGTCCTTCGACCAGAACATCTTCAGCGTCACCCGGCAGGTGCGCTACAGCCACGATTCCGGCAATGCGCTGGATCTGGTGATCTTCATCAATGGACTGCCGGTGTTGACGTTCGAGCTGAAGAACTCGTTGACCAAGCAGACTCTGGCAGATGCCATCGTTCAATACCAGACCACACGCAACCCGGGAGAGCTGCTGTTCCAGATGGGCCGTTGCGTGGCTCACATCGCCGTCGATGATGCCGAGGTGGCTTTCTGCACCGAATTGAAGGGCGAGGAATCCTGGTTCCCGCCCTTCAACCAGGGTTGGAACAGCGGCGCGGGCAACCCGCCGAATCCCGATGGCCTGAAAACCGACTATCTGTGGAAGCAGGTGCTGGTCAAGGATTCCCTGGCCAACCTGATCGAAAACTTCGCGCAGGTGGTGGTGGAGGAAGAAGTCGATGCCCACGGCAGGCGTCGCAAGCAGCGTCGGCAGATTTTCCCCCGCTTTCACCAATTACGCAGCGTCCGGGCCTTGCTACGCTGGGCGCGCGAGGCCGGGGTGGGCCAGCGTTACCTGGTCCAGCAGTCGGCGGGCAGCGGCAAGAGCAACACGATCGCCTGGCTGGCCCACCAGTTGGTGGAACTGCGCGCCGCCGACGATCCGCGGACGGCGCTGTTCGATTCCGTGATCGTCATGACCGATCGCCTGGCGCTGGATACCCAGATTGCCCGCATCATCAAGGGCTACGATCACGTGGCCTCCATCTTCGGTCACTCGGACAATGCTCAGGAGTTGCACGATAATCTGCGCCGCGGCAAGAAGATCATCGTCACCACGGTGCAGAAGTTTCCATTCATTCTCCGTGAGCTGGGTAGTCTTTCAAGCAGGAATTTCGCGCTGCTGATCGACGAGGCGCATTCCGGCCAAGGCGGCAAGACCACCGGCAAGATGCACGAGGTTCTGGGGGGGAAGACCGAAGAGGAGGACTTCGAGGAGGATTCCACCCAGGATGCGGTGAACGCGGAAATCGAGCGGCGCATCCAGTCGCGCCGGATGTTGTCCAACGCCAGCTATTTCGCCTTCACCGCCACGCCCAAGCCCAAGACGCTGGAGTTGTTCGGCGAGAAGATCGTGGTCGGCGACGAGGTGCGGTTCCGCTCGCCGGAAGAGCTGACCTACACCACCAAGCAGGCGATTCAGGAGGGTTTCATCCTCGACGTGCTGGCCCATTACACGACGGTGGAAAGTTACTATCACGTGGCCAAGACCGTTGAGGAGGACCCTGACTTCGACAAGGTGAAGGCGCTCAAGAAGATGCGGCGCTACGTCGAGTCCCATGACAAAGCCATCCGCAAGAAGGCCGAGATCATGGTGGATCATTTCATCGCGCAGGTCATCGGCAAGCGCAAGATCGGCGGCAAGGCCCGGGCCATGATCGTCTGCAACGGCATCGCCCGCGCCGTCGATTACTACCGCGAAGTCACGGACTATCTCAACGAGATCAAGAGCCCCTACAAGGCGATTGTGGCCTTTTCGGGTGAGTTCGAGGTGGCCGGCGAGAAAAAGACGGAAGCCGATCTCAACGGTTTTCCCGGCAAGGATATACCGGGCAGGCTGAAGCAGGACCCTTATCGAATCCTGATCGTGGCCAACAAGTTCACCACCGGTTTCGACGAGCCCTTGCTGCACACTATGTATGTGGACAAACCCCTCGCCGGCGTATTGGCGGTACAGATTCTGTCACGCCTGAACCGTGCCTATCCCGGCAAGTACGATACCTTCGTGCTGGACTTCGCCAACAACACCGAGGCGGTCAAGGCGGCCTTTCAGGAGTATTACCGCTCAACCATTCAGCTTGGGGAAACCGACCCCAACAAACTGCATGACCTAAAAAGCGCCCTGGATGCGACTCAGGTTTACAGCGGGCAGCAAGTGGAAGACTTGGTCAGCCGCTATCTCAAGGGGGCTGACCGCCCCGAACTCGATGCCATTCTTGATGCCTGTGTCGCCGAGTATGTCCAACATCTAGGCGAGGATGACCAGGTCAAGTTCAAGGGCCAGTGCAAGGCTTTCGTGCGCAGCTACGGATTTTTGGCGGCCATTCTGACCTATGGACACCCGGCCTGGGAGAAGCTGGCCATCTTCCTGAACTTTCTGATCCCGAAGCTACCCGCCCCGATGGAGGAGGATCTCTCCAAGGGAGTGTTGGAGGCCATCGACATGGATAGCTACCGGGTCGAGGCGAAGGCCTCCCTCGCGCTGGCTCTGAAGGATGAAGATGGCGCCGTGGAGCCGGCGCCGTTTGGCGGTGGCGGCGGGGGTGGCCCGACCCCGGAGGTCGACAGACTCTCAAATATCATCCGCGAGTTCAATGACCTGTTCGGCAATATCGACTGGAAGGACGCCGACAAAATTCTCCACGTCGTTACAACGGAAATTCCGGCGCGGGTGACGCATGACAAAGCCTACCAGAATGCTCAGGCCCATTCAGACAAGCAAAACGCGAAGATCGAACACGATAAGGCCCTGAATCGGGTCATTCTCGAGCTGCTGGCGGATCATACGGAACTGTACAAGCAGTTCAGTGACAATCCCGATTTCAAGCGTTGGCTGACCGACAGCGTTTTTGAGTCAACTTACCATCCAGGTACAACCATTCCCGCGTGATTCGGTGGCGCCCTATCGGGTTCCACGCGGCCGTTTGGAAGCTATCGTCCAGCGTAAGTGGCGGTTTTGATATGGACTTATGACTACAGACTGGCGGAGAGGAAGGGATTCGAACCCTTGTGGGGCCTTTCGGCCCCCATCCGATTTCGAGTCGGCGCCGTTATGACCGCTTCGGTACCTCTCCGTGTGGGTGCGCATTATAGACCATCGCGGGGGAGGCGGGCCAAGTTATTGGCGACCAACCTGCCGGGTCGATCAATCCATTGAATCCGCCTCCGGCAAAAGGTCCGTTTGTGATTTCGATCACAGTTTGATAAAAAGCCAACATGGCCAGGACGCCTCGTAGTCAGCAAGGTAGCGGCCTCTCCCGGTAAATCTCTTTCCAGCCGATCACGTCCGGAGGGTTGGAAGGTTCGCCTTTTCTCGGACAGCCATGTCGATTGGGGGGGAGACAGGGACCGCTCCTCGGATGAAGTCAGGAACCACAACAACCGACTGACGAGGTAACACTCATGTGCTGTTCTTTCGCCTTCCGCGGCATTCTCTCCACATCCACTTCCCCGATCAGCTCAAAGCATGCCATCAGTGGTCTGTTGTGGCTGCTCCTGCTCGTGGCGGTCATCCATCCGGCGCTGGCCGCGACCGTGGCCGGTTCGACGCCGGGCACCTTCAAGGTGTCCGAGACCGGCGCCGCCACCTACACCATTCCCCTCACCGTGCCGCCGGGCGCCGCCGGTATGACGCCGAATCTGGCCCTGGTCTACAACAGCCAGGGCGGCAACGGAGTGCTGGGCATGGGTTGGTCGCTGTCGGGGTTGTCGGCGATCACCCGTTGCCCGGCCACGCTCGCACAGGACGGCTTCAAGGGCGGCATCAATTACGACGCCAACGATAGGTATTGCCTGGACGGGCAACGGCTGGTGGCGGTGAGCGGCGCTTATGGAGCGGACGGCGCCGAGTACCGCACCGAGACCGAGAGCTATACCCGCGTCATTTCCTACGGTACGGCGGGCAACGGGCCGGCCTGGTTCAAGGCGTGGACCAAGGCGGGGCAGATTATCGAGTATGGGAATACCGAGGATTCGCGGATCGAGGCGCAGGGGAAACCCACGGCTAGGATGTGGGGCGCGAACAAGGTCAGCGATACCCGGGGGAATTACATCGCGGTGGTGTATATGGAGGATAACGCCAATGGCGAGGCGTATGTCAGTCGGGTGGATTATACGGGCAATGATGGGGCGGGGGTGGCGCCGTTTGCTTCGATTCGTTTTGAATATGAGACTAGGCCAAATACCAATATTGGCTACGAAGTTGGCAGCATCATCACATCCACCAAGAAATTAGCTATACTCATATAACTATCAAATAAAACATTCCTAACCGGGTTCCTGTATAATAGACAGGCGGTTGAATAATTCATTTTTACGCCCCTATATTAGCTTATGATTCGCCTTGAATTCACGCCCG
>Ga0172373_10007945_pt1 | contig 13576 bp, 7 predicted proteins | sample Lak10m_2_FD_114546 | JGI IMG/M metagenome (GOLD analysis project Ga0172373, IMG submission 114546) | Freshwater microbial communities from Kabuno Bay, South-Kivu, Congo - kab_092012_10m | ecosystem: Environmental > Aquatic > Freshwater > Lake | place: Democratic Republic of the Congo: South-Kivu... | reverse complement strand
GGGGCCATAACGCTGGTTGAGTGCTGCGGCGGGAAGTCGCGGGCATGGGACAAGTCAGTGCCGACACCGCGACTCGCAGCTCATTTCGTTGCCCCATATTGAAGTTCACACAGCGTGTGTTTCTGATACCACAGATCACACAGATTCCACAGATACAGCACTCTGAAAACGACCCGCTTTATCTGAGCTATCTGTGAAATCCGTGGTTGGAAAACGCGTCAATTCCCGTGGCCCCGACGACCGTTCGTCGCTGCTCGCGAAACCACAGGAGCGCGGAGTCGATGTCTGATTCTGCCCTGTCCGTAAGCAGCACTTTATAGCGCATCGTCACCGCCGGTCATGCCGTATTTTTTCGCCAGTGCCTGCAGAGCTTTGCGTGCCGGCTTGACCCGTCCTGCGGCAGAGTCAGCAAGCCCCTCACGAATGGCGTTGACTTTCTGGCAAGAGTGGGTGCCGGGAGGGCGAAGCTGGGATGGTGAAACGGTGTGAATTCAGGCAAACTCGAATATTTTCAGTTCTGCCTGCCAGTTGACAGCTCTCACTGCGATCCCTTGTGCAGGGACTGTTGGTCTCTCGCAAAGGCGCAAAGACGCAAAGGAAGGACAGAGGGTTCAAATTTCCAATATTTCCAGCATTGCGCCCTGGGGCCTTTGCGTGAGGTAAGAGTTGCTGCAGCAAGATGCCAGGCGGCGCGTTTGCATGAAATCCGATAGACGATCTTAAGTGTCCTTAACACCGTTTCACCATCCCAGCACAGGAGTCTGGAGACACGCCTGCAGAATCAGGAATATTTTATCGCGAATGTTCCCCTGAACTGCTAAAATCAAGCCCGCGCCCGTCCTTCCCGAGGTCGACAAAACCATCAGGGGCAGTGCGGACATTTCGCGAAGCGAAACGCGACACAGTTCTGCGTCGCAGATCGACATTGCTCCTGAACCCTGATTCCCCGATCCGTACCCTGCCATGTCTCTTCAGTTTCCCACCCTGATCACGGCCCTGCTGTTGTTTGCTCCTCAGCTTTGCGTCGACGAGTCGCCTCGGGGTGTGAAGACGGAGGCGTGGTTTGAGCAGCGAATTCGACCGGTGCTGGCGGGGATCTGCTTTCGCTGTCACGGTGGCGAGCGGGTCTCGGGGGGATTGAGAGTGGATTCGCGTCAGGGTCTGCTTGCGGGTGGCGATTCGGGTGCGGCGATTGATCTGTCCGAGCCGGCCTCCAGTTTGCTGCTCAAAGCCGTCGCTCGCGGGCCTGATGTGTCAGCGATGCCACCGGAAGCGGAAGCGGCGTTGTCGGCTGATCAGATCCGGGACATTCGCGACTGGATAGCTGGCGGTGCATTCTGGCCGGAGAAAGCCGATGGTTTTGAAGTGCAGGGGCACTGGGCATTTCAGCCGCTGGCCGCGGTCACTGTTCCGGACGTGGCTGGCGAAGCGTGGGTGCGAACACCGGTGGACGCCTTTGTGCTGGATCGCATGCAGCGGTCGGGTGCAGTGCCGACGCAGCCAGCCGATCGCCGAACTTTAATTCGTCGGGTCACATTTGATCTGACGGGGCTGCCGCCAACGGCTGACGAAGTGACGGCGTTTCTGGCAGACGGTTCTCCGAACGCTTTCTCAAAGGTTGTCGATCGACTGCTGGCATCACCGGCTTACGGAGAGAAGTGGGGGCGTCACTGGCTGGATCTGGTGCGTTACGCGGACACGGCCGGAGAGACGGCCGACTACCCGGTACCTTCGGCGTGGCGTTATCGGAATTACGTGATTGACGCGTTGAACGCCGATCTGCCGTATGACCAGTTCGTTCGCGAGCAGGTTGCTGGTGATCTGCTGTCGTCAGAAAGTGTGGCCGACCGATTTGCAGCGCGGACGATTGCCACGGGATTTCTTGCGATCTCGCGTCGTTTCGGTTTTGATTCAGAAAACTATCATCATCTGACAATCCAGGACACGATTGACACGGTGGGCCAGACATTTCTGGGTTTAAGTCTGGGTTGTGCGCGGTGTCACGATCACAAGTTTGATCCGATTTCCCTGCGCGACTACTATGGGCTCTACGGGATCTTCGACAGCAGTCGCTATCCATTTCCCGGATCCGAGCAAAAGCAGCGAGTGCGTGCGCTGGCACCTCTGTGTCCTTCAGCAGAGGCGGAGGCAGCCTGGGAGGCTGGTCTGCAGCGGACTCAGCAGCTCACATCGCAGCTGGCGACCGCCAGACAGCCGATCCCATCAGCTGTGCTGCGTCTGACGACGGATATTGACGGTGACTTCGAGCTTCAGGCACCGGCGGCTGGCGGCAGCTACGGAGTGCTTGTAGCGCCCTGGCGGTATGCGGGCAGCGTCTCCGTCACGGCCGCTGCGCAAAGTCCATTTCACAACGTCTATCCGGGCGGCAGTCGCGGCGCAGCCATCGCTGGGAATTCCGCCCCATGGCGAATCTGGCAGGCACTCCATTCATCGACGCAGCGGACTGCTGATTCGTTCAGTCTGAATGTTGACCTGCGAATCGTGGAATCCGGAACTGGATCAGACTTCACGGCGGCTCCCCGGCTGACGCTGCTGTCGAACACTCAGAACCAGCAGCTGACACTGCATTTCCATCACGGCAGCATTCTGCTTTCCGGCAAAGAAGCACCGGTGCAGCTGGGCAGGTGGAAGTCGGGAGAGTGGTTCAACCTTCAATTGACAATTCAGCTGTCCACCGGAGCGTTGAGCGGCCGCAGCGGAACGCCTGAATCAGCATTTGATTTTCAGTCTTCTTTGTCGCCGTGGGAAGCCGCTCCTGATCGTCTTCAGCTTGCGTGTGATGCGGCAGAGGGAGTGATGTCGGCTGGCGTGGAGGTGGATCACATCGCCATTCGCAGAACAGCGTTTGCTCCGGTTTCCCGCGAATTTCCGCTGCCGCCTGAAACGCAGTCCGTTGATTCGCTTGCGGCTGCCGTGCGGGAGCTTGAGCAGATCAGTGGAATTGACGGCGATCTGGAACTCCAGCCTGCGGGGGCGGCACCTGTTGCACCGTGGAATCCCGGGCCGAACAGTGTTGTGCGACTGCGTGCTGAATCGCAGAGTCCTTTCAACAATCACTATTCCGGGGGTGAACAGGGGTTTCATATCCCAGGCCGGAGTGAGTACGACGGATTTGGCCTGACGATTCAGACTCTGCCGCGTGACACTGACGGGCGGATTTACGCCGGATTTGATTTTCGAGTGGAGCCGGAATCAGACCGCAGTCGAGGATCGTGGCGTTATTATCTTGGTCACGGCCCCGGCAGCTCCGCAGCGGTTGAACTGTTCTTCAGCGGGGACTGGTTGTTCTGTCGGGACGGTGAGCAGATACGTCGGGTCGTTGAACTGCGGGGTGGTCAATGGCATCAGCTTCAGCTGACTCTGGATCCAGCCAGCCGCCACTTCAGCGGGCGACTGCTGGCGAAGAATTTTCAGCAGGATTTTGTCGGACAGTTCGCTGTCGGGTGGGATGGCCGCATCGACTACAGTTTTATTGACAGCTACGGTCACATACCGGGTCAGCGACCGACTCTTGACGCCGACAACTTCGTGCTTGCGGATCGTCCGTGCGGAAGTCTTGACAGCGCGGCTCCTGCAGCGTCATCCGCGGCCGTTCGGCGTGAACGTATCCAGCATCTTCAGCGGCGAATTCGTGAGCAGCAGTCGGTCACGGAGTCGCTGGCGGGGGAACTGCAGCGATTGCTGGACGAAGGCCCGCTGTCGCTGGCATTCGCCATGTCGGAAGGCACACCCGAGGACGCTCGAATTCACCTGCGTGGTGAACCAACTCAGCTCGGCGAAACGGTACCTCGCGGAGTCATTCGGCTGCCTTGCGACACAGCCGAGCGGGGGGCTGTCGAGGGAAGCGGGAGGCTTGAACTTGCCAACTGGCTGGTGGATCCCGGGAATCCTCTGGCAGCCAGGGTCATGGTGAATCGAATCTGGCAGCATCATTTTGGGCAGGGACTTGTGGCGACACCGAATGACTTTGGAGTGCGTGGCCTTGCTCCGACGCACCCGGAACTGCTGGACTGGCTTGCCGGCGAGTTCATTCGGCAGGGCTGGAGCATCAAGTCGATGCACCGGCTGATATTGAACAGTGCGGTGTGGCACCAGTCTTCGCTGGATGAAAGGCAGGATTCCGAGCAGGTGATGAACGGCCGGTCGCTGCTGGTCGGCTTTGCTCGCAGGCGACTCACGGCCGAAGAAGTCCGCGATTCGATCCTTGCCGTGAGTGGACAGCTGGATCGCAGTCCTGGTGGTGGCCATCCATTTCCGGCTCCATTCCACTGGGGCTACTCTCAGCACGCCCCATTCAGTGACGTGTACGAGCATTCGCGTCGGAGCGTTTATCTGATGACAACGCGGCTGAAGCGGCATCCGTTTTTGTCACTCTTCGATGGAGCCGATCCGAATGCATCAACGGCCAGCCGTCCGGGGACAACGGTGCCCACGCAGGCATTGTTCTTCCTGAACGATCCGCTGGTGCATACTGCGGCGAAGGCGTGGGCAGAGTCGCTGTTGCGGTCAGAGTCGAGTGACAGCGCGCGGCTGCGGCGGGCATGGCAGGGGGCATTGCAGCGGGATCCGGATCCTGAGGAGCTGGTGGATGCGCTGGGTTTTCTGGAGAGTTATCGTGTTGAGCTGTCGGCGAACACATCGGTGGAGGATGCCGGTGTGCAGCCACTGGCGGCGCTGCTGAGGATGCTGCCGGGCAGCAATGAGTTTCTGTATGTGGACTGAGGAACCGGAGTTTGACATGGGCGAAGACCGTACTCGACGGGGAATTCTGCGGTCTCTGGCTGCCGGCTCGCTGCTCTGGCCAGGCATGCTCGCGGAGATTCTTGCGGATGGCGTGACCCCGTCTGCGTCTGATCCTCTGGCGCCGGCAGTGCCGCATTTTCCAGCGCGGGCAAAGCGAGTGATTTTTTTGTTTATGAGTGGCGGGGTGTCGCATGTGGATTCGTGGGATCCAAAACCGCGACTGCTGGAGGACGCTGGTAAAACGGTGACGGTCAATGAGTTTCAGGGGCGTCGGGGCAGTTTCAGCATGTATCTGAAGGCTCCGCAGTGGCCTTTTCGTCCGCGTGGTCGCTGTGGAACTCAGGTGAGCGATCTTTTTCCGCACATCGGTAGTTGTGTGGACGATCTCTGTGTGATTCGATCGCTGAAGACGGATCACACCAACCACTATGAATCCACTCTTGGCATGCACACGGGTTCGTTCAGTTTTGCGCGTCCGAGCATGGGAGCGTGGATCAGTTACGGCCTTGGAACAGTCAATCGCAACCTGCCATCATTTGTGGTGATTGCCCCGCACACTCCGTATGCCGGCGGCCAGGTGTGGGGGAGCGATTTTCTTCCGGGTGCGCATCAGGGGACGCGCGTGGTGCCGGGGTCAGAGCCGGTGGCCAATATTCGTCGCCGCGTGGCTTCAGCCGACCTGCAGCAGCTGGAGCTGAATCTGCTGCAGCGCATGAATCGTCGTCACCAGGCTCAGCGTCTGACGGATCCGCAGCTGGCGGCTCGCATTCAGTCGTTTGAAACGGCATTCGGGATGCAGTCAGCGATGCCCGAGGTCTTTGACTTCAGCGGCGAAACGCAGCAGACGCTGCAGATGTACGGACTGGAAAGCGGCAGTACCGCGGGGTTTGCGTGGCAGTGCCTCGCAGCTCGCAGAATGGTGGAACGCGGCGTCCGTTTTGTGGAACTGATCGACACCGGGTCATCGGGCAACTGGGATGCTCACGGCGATATGCTGTCACATGCACCACTCGCGCGCAACGTGGATCAGGCCATCGCGGGACTCCTGCAGGATCTCAAACAACGCGGGCTGCTGGACGAGACGCTGGTGGTCTGGACGAGCGAATTCGGGCGAACACCATTCAACGCGGATCGCAGCGCAGCGGGTCGCGAGCATCATCACTGGGTGTTCTCGTCCTGGCTGGCCGGTGGCGGTGTGAAGGGGGGAGTAACGTGGGGTGAATCGGACGAGTACGGCATCCACGCTGTTCGGGATGCGGTGCACGTGCACGATTTTCACGCGACCATTCTTCATCTGCTGGGACTGGATCACACGCGGCTGACGTGGAGGCACGCCGGGCGCGATTATCGACTCACGGATGTGCACGGCGAGGTCGTCAGTGGTATCCTGAGTTAGACTTTTTCCTGGTAATTTCAGCGTGGCGTGCGTGAATGTTTGTACGACGGAATGGAAGTCGGTGGGTGCGAGCGACGGACTGGAAGTCCGTCGTACTTTTTTTGGGTTGCGGCGTGGGCGGGTCAGGGGTTGTGTGCGGAGTTCAGCATGGCCTGCATGGCTTCGCGTACGCGTCCGACGGCGGTGTTCATGGGGCCGGGTAACCGGCAGCCGGAGGCGAGCGTGTGACCTCCGCCCGAGAACTTTTCGGCAACGGCGGCGACGTTGTGCGGACTGCGACAGCGAAGGCTGAATTTGATCGCCCCTCCCTGCAGTTCAACGGCGATAAAAGCCGCCTGGGCGCCGGCAACGGTGAGGCATTCATTGACGAGCCCTTCGGTGTCGGCAGCAACCGCCCCGGTTTCGTCGAGATCCTGTTTGTCGGCCTGTATCCAGACCATGCGGCCATCGGATTCAGAGACGGCGCGGCTGAGAACTCGACCTGCCAGCCGCAGTCGCATCAGCGAGTTTTGTTCGTGAATCCGCTGATAAACTTCGTGAGGCGTCGCCCCCTGTTCAAGGAGGCTGGATGTAATTCGCATGGTTCGGGCTGTGGTCGATGGAAATCGAAACCAGCCTGTATCAGTGGCGATCGCGGCGTAAAGGAAATTGGCGGTGCTGTGATCGAAGCGGATGTCGAGCGAATCTGCGAGTTCGCAGATGAGTTCGCCGGTAGCGGCTGCTTCGATATCGCGGAACTCGACGGCTTCGAGGCGGTCTGCACTGACGTGGTGGTCAATGATGACTCGCCGCGCGGAGGAGTTGCGAATCACATCAGACATCGCCCCCAGCTGCTGCCAGGCACTGGTATCGACAATGATGATCACCTCGACAGTGGGCAGGTCCGCCTTTGCCGCACTGCTCGTGTACTGCCGAATTGTGTGCTCAGGATCCATGAATTCGAGGTTTGCGGGCGGACCTGAACCATTCCAGATGCTGACGGTTTTTCCGAGTGACTGGAGGATGAAGCGGAGCCCAAGTTCCGAGCCGAGGGCATCTGCGTCGGGACGGACGTGGCTGGTGATAAGGAATGAATTGTGCTGCTGGAGGATCGGATGCAGCAAAGTCCAGTCGATTTGTGGCACAGTGGCAGGCCAGATGAAAAACGGACGAGGGACGATGAGGAGACCAGGCGGGACTATCGTTCAGCGCAATACATCCAGCAAGGGAATTCCCCCACGATTTCTGTGGAGTCGGCCAGCTCGTGGAGCCGTAGCCGGGTAAGCTCCCGCAGTCGGCAGGCCCGTTCCAATCGGAAAAGGGCAGCTGACGTGCCTAAGTTCGTGGTTCACCTCGCGATTCGCCGTCCGCGCGACCACCCGGGAATGCCTGACTTTCCAATTCCCGATCAATCAGCCGAACCAGTGCGGCAAGTGAGGTGACGTTCATTTTCTTCATTCCGCGGGCGCGGTGCTTTTCGACAGTTTTGATGCTGAGCCCCAGGCGGATTGATATCGCTTTGTTGGTGCTGCCCTGATAGACCATGAGAATGACTTCGCGTTCACGGTCTGAAAGCAGAACCAGGTGGCTTTTGCCACCGGAAAGTGGCGGTGGCAGCGGTTGCGGCAGCTCGCCGATCGCTTCCAGACGCAAAAAGCCGTCGTGGAGGGCTTCAAGCAGTTCCTGACGGGCGAATGGCTTGTCAAGCACGGTGATGGCTCCGAGCTTCATGGCCTCGACGGTCAGGCTGGTACGGGGATAGGCAGAGATCAGGATCACACGAAAATCGTTTGGCCGAAGTGTTCGCAGCTGCTTGTGCAGTTCCAGTCCCGTCATTTCAGGCATGACCTGATCGGAGATTACCACTCCGCGAGTAATCAGCGACAAATCCTTGAGAAAGCTGACTGCCGAAGGGTAACAGACCACATCGTAGCCCGCCTGGCCCAGCATGGTGCGGAGGACAATGAGAACGTTGGGATCATCATCGACCGCGTACACACGATGAGCAGGGGGAGTTTCGAGGGGAGGTGAGGGCTGAGTGAAGTCCGGGGGATCTCCCGGAGGCCCGCCGCCGGAGCTTGACGTGGGATGAACCGGTTCATCTGAATTTGAGTCTGGTCCAGGTGGGGTATCGACCATGGAAGCTGCTGGGGGGAGAGTTGATGGGGGAGTGGAATCAACAAATTGCGAAGGAAGCCATTTTTTCAGGATTCTTCCGTGACAAATGTCGCGGGCGGCCGTCCACGCTGCACGAATTCGGAGAATTTCTCCGAATTCCCAAAAATTCGAAGCAAATTTTTGAGTCAAATAGTCCCGGTCGGGAGCCGGTCATTCTGACAGGCCGCACCAAAACCGCGGAAATTCCGGCCATCCCGCTTTTTCGCTCGACCATCTCGCAGCCCCAGGGGATACTATTGGCCACGAGCCACCCCATCCTGCGTCTCGGTCCAAAATCAAAAAGGGTCTGTCCGTTGTCTACCGTAGAAAAAGCCACCAAAACCATTAACGGTGCTCAGATTCTCGTCGAAATGCTGGTTCGTCTGGGAACGGACACGATTTACGCATATCCGGGCGGTGCCAGCATGCCGCTTCATCAGGCGCTTCGTGAACAGCGTGATCGGATTCGCACAATTCTGCCGCGTCACGAACAGGGCGGCTGCTTTGCCGCACAGGGCATCGCCCGTTCCACCGGACAGGTGGGCGTTGTGATGGGCACAAGCGGCCCCGGCGCCACCAACCTTGTCACCGGGATTGCTGACGCCAAACTCGACAGTGTCCCAATGATCTGCATCACCGGCCAGGTGCCTCAGTCCGTCATCGGCAGCGACGCCTTCCAGGAAACGCCGATGGTGGAGATCTGTCGTGCGATCACCAAACACCACTACATGATCACAAACATCCGCGACGTGGCGCGAATTCTGAAGGAAGCACACTACATCGCGTCCACCGGCCGTCCGGGACCGGTCCTTGTCGATTTCCCGAAGGATGTTCAGCTGGATTCGCTCCCGCTTGACGACGTCGATTTCGACCCGCCGATGAATCTGCCGGGCTACCGTCCTCAGGTTCCGCCCGTTCGTCCTGAACAGATTCGGCAGATCATTGCCGCGGTCCGTCGTGCGAAACGCCCGGTGCTTTACGTCGGCGGTGGCTGTATCCACAGCGAAGCCTCTGAAGAACTCACCCGCTTCGCCCTCCGCACGGGCATCCCGGTGACCATGACTGTCATGGGTCTGGGTGTTTTCCCTGGCACTCACCCTCAGTCACTGCATATGCTGGGAATGCACGGCACCGTCTACGCCAATTATGCGGTTGACCAGTCCGATCTGCTGTTGGCGTTCGGCGTCCGGTTTGACGACCGCGTGACCGGCAAGCTGGCGGAATTTGCGAAGCACGGAAAGATCGTGCACATCGACATTGACGCTTCAGAAATCCACAAGAACAAAGAAGCACACATTCCTGTCCATGGCGATGTCCGAGAGGCTCTCACGGCCCTCAATGCTGCTCTGACAGACGAAGACGTCCCGGACCTGACAGAATGGCACCAGCAGATCGCGCAGTGGAAATCCAGCCACCCGCTCAGCTATTCCTGCCCCGGTGACAGCATTCTGCAGCAGTACGCCATCGAAGAACTCTGGCGGCAGACGCAGAACAAAGACGCATACGTGGCCGTGGGCGTTGGCCAGCATCAGATGTGGGCGGCTCAGTTCTACAAGTTCGACAAACCTCGCCGCTGGCTCAGCAGCTCAGGTCTTGGCACCATGGGATTTGGACTCCCGGCTGCCATGGGCGTACAGACGGCCCACCCGGATTCGCTCGTTATCGACATCGACGGCGACGGATCGTTCCAGATGAACATCCAGGAGCTCGCAACGCTCCACTGCGAAAAGCTGCCTGTCAAGATTCTGCTGCTCAACAACCAGCATCTGGGCATGGTGGTTCAGTGGGAAGATCGCTTTATGTCGGGCCGCCGTGCCCACACCTACCTGGGCCCTGTCGATCACCCTGAAGCTCTGGGAGAAGGCGACGGCACGATGCCCGGTGATACCTTCCCGAACTTTGTGAAGATCGCCGAAGGTTACGGTATCCGGGCACGTCAGGTGCGCAGTCGCGCCGAGTACCCCCAGGCGCTCGCTGAAATGCTGGCTCACAACGGCCCTTATCTGCTCGATGTGATCTGCCCTTACCAGGCACACGTGCTCCCGATGATCCCCAGCGGAAAAACTGTCCGCGATATCATCGTCGAATGACTGATCCGTACGACGCACCGCGACTTTGGGATCTTGCCTTCCACGACGAGACACGTCCGGAGGCTGAATTCCTGACCGCGGTGTCGCGACAGCACCTCCAGACAGACTCCCCACGCGCACTCGAAATTGGCTGCGGCGGTGGTCGCCAGGTGCTTGAACTTTGCCGCCGTGGCTGGGATGTGTCCGCGATCGATCTCAATCCTCACTGTGTGCACACCGTACAACAGCGGCTGAAACGGTCAGGACTGGTGGCCGACATCCGCCAGCAGGACATGCGGGACTTCTGCTGCCCGCGTCCGTTCCAGCTGGTCCACTGCCTCGTCAACACCTTCCGCCACCTGCTTACTGAACCCGATGCTTGCCAGCATCTGCAGTGCGTTGCCGCGCACCTTGAACCCGGCGGCCTTTACGTGCTCGGCTTCCATCTGCTCCCACCCGATGCCGAAGAGTTCGACTGCGAACGCTGGACCGTGCACCGCGGCCAGCTGCGGCTCACCACCACCATCCGCGTCCTTGAATTCTCCCGCCGCAAACGCCAGGAACTCCTTCGTTTTTCCCTGAAAGCCACTCAGCCCGGTCGCATCCGCCGATATCAGGCTGAACATCGCCTGCGGATCTACCGGGCCGATCAGTTCCGGGCACTGCTGAAGCGAGTTCCCGAACTGCAGCTGGTTGACGTGTTTGACTTCTGCTACGACGCAACCGAACCGCTGTTACTGAACGATCAGCTTGGGGATGCCGTCTTCGTACTCAGAAAAAAAGACTGAATCGCGGGCAGCCGCACGTCTGAGCGGCGGGAATTAATTCTTCACCCCGTTCTTTTTCCCTTTGCGACTGCCGGGCTCGGGTGCGGTGAGTTTCGCGGTCGCTGTGAACTGCTCTGCCTTTGCCTGCCAGACTCGCTCAAGTTCCTTCACCTTGTCAGGGTGTTCTGTGGCGAGGTTGTGCTGTTCGGCCCGGTCCCTGGCGAGGTTGAAGAGTTCCCATGGCTGATCACGTGCGGCGGTGAGTTTCCAGTCGCCCGCGCGGATGGCCCGATTGCCTTCATGGAGCCACCAGAGACAGTCGCGTTCAACGGCTGCATCAGCTGCGAAGGCCGGCAGCAGGCTTCGCCCGGGATATGTTGGAGCAGCGGGATCTGCGTCCGTCGGGGACAACGGCAGACCGGCCAGTTCCAGTGCTGTCGGCACAACGTCGATCATGTGGGCGGGAGTCGTTCGCAACTCGCCCTTTCCTGAAATGCCGCGGGGCCAGTGAACGACCAGCGGCGTACTGATGCCACCTTCGTGCACCCATGTCTTGTGGCGACGAAAGGGCGTATTGGCCGCATTGGAAAAGCCAGGACCAAGGCACAGATAGCTGGCTGCGCTTCCTGGAGGGGCGTTGGGATCATGACCGCCATGCCGCACCATGATCTCGGCACTGGCTCCATTGTCGGACGCGAAACAGATCAGCGTGTTATCGAGCAGACCTGCCTGTTCGAGTGAGGCCACATACCGACCAATCTCCTGATCCATGCGGTCAATCATCGCCGCGTGAATTGCCATTTTGGTCGCCTGAAACCGCCGCTGCTCCGGCGTCAGGTCCTCCCACGCCAGCGGACGATTGATCTCGCCGGGACCAAGTTTTTCGAGGGCATCCGGGAAGTGGTAGGGGGGACCGATTTCACGTTCAGGAGCAGACAGTGGAGTGCTGACAAGTCCCATCGACAGCTGCCGGCCATGACGTTCGTTCCGCAGCTTCTGCCAGCCTTCGAGATAACGATCCCGATACCTTGCAATGTCGTCCGGAAGTGCGTGCAGGGGAAAATGCGGTGCAATGAAGGCAATGTACTGGAAAAACGGGGTTCCGGCGTGCTGCGACTGATGTTCCTGCAGACAGCCCAGCGCGTGATCCACCGTAGCAATCGTCGTGTAGTAGCCACTTTCGTCAGCTGCGGGTTCCACCGGCTGATCGTCCAGAAAGTTGCCTTTGGCCGTGAAGAAGTTGCCGTCATTCCGCACATTCAGTGAACGAGAAAACCCGCCAGCAAGTACTGGCCCATCCACGTGCCATTTGCCGCTGTGGTAACTGCGATAGCCAGCCGCCTGCAGACGCTGCGGGAGCAACTTTGCCCACACTTGACGCGTCCCCTGGCTGCCACCGGGAAGTTCCGGCAACGCGTCGCGATGAACCTGCTGGGGATAGTAGCCCGTGAGCAGCGCAGCGCGGGTGGGCCAGCAGCGAGCCGTGTTGTAGAACTGCGTGAATCGCAGCCCATTCGCGGCAAGCCTGTCCAGATTCGGCGTTCGAATCTCACTGCCATAGCAGCCGATATCGGAAAACCCAAGATCATCCGCAAGGATGAACACCAGATTGGGCCGCGGTGCCGTTTGCGACGTTTGAGCGGTACATGCCGGACTCCCCGCGATCACGCGGAGACACAGCAGCATCACCCACAAATAACGAGACAGGCAGGGATGAGACAACATGGACGGCGACTCCGACGTTGCAGAAGTAAACTCATAGTCGTTCTGACGAGCGTCAGAAGCAGCATTCTGACGACATCACAGAATCCGGCAACCCAGCGTTCGCGCAGTGGCAGGAGTGGCTCAGCAGGAGCTTCGCACCAGGATGGTGCAATGGGATGATACGCAGCCGGGGGCTGCCGCCCAACCGCTCCCAAGCTCAGCCGCATGGCGGCAGCCTGCGGGCAAACGGCCGTGCCGACGCCCTTGCCAGCGCGGGCACCTTCGGTGCGAAACGCAGCCGGGGGCTCCCGCCCAACCGCTCAGCCGCTTGTCAGCCGCATGGCGGCAGCCTGCGGGCAAACGGCCCTGCAGACGCGCTGCCAACGCCCTTGCCAGCGCGCGCACCTTCGGTGCGAAACGCAGCCGGGGGCTGCCGCCCAGCCGCTCAGCCGCTTGTCAGCCGCTTGGCGGCAGCCTGCGGGCAAACGGGCCTGCCGACGCCCCGCCAGCGCCCTTGCCAGCGCGCGCACCTTCGGTGCGAAACACAGCCGGGGGCTGCCGCCCAACCGCTCAGCCGCTTGTCAGCCGCATGGCGGCAGCCTGCGGGCAAACGGCCATGCCGACGCGCTGCCAACGCCGTTGCCAGCGCGGGCACCTTCGGTGCGAAACACAGCCGGGGGCTGCCGCCCAACCGCTCAGCCGCTTGTCAGCCGCATGGCGGCAGCCTGCGGGCAAACGGC
>Ga0172373_10007944_pt1 | contig 13576 bp, 11 predicted proteins | sample Lak10m_2_FD_114546 | JGI IMG/M metagenome (GOLD analysis project Ga0172373, IMG submission 114546) | Freshwater microbial communities from Kabuno Bay, South-Kivu, Congo - kab_092012_10m | ecosystem: Environmental > Aquatic > Freshwater > Lake | place: Democratic Republic of the Congo... | reverse complement strand
GGCGCGATTTCTCTCCAAGGACCAAGGCTGTCAGCGGCATGCGGGCTCTCCCAATCTCAGCGATCCAGACAATCACGCCCGACGCAAGCCGTAAACCGCGTTAACCTGAGTTCGGAGCCCTGGCGCGATCCATGCGGCAATTGCGTCGATAGCTGAATTCGGGCAGGCTCAGTTAGGGGTCCGGCGACGCATGATCTTGCCCTTGTCTTGCTTCATCACGTCCATCGCGGAGGGGATTCCGCCCTCGGCTTTCGCCGGACGCGGGCCGGCCATGAGAATGGCTTGGGCCATCGGATGACGTCGATCTTGGCGGAGGCTTAATCTGTGTGCGGTTTGGTTGGACTGCTGCGGCTGGATGGAGGGCCGATCGACCGCGATCTTCTCGGCCGAATGACCGCCATGCTGGCCCATCGGGGACCCGATGGGGAAGGGGTGTATATCAGCGGCTCGTTGGGATTGGGGCACCGTCGCCTGGCCATGTTGGACCTGACCGCCGCATCGGCGCAGCCCATGGCGAGCCCGGACGGCCGTCATGTCTTGGTCTACAATGGAGAGCTATACAATTTCAGGGCCTTGCGGGCCGAGTTGGAGGCATTGGGGCATCGCTTCGCCAGTACGGGCGATACCGAGGTTGTGCTGCAGGCGCTGCGTCAATGGGGCGCACGGGCGGTCGAGCGTTTCAATGGGATGTTCGCGCTAGCATTTTGGGATTGTGACCACCGGACGCTTTTGTTGGCGCGTGACCGCTATGGCATCAAGCCGCTTTATTGGACGCGGCGTGGCGACAGCCTCATGTTCGCATCGGAGATCAAGGCGTTTTTGCCGCACCCCGATTTTCGTGCCGAGATGAACGTCGAAGCTCTTGCCGAATACATGACATTCCAGAACTTTTTCTCCGAGGATTTGCTATTTAAGGGTGTGAAAATCCTCCCCGCCGGGGCTCGGGTCGTGATGCACCCGGACCGGCGGCATGATCCGGTCCCGGACCCATATTGGGACTTCGACTTCCAAGAACCGGAAGCACCGTTGTCTCAGGCGGATTATATCGAACAGTTCGACGGCCTGCTTCGGAATGCGGTTTCCCGTCAATTGGTTGCCGACAGTCCCGTTGGCGTCTATCTCAGCGGCGGAATGGATACCGGCTCCATCGCCGCCTTGGCCTCGCGCGAATCATCGGGGGTGCGGTCATTTACAATCGGTTTTGATCTGCGTTCGGCTTCGGGCATCGAGCTCAATTTCGACGAGCGCGAGGCTGCCGAGAACATGTCCTATCTTTTTGGCACCGAACACTACGAAATGGTTCTCAAGGCCGGGGACATGGAGCGGGTGCTGCCAAAGCTGGTCTGGCATTTGGAAGAGCCCCGCGTGGGGCAGAGCTATCCCAACTACTTCGCCGCTCATCTGGCGGGCAAGTTTGGGCGGGCGGTGCTCTCTGGAACAGGTGGTGACGAATTATTCGGCGGCTATCCATGGCGGTATTACCGGGCCATGATCAACGACGATTTCGAGCAATACCTGGAGAAGTACTTTTCGTATTGGCAACGCCTTCTCCCCGATCAAATGCTTCCCAAGGTCATGGCGCCAAGCTGGCCAAGCATGACGACAGAGTACAGTCGGGAACGCTTCCGCAATGTTTTTCGTCAGCATGCCTCGCGCTTGACGCGTCCCGCGGATTACGTGAATCACTCCCTCTACTTTGAGGCGAAGACGTTCCTGCATGGATTGCTGGTGGTCGAGGACAAGCTGAGCATGGCGCATGGGCTCGAAGTGCGCCTGCCATTTCTCGATAACGATCTCGTGAACTTCGCCATGTCGCTGCCCCTGTCGTGCAAATTGGGCCGGATCGATGACGTTCTTCGGATGAACGAGAACGAACCCAGACAGAAGCGCGATCTGTATTTTGAAAAGACGAACGACGGCAAGCTTCTGCTGCGGCAGGCTATGCGCAAATATGTTCCTCAATCCGTTGTCAGCGCCGCCAAACAAGGCTTCTCTGGTCCAGATGCTAGCTGGTTCAAAGGAGAGAGTATGAATCTGGTACGCCGCCTTCTGATGGAAGGCGACGCCATGATCTATGACTATCTCGACCCAAAGCCGTTGCGGGCATTGATCGCGGAGCACCTCTCCGGGCAGGCCAACCGGCGCCTCTTGATCTGGTCCTTGCTGAACCTAGAATACTGGTGTCAGATTTTTCTGAAAGGGAAGCCTCCATGCTGAGGCGGATCGCCATTCCCCTGATCGCTGTCGTGCTGGTGATCGTGGCACTGGGCCTTGATCGAAATCGGCCCCGAGTCCTCCAGTCCCCGGTTGAGCCTTCTGTCACGGCGGATGCCACGCCATCGCCTTTGGTCCCGCCCGAAAATCTTGACGACCTTCTCTTGAAGCATGCCTTCACGGACCCCCTGGCAAATGGGGGCAGCTTGCGTCAGAAACCAGTCGGTTCGTTAGCTGAACTGGCGACGGAATTGAAGCAGTTCGCCCGGTTTCCGGCGGAGGGTTTTTTCGACAGCTTTTCTATGATCGAGCCGGGGGCGCTCGTTCTCGATCAAGCCGGACTCGCGCGGTTGACGTTTCGGTTGGCGGGGACCGAGGGGGAGGCCCTCTCCTATGTGCTTGGCCCAGACCGGGCGGAGGGGTGCGCCATTTTGTTCGTTCCGGGCAGTGGATTGAACATGGCGACTCCTACCGCCGCCGGTCAGCCGCCCTATGGCGGGATTATCGATGATTTGGCCCGTCGGTGCCGCATCCATGTCCTGATAAAGCCCAACGAGGACATTCGCGCCATCCATGACGGAACGCGCAAGTTGAGCGGTGACTTCATCTATCAATATGCTGTTCGGCACGGGTCGAGCTATGGCGTCACCTATCTGACGGAAGCCCTGGCCCTGGCGGCCCGATTAAAACGCGACCACAAGATCTTCGGCATTGTCGGCTTATCCCAAGGCGGCGAGGCTGCCTTGCTGCTGTCGCTTCAGGCCGAGCCGGATTTCAGCGTCGTGGCGGCTGGTTTCTCCCTGATCCAGTATCGGGTGCTCTGGGCCGGGGCGGATCAGATCGGCCTCCCTGGCATGTATCAACGCTACAGTCCCGACCGGATGGCCGCTAAAATCGCGCGGCAGCGCACGCGCTATCTCTTCACCTATGGCCGCCAGGACAACGGTGACTATCAGATGGAAGCCTGGACGGGGGAAAGTTGCGCCTTTCTAACCTCTGCCGCTCCGGAGCGTGCATCGTGCGTTATTCATGATGGAGGCCATGAATTTCCCCGGGGGCCAACCTTGGACTTCATCGGCCGGTAGGCAGGCTTTGGCGCGACAACTCTGCTTTTCCCGTCGTGTGGGCGATGCTATCATCAATAATGCGGCAGGTGGATAATGAGAGAGCCCAGCATCACCAACCGGACAAACGCGATGGCTTTTCGTTGATAATGTTTACCGTTATCGCCCGTCTAACGAGATCATTGTTTGGGAATTGGCAATTCGCCTGCGCCATGGCAGGGCGAGATGCCCTTGCCCTCAACAGGGGCTCTTTGCTTGGGTTGGCTTGGTTGGCGGTGCGCCCGCTGATCCAGGTCGGTGCCTATGTGGTCATCGTCAGCTACGTGTTCCAGACCAGATTGGGAGAGCAGCAGGGCAGGTTTGACTACGTCCTTTATGTTCTGTCGGGGCTTGTGGTGTGGCAGATGGTGCAGCGTGCGCTGGAAGATGCGCCGTCGCTGCTGCGTGACCGCATGGACATCGTCAAGCAGATGGCCTACCCCATCGAGACCCTGCCCGTTACCACCATGTTGGCCCATGTAACGGCGCCGGCGGTCGGGCTGTGCACTTATATGGTGCTGGCCTTGGTCAGCGGCAAATTGACCTGGAGTTGCCTGCTCCTGCCGGTTCCAGCTCTGTTGCTGGCGGCTCTGCTGTTGGGCCTATCCTGGTCGATGATGATCGTCGGCGTGGTCATCAAGGATCTCCGCGAGGTCATTGCTGTCATCCTCGGGCTATTGGTCTATGTTTCACCCGTTCTTGTGGCCGAAAGCATGGTGTCCGATACGATGTGGGTGCTGCTGATGCTCAATCCATTGGCCCATGTGGTGATCGCATTCCGCGATGTTCTTCTGGGAACATTCCACCCCAGCAGTTGGGCTGTGTTCGCGGTGATGTCGATGGGGTCGCTCCTGTTCGGCGCATGGTTGCTGGACCATATGAAGCAGACGATCAATGAATACCTCTGATGCCGATATCGTTCTTGATGTCAAAAATGTCTGCAAGAACTTCAAGCTTTACGGCGATCCCGTTACGGGACCGGCTAAGGCTGCTTTAAAATTCTGGAAGCGCGAGAGTTATTACAAAGTCTTTCCCGCCGTTACAGATATCTCGTTTACCGCGCGCCGCGGAGAAGTGATCGGCATCGTTGGACCCAATGGAGCCGGAAAGACCACCTTGCTGAAGATGATCGCGGGGCTGCTGCCGGTGGATTCCGGGAGCATTACCGTGCGGGGAAAGGTGTCGGCGTTATTGGCCTTGGGCCTTGGCGTCCATCCCGAATTCTCCGGTCGTGAGAACATCATTTATGGTGGTCTGCTGATGGGAATGTCGCGGGCCGAGATCGAGAAAAAGATCGACGACATCGTTGAATTCGCCGAGATCGGCGAATTCATCAATCATCCGTTTCGCACCTACTCCTCAGGCATGCGGGCGAGGCTGCTTTTCGCCATCTCCATGAGCATCGACCCGGACATCATGATCATTGATGAGGCCTTGGCCACCGGCGACAGTTATTTTGTCCAAAAATGTCAGCGCAAAATCCAGGAACTGTGTGACAGCGGCGCCACCATCTTGTTCGTGTCCCATAATCTCTATCAGGTCGAAGAGCTTACCGATCGCTGCATCTATATCCGCAAGGGCGAACTGCAGTTTGACGGGCCGACGCGGATTGCGGTGGACACCTATATTGACGACATTCATGACGAGGCGTCCGTCACGTTGGCAACCAAGACGCTCCAAAGCCGAAGCGCTCAGAAGGTCAATGGCACCGGCGATGTGATTGTCGAGGAGGCGACGTTTTCGGTAGATGGCGAACCCACCAACCAGTTGCAGATCGGGCATGCCGCAAAGCTTATTCTTGGCATCGAGGCTCTGCGGGATCTGCACGGATGCACGGTCGGCATTGAGCTTCTGTCGCATAAGTCCCTGACGACATATGCATTTGTTCAGCTTTTCGACTATGGCGCCGACGAACAGAAGCTGAGGGCATTCGATCTTCCCAAGGGGCGTCACGAGATCGTGCTTGATTTTAACCATGTCTTTATTGGAGATGGCGCCTATTCTGCCACGATTGAGCTCTACTCAACCGACCATGACTACAAATATAGCCATGATACGACGTATTGTCGGTACGAGAATTTTCTTTCATTCCACTGTACCTATCGCAATAAAAGAATCTTTGGGCGCGGCACCATGTGCGAAGTTCCGGTTGGCGGTGTTTCCATCACCGCAATTCCATCGGCAAAGGAAGGCGCATGACCGGTACATCCGATATCGTCGTGGTCGATTACGGGCTGGGGAATCTTGCCTCGGTGGTTGGCGCTATCCGCTCCGTCGGTGGGCGCGTTGAGGCCAGTGCGTCCGCCGAGCGCGTCGCTCAGGCGGACCGCCTCGTTATTCCTGGCGTTGCCAGTTTCGATGCCGCCCGCCGCAATCTGGCGGATCTGGGCCTCGATACGGTGATCCGACACAGGGCCGAGGCTGGGACTCCTTTGCTCGGCATCTGCCTTGGCATGCAGCTGCTTTTCGACCGCAGCGACGAGGGGGAAATGCCCGGTCTCGGTCTTCTTCCTGGTCGGGTCGAGCGGTTCGCCTTGGCCAAGGCCGCCATTCCCATCCGGCTGCCGCATATCGGTTGGAACAACTTGAGGCTCTGTGCGTCCTCTCCGTTGCTGGAGGGACTGGCCGCCGATGTGCGGGTCTATTTCCTCCACTCCTTTCATTGCGACCTTGCGATGCCGGAAATTGTCAGGGCGGAAGCCATGCATGGTTACTGGTTCCCCGCCGTGGTTCAGCGTCGAACCGTGTTCGGGGCACAGTTTCACCCTGAGAAGAGCCTGGATGCGGGGGCGCGGATTTTGCGGAACTTCGTTGAGATGGATGTCGGCCAATGCTGATGCCGAGATTGATCCCCTTGGTTCAAATCGCCCATGACAGGGTTGTCAAGACCCGGAAATTTGGCGCGCCGTCCTATGTTGGCGAACCGAGGAACGTCGTGATGCGCTATGGCGATATGCAGGCCGACGAGGTCATTGTGGTTGATATCTTCGCCACCCGCGCCGGCGACTCCCTTGATTTCGCCAAACTGGAAAAGTTGGCGCGCTACTGCCCGGTTCCGCTCGCCTATGGCGGCGGGATCGGCAGTGTCGACGATGCACGGCGTCTGGTCGCGATCGGCGTCGAGAAGGTTGTGCTCAACAGTGCGGCGACCAGGGAGGGGCTGGTCGAAGGCATCGCCTCCTTGCTGGGAAGCCAGGCCGTGGTGATCTCCATCGACGTGCGCAGGGGACCTGATTCGGGCTTTCTGGCTTTCACTCATGGTGGCCAAAAGCAAATGGGAGAAAGTGCCGTGGCCTTTGCCCGCGCAATGCAAAGCCGTGGCGCGGGCGAGCTTTTGGTTCAATCCATTGACCGGGACGGGACCCGCCAAGGGTATGATTTTGATCTCTGCGCCGCGGTATCGGCTGCTGTCTCCATTCCGGTCATCGCGTGCGGCGGCGCCGCAAGTCGGCGCGATATGGCCGAGATCCTGACGCAGACAGACTGTTCCGCCGCAGCGGCAGGCAGTCTCTTCTGCTTCCTAACCGATCCAAGCAATGTGCTGCTGAACTATCCCAGTTCCAATGAGAAGGAGGCCTTGGTGCGGCCGCTTTGCTCATGAAGGCCCATAACCGACGGATTTGCAGCCGCTGTGTCTATGACGACACTGTGTCGGGGATCGTCTTTGATGCCAATGGGGTGTGCAACTATTGCCATTCCCATGATGACATGGACGCCCGATTCCCCACCGGACCTAAGGGCGACGCCGCCATTCACGATATGGTCGAGCGCATCAAGGCCAAGGGCAGAGGGCTGAAATACGATTGCGCCGTTGGAGTAAGCGGCGGGGCCGATTCATCCTATCTGCTGCATCTTGTTGTAAAATGGGGGCTGCGTCCTCTGGCGGTCCATCTGGACAATACCTGGAATTCCGCCACCGCCACCCAGAACATCTACGCCATGGTATCGTCCCTTGGGGTGGATTTGGAAACCTATGTGGTCGACTGGCGCGAGATGAGCGATCTGCATATGGCCTTCATGAGGGGCGGCGTGCGTCAGATCGACGTTCCGACGGATATCGCCTTTGTCGCGGCCATATATCTTGCCGCCGAGCGTCATCGCATTCCGTTCATGCTGGAGGGCCACTCCTTCCGGACCGAGGGCATATCGCCGCTTGGCTGGGCCTATATCGATGGCCGTTATGTGGAAAGTGTGCACGAGCGTTTTGGAACAATCCCGGTGCCGTCTTATCCCAATATGACCATCGGACGCTTCATTCGGTGGACCGCATTTCGCAATATTTCCCGCCTGCGGCCCCTGTGGCATTTGAATTACGTGAAGGCGGACGCCAAGAAACTCCTGAATGAGACCTATGGTTGGCAATGGTATGGCGGTCATCATATGGAGAACATTCTTTCTGCATTCTCGAACTGTTTTGTGCTTTGGCGGCGGAACCGGATCGATTACCGCCTGCTTGGGCATGCCGCACTGGTTCGGTCACACCAGTTGGAGCGTCGGGAAGTGCTCGAGGAACTGGCGACGCCGCCGGTCTGCCCGCCGCATATCATTGACTTCGTCAAACGCCGCTATGATCTGACCGATACCGCTTTCGAGGAGCTTATGGATGGGCCCGAGCGAGATTGGCGTGATTTCGACACCTATAAACGTCGCTTTGAGCAACTGCGTCCCCTGTTCTGGCTGCTGCTGAAGCTCAATCGGATTCCCGAGCCTTTTTACACCAAGTTTTGTCTTAAGCAGAAATGAGACGCCGTGGAATCAAGTGCAGTACCGCTCCGACTGGGCGACTTGGATCCGACAAATGCGTTGCGGGCGGCACAGGAACTGCGTTGGCGGCGGCCACAGCGGAGGCCTTATGAAGCGCGTTGCCTTTATTTGCAATATGAACAACAATTTCTTTACAATGGCTCGCTATATGCGGGACTACGGGTATAATGCTGATATTTTTATTCTAAATAATGAGTTTAAGCACTTCCATCCATTGGCAGACTCATTTGACACCGACTTTAAGTCTTACACTAAGATATTGGAATGGGGGCATTTTTCTAATTTTGTCAATTTTGACCGTCACAGTGTCTTGGAACCGCTTGAGGGCTATGACGTCCTTGTTGGTTGCGGCAAGGCCCCTGCCTTCCTGAATCGAGCCGGCCGCGACCTTGATATCCTGATACCCTATGGTTCTGAAATCGGGCTGACGCGCTATCGTTCAGGGGCTTACAATTCCAGCCCGGTCTACACCCGCCAGTACCTTCTGACCGAGATGAATTTCTGGCGGTTCACCCGCCACCAGGCAGCAGGCATGGTTGCCGCCAAATATTTCCTGGATCAGTACGACCGCAGCTTCCGCCAGGTCGGCGGGCACAATATCTTCACCTATCGGGTCCCCCCTTGGGTCTATACGCCGGCCTTCAACCCAGAATCCATGGAGCGCCGTCTGAGGGAGGCGTCCAACCGCTCCATGATGCGGACGCCCGTCGATGTCATGAAGAGCCTGCGCGGGAGTCATCACCCCATCATCTTCCATCACTCCCGTCATGTGTGGAAAAACTGCTCGGATGGGATCAGTTGGAAAGCGAATGACAAGCTTATTCGAGGATTCGCCGAATTTGTGAAGCGGGCGGGCCCGAGCGTGTCACCTTGCCTTGTTACCTGCGAGTATGGCGAAGATGTCGCGGAAAGTAAGACGCTGATCGCGGAACTTGGCATCGAGCGCCACGTCCATTGGATGCCGCTGATGTTGCGCAAAGAGGTTATGCTTTGCCTGGCCTTGGCTGATTTCGGCAGTAGCGAGTTCCATGAAAGCTGGCTGCATTGCGGTACCATTCATGAGACTCTGGCAGCCGCACGGCCGCTGTTTCATTATCGTCAGGATGCGCTGTATTCTGGCCGGCATACAGCGCTTTACCCCATTATCCAGGTTGAACAGCCATTGGATGTGACCGATGCTCTGATGCGCTATCTTGATGAACCAGAATATTTCCGGGACCTTGGAGAAAAAGGTCGTCAGTGGTTCCAACGGGAAATGGCGGAAGGGGCGATGCATGCATTCGTCAGCATGGTTGAGGGGCGCTTTGAGGGCGACCGCCCTGTACTGGAGGTAACGTGACGAAGGCCTTTAACCTTGTCTTTGTGTCTCCCGCTGCCTGCCTGGCGGGAATACGGGGCGGTGTATTTCAAGAACAAGCCTTTGTCTTGAGAAGCGTTGCTGCACGCCTTGCCGCGGTCCCTGGAATGGGCGTGACCATCGCCGGTACGATCAAAATGGCTGGGGGCGCCGCCGACGGGGTGAATTACGTCGGCACCGATTTTCTCCGTCCTGGCGTGGGGCGCTTTTTCCGCTTTCCGCGATCAATTCTGCGGCGGATTCTTCTGCCTTTTGAGCGGGGAATTCGTCTTGCGGGGTATCGATTTTCTCGCCGGGAACTGGCTTATTTAGATGACGTCAATGCCGATGCATTCGTTCTGAGCGGGCTAAGAGACGGATATCTGGCCGGTCAGGTCGCCCTATATGCCGATTTGACGAACCGGCCTCTTCTCGTCATGCTGGAAGGTGCGCATGATGTGGCGGAAACCGTCTATCGGGATTCATCTGAAATGATGCCCCAGGGGGTGACGGGGGGGCTTTGCAAGGAAATCTTGGCCCGGGCCGCATTGGTGGTGGCCCAGGACGATTCGACCCGGCAATTGGCGGAGATTAGGCTTCGACGGCCGGTGGACGTGGCGCCGTGGCTGTTGGTGCCGCCGCGACGGCGCGAACCGCGCTCGGCCCCAGGCACGAATGTTCTGTGGGTTGGGTGTTCGGACCGTCCGGGTGGGACGGCAGCCCTGGTCGACATCGCCTGGGCGTTGCCCGATGTCCAGTTTCTGGCGGTTGTGAGCATGGGACTGTTCTCGTTGCATCGCCACACGCTCTCCGAACTGCCGGGCAATGTCCGCGTGATCGAGAGCGTGGATCAGGCGGGATTGGATGGATTTTTCGCCAATGCCTCTCTTTACCTCGACACATCGAGGATTGGGGGGATGACGGCGGGCATGGCGCTTGCCGCTGCCGAGGGGCTGCCGATCGTGTCATTGCTCAACGATCCCGATGGTATCCTGTCGGGTGGTGGGGGAGGAGCGGCTGCCGGCGACATGATCCGCCTTGCCCAGGATATTGAAAGCTTGTTGAGTTCACCGGAACGATGGCGGAGAGCCTCCGATTCCATTTTGACATGGTGCCGTCGGAATGAAGAGACCCTGACGAGCCGCCTCGTAACTCTGATCAATGTGCTGAAGGATAGGCCGAACAGACGGAAGAGCTAAAATCTATGGCCGTTATTATTGGGCTTTCAAATTCTAAAGACAGCGGCGCCTGCCTGATGGTGGATGGCGCGCTGGTGGCGGCGGTCAATGAGGAGCGGTTGACCCGCGAAAAGCTGACCAATGCGTTTCCGGCGCGCAGCATCCAATGGCTGTTGTCCGAGGGCGGCATTGCCGCCGAGCGGATCGATGCCTGCGCCTTGGGTGTGTGGAAAGGCGTCGAAAGCTGGGATATTTTCCCCCGCTATGTCACCGAGGCCATGGAGCGCTCCGCCGCCGAGCCCATGGCCGCGGAAGCCATCGCCAGCCGCGTGCGTGCCTCGGCAGCATCCGATACCCGCCAATTGGAGGCGCTTCGCGTCGGTATGGCCGAACTTGGATTGGACCGCCGTCCGTTGATTCATTGTCATCACCACGAGGCCCATGGCTACTCAGCCTTTGCCTTTTCGCCGTTCGAGCGGGCTTTGGTGGTCACCCTGGATGGCCGCGGTGATTTCTGCTCGGGAATGGTGTCGGTCATGCGGCGCGGGGAGATGCCGCGCGTGCTGCGCCAGGAACTTGAACTCGACAGCCTCGGCGCTTTCTATGGCTGGATTACCCGCCAGATGGGCTTCATTCCCGACCGGCACGAGGGCAAGGTCACCGGGTTGGCCGCCCAAGGGGAGCCCGGGCGGTGCCTGCCGGTGCTGCGCAGGATGATCGGACAGGCGGATGGACGGTTGCGGGGTGAGATCGGCCCGTTCTACCGTCCGCACATGCGTGCGGCCCTGCCGGTTCTCGAAGCCGCGTTGGAACCGTTCTCGCGCCAGGATATTGCGGCTGCGGCTCAGGCCTTGCTTGAGGAAACGGTGGCCGGATATGTCGCCCATTATCTTGCCGCTACGGGCGAAACCAATCTCTGTGTCGCTGGGGGAATCTTTGCCAATGTGCTGCTCAACAAGCGAATAAAGGATATGGATGGGCTTCAGGGCTTTTTTGTCTTCCCGCACATGGGCGATGGCGGCATTCCTGCGGGTGCCGCGGCGGGTGCCGCCGAACGCCTTGGCGACCGGGTCCAGCCTCTGGCCTCAGCCTATCTCGGCCCCGGCGCGGACGAGGCGGATCTCGCCGCCAGCCTCGCCGCCAGCGGCATGAGGGTGGAACGCCCCGATGATTTCGCCGGACGGGTGGTCGATCACATCCAGGGCGGCGCAATCGTCGGTTTTTTTGAAGGTCGAACCGAATTCGGGCCGCGGGCGCTCGGCGCCCGCAGCATACTGGCGTCCGCGACCGATCCGAGCATCAACGGCTGGCTGAACGAGCGGTTGCACCGCTCGGAATTCATGCCGTTCGCACCCGTCGTCATCGAAGAGATCGCCGCCGAATGCTTTCCAGATTGGCGGCCAGATCATCGCAATGCCTGGTTCATGACATGCTGCTATGCGTGTTCGTTGCTTATGATTGAAAAAGCGCCGGCTGTGGTGCATGTGGATGGGACGGCGCGCCCCCAGGTCGTCAGCGCCGAGCGGAATGGGGCGTATTATCAGGTGGTTCGACGCTACTGGGAACGGACAGGAATTCCCGCTCTGATCAATACCAGTTTCAATCGGCACGAGGAGCCGATCATCAGCAGCCTCACCGATGCCACTGCCGAACTGGGCAATGGCTCCATCGACGTGCTTGCCGCTCCGCCCTTCGTGGTGACCCGGACATGAGCGTCTGCGTGGTCATTGGCGGGTCCGGGCTGTTGGGCCGTGCTCTGTGCCGTGTTCTGGCCGACCAATGCCGGACGATTGCTGTTTCACGCAATCCCGGTCCCGGAGGCATCGCGGCTGATTTGACCCGGTCCGGTTGGGTCGCCGATCTTCCCCAGGTGGCGGACGTGGTGGTATGGGTGGCTCAGTCCCGCCGCTACCGCGAATTTCCCGAAGGTGCCGAGGATATGGCTCGGGTCAATGAAGTGGCTCTTCTGGATGCCCTGCTTTGGGCCCGGAGGGTTGGCGTCCGTGCCTTTGTCTATGCCTCGACCGGCTCGGTCTATGCCGAAGCGCCGGGGATGCGTGTCGAGACTGATCCGGTCGAAGCCTCAAGCTTCTATGTCGCCAGCAAGCTGAACGGCGAGAATATCGCCCGGCAGTTCTCCGACAACATGGCCGTGACCGTGCTGCGTCCCTTCGGACTCTTTGGCCCTGATCGAAGAGATGGGCTGATTTCGGGTGTCATAGGCCGTGTGGCGGGTGGTCAGCCGGTGCACCTCGAAGGGCCGTCCGGCTTGGTCATCACCCCGCTGGGGGTTTCTGATGCGGCTCGGTTGACCGCCGAATTGGCATTCTCCGCCCTGGGGCCGGATCGGTGGCCCAGGTTCACGATTCTGAACCTGGCTGGGCCAGACGCGTTGAGCTTGCGCGATATCGCCCTGGCCGCGGGCGACATTGTCGGCCGATCGCCGCTGTTTGAATGGATAGAGGGGCCGACTCGGTCGTTCTGCGCCGATATCGCCAGGCTGCGGCAGGTGGTGAGCGGATTTTCCTTCACTCCTTTCAATCGGGCCTTGGCCGAAATGGCCGTTGCCACCGTCGATCCAGGCCGGTGAGGCGATGAGCGTCATGTGTCCGGCCTCGAAAGATGCGGTGCGTATGATCGCGGGCCATGATGAAATCCCTAGAGCAACGAGCCTTTAGGTGTTTAGTCCCGATATTTGATGGATCGGATTAAGCCTGAATCGTTCGGGCTCTGTTGTCCAGATTTTGCAGATGTATTCGTAGGGCGTCAGACTTTTGAGTGTCTTCAGGCGCCGGCCAAAATTGTAGGCGTTCACGAAGTTTTCGAGGTGAGCTTCGAACTGCTGGTGGCTGTCGTAGTAGGCCGTAAACTCATAAACGGGCTTCCCCTTCGTCCTGCGTCGTGATTCAAGGATTCCTTCAGGCATGGAGGGGATTGATGGCGCGGCGGCGGTACGAGTTGACGGATCACGAATGGTCGAT
>Ga0172373_10007943_pt1 | contig 13577 bp, 13 predicted proteins | sample Lak10m_2_FD_114546 | JGI IMG/M metagenome (GOLD analysis project Ga0172373, IMG submission 114546) | Freshwater microbial communities from Kabuno Bay, South-Kivu, Congo - kab_092012_10m | ecosystem: Environmental > Aquatic > Freshwater > Lake | place: Democratic Republic of the Congo... | reverse complement strand
CGCCTATCTGGTAGGGAAGGTGCGCAACCCAAACGTCACCGCCGCGCAGGTGCTGGTCGGTCGCAGCAAGGCCACCGGCCGCCCGACCAGCCTCTTTGAATACGCGGTGGAGTAACCGCTACTTTGCCTCGCCGCGCAGGCGTGCCGCGCGCAGTCGCGCCTCGATGTAGCGGACCAATGCCCGCGTGGCACGCTCGCTGGAACGGAAGATGCAGACGCCCTGCGCCATAAGCTGATCGGCCATCGGATCGAACAGCGAACCGCCGTCGATGACGCCGACAATGGGTTTCTTGCAGGAAGCGACCAGCCCCGGCAGGGTCTGGACGATGCTCTCCGGACTGTCGATGTCGTAGCCCGGTCGTGCGCTCTTCTTGAGCGACCTGACCACCGGCGAGGTCGGATCGAGTCCGGCGACGATGGCGTCGACGTCCGGCTCGCCAGCCATGGCCTCGATGCACAGCAGGTGTGCGTCGTCGTCCGCCGCCGGGTTGATGTCGAACGGGTTGCGCACTTCCATGAGCGCGTCGAGCTTCTTGGCTTTCAGAATGGCGATGAAGCGATCCCGGGTCGCGGGACTGATCGTCGCCAGCGTCATGGCGAAGTCGCCGACCTGGGTGCTGTCGGCAATCGCCACCGTGTCGTAACCCGCGCCGGCCACGGCGCCGAGTCGATTGCCGGCGACGACCTTGTCGCGCATGCAATCGGCGAGGTAGAACAGGTCGCTGAACTCGCTGACGTCGCTCGCAATGATCGCCCCCGCTTGCGTCAGCACAGACAAACACACTTCATAGTCGCCCGCGATCGAGGCGGTGTGGCCCATCGTGGCGCGGCCGCCCGCTGCGGACTGTCCGGCCTTGTAGATGATGACCTGTTTGCCGGCCAGGGTTGCCTTGCGCACGGCGCGCGCCAGGGCCAGTCCGTCGAGATCCTTGAAGCCTTCGACGTAGGCGCCGATCACATGGACATCCGGCTTGTCGGCAAAGTTCGACACCAGATCGCTGTGCGTGATGTCGTTCTGGTTGCCGACCGCAACCATGTAGGCCGGGTCGAGCCACGGGTTCTTGCTGAGCCGCGTGACCAGGAAGGCACCACTCTGGCTGATCAGCGCCGAACTGCGCTGGGCCTTCCTCTGGGCGCGCGGAAAGCGTTCCTCGGGAATAAACCAGGAATCGTAGCCGCCCGGGTGCGAGATGATGCCCAGGCAGTTGCCGCCGACGAAGATCGGCCCGCGTCCGGCGCGCCGGGCTTCGTCGATCTTCGCCTGCATCTGCCGGGCGGGCTCCCGGCTCGCCTCGGTTTCGCCCATGCCACCGGGGATCAGCAGCACCGACTCCACCGCGTCGGTCTTGATCACTTCGTCGATGATGCCGAAGGCGACATCGGCGGTCACCGCGAGGACCAACAGGTCCAGCTTTTTCTCCAGCGCCCCGAGGCTGGTGGCGCAGCGCACACCATCGACTTCCTGGCCGTCGGGATTAATCACGAGCAGCCGCGAGCGGTCGTAGCCGGAGGCGATGATGTTCTGCAGAGTGATCCGGCCAAAGTTCATGCGCGTGGCGGACGCACCGATGATGCCGATCGAATCCGGGTGCAGCAGCCGGTCGATCTTGCCCTGCGGCCGCGGCGGGCGAACGAGCTGCGGCCGGCCGAAGCGGCACAATCCGTCGAGCGCGACGAGCGCGCCTTTGGCGCAGGTGAAGGGGTTAACCTCCAGCTCCTCGATGACGAAGTCTGTCTCGGGATTGCCCGTGGCACAGCTGTTGGCGAGGCGAATAAAGGCATCGAAGCACTGCAGGAGCGCTTCGTCCGCCACCAGCCGGCGCCCGCCGCGCGTCAGTCCGGCGATCTTGCGGTAAGCCAGGGTGGGTTTGAAAAGTTCCAGGAATGACCCGGCCGTGGTCAGCGCCGTCGAGGCGGACACGACCGCCTGCCCGCGGCGCGCGCCGGCGGCAAACAGCTCGGTATCGATGCCGCCCATCCCGGCGCTGATAATCATGCCGAAGTCGCGCGTGTTGCGGATGCCGATCAGCAGTTCGTTGCCGGCACCGGTGGCATCCGCTTCGATGAACTCGGTCAGCATCACACCCGCCACGTCCCGTCCCGACAACGCCGCGAACATGCTGCGGCATCCGTCGCGCACCGCTGCCGGCTGCTTGGCTACCACGGCAACGCCGCCCACATCCGACTTGTGGGCGATGCTGCCGGACACCACCTTCAGCACCATCCGGCTGCCGGGAAACGACGCCAGAATTTCATCGCCAGGTTCTACCCCGCCAGCGATGACCGCGTTTTTTGGTGTCGTGGCGATGCCGGCCGCCTTGAGCAGCTGGTACACCTCATACTCGAACAGCGTGGTTCGCCCCTCGCTGTTCGCTTTGCGGAAAATGTCTTTGATCTCTGCCGGTGTGTCGCTCATGTCGGTTCCTCGCGTCGGAATTGGTTCGAAATTGGTTTCAGGTTGGTGTGGATCGATTTCGGTTCAAGAGTTCAAGCTTGGGCGAGATGCACACGCCCTGGTCCATCAGACCGGCCGCCATGGCATCGTATAGCACGCCGCCGGACAATGCACGGTTTGTCGCTGCCCGCAACCAGCGGCGGCGGTGACGGCTTCGAGGCCGGCATGGGGCGGCATCGCGGATTTTGCTTGGGTCATTGGCTAGAAGGCCCGATTCGAAAATGGATACAACTTTATACCAATAAACCGTTAAATGTGTATCACTTGATCTGTTGACCTGCGTCAACATCCGCCGATTATCCGGTCTTGTTGCGACCACCCCGGTGGGCTATCATTCTGATACAAAATAATGCCATAATTCACACCAATCTGTATCATAATATCGGCTGTATCGGAGGAAACGATGAGTCGAATGACACCTGCCGTAAACATTCATCCGGACGCAGGCGAGCGCGGTACATCGGGAGGAGTGAGATGGGAGAACTGAGATGACCCGCTACATCATGACCGCCGACCTGCGTCGCTGCGTCGGCTGCCAGACTTGTACAGCCTCCTGCCGCCAGGTCAATGCAACGCCGGTTACCGTGCAATGGCGCAATGTGCTCGACATCGAGTCGGGCGAGTTTCCAGACGTGCGCAGAAGCTTCGTGCCTGTCGGCTGCATGCATTGCGCCAATCCGCCCTGCATGCATGTCTGCCCGACCACCGCCACCTACCAGCGCCAGGACGGACTGGTCGAAATCGACTACAACATCTGCATCGGCTGCGGCTACTGCGCGGTTGCCTGTCCTTACCAGGCGCGCTACATCACCCATCGCAGCGAATTCGCCTATGGTGACCAGGAGATCGCATCCGAGCACGCGCGCTTCGACGAAAAGCGTATGTCGGTGGCGACCAAGTGCACTTTCTGCATGGACCGGGTCGATACCGCCAAGGAGAAGGGTCTCACGCCCGGCGTCGATCCCGAAGTGACGCCGGCCTGCGTCAATGCCTGCATCGCCGGCGTTCTGGCATTCGGCGACAAGGACGATCCGAACAGCAATGTCTCCCGGCTACTGGACGAGACGCAGCACTTTCGCATGCACGAAGAACTGGGCACCGACCCGGGCTTCTACTACATCTGGGACAAAAAATGAGTGCCGTCCGCCGAGCCGCCTCTAAGGCGGCACAGACAGCATGTGGAGCCGCGCAGCGGCGAACGACAATCACGCCCTTCCGCGGGAAGGGAGCTGGAGGGATGGTATGAAAGTGACTCCCTGGCATCAGGTCAACTGGGACGCCCGCGCCGCGGCCAATTTTATCTGTGGCGGCTCCGGCACCGGCTTGTTGTTTTTTGCCACGCTAGCGGCGCAGGACAGCTATCGGATGATGGCACTGATTGCGATGGCGCTGGTGGGGCTCGGCCTCACTTGCGTCTGGCTCGAGATCGGCCGCCCGTGGCGGGCGCTGAATGTGTTCCTGCACCCGCAGACTTCCTGGATGACGCGCGAAGGCATGGCCGCACCCTTGATGTTCGTGCCGGGCGCGGTCGCCGTCTGGCAGGGTGGGGGGACCTTCGCCTGGGTCGCCGCCTTCTTCGGGCTGGTGTTCCTGTATTGCCAGGGACGCATTCTGCTAGCTTCCAAGGGAATTCCGGCCTGGAGAGAACCCAAGATCATGTCCCTCATTATCGGCACCGGTTTTGTCGAGGGTTTGAGTCTTGCCGTTTTGCTGACCGCCGTTCTTTCCGGCAATCCGGCCCCGGGCTGGTTCGCCGGTACCCTGTTGGGAGTACTGGCGCTGCGCCGTCTGAGCTGGCGCCTGTATTTCGATGCCCTGGAAAGAAAGGGGGCACCGAAGCAGGCCCTGCTGGTCTTGCGCCGTTTCGGCGGACGCTTCGAGCTGTTGTCGCAAACCCTGCCGGAAATGATGCTGGTGGCCGTGATCTTCATTTTCCACGAGATGACCTGGCTGGTGCCGCTGGCCGCTCTGCTCGCTGCGGCAGGCGGTTGGGGGTTGAAATTCACCATCGTCGCCCACGCCGCCTTCAATCAGGGCTTTGCCCTGCCGGTACTGCCGGTGCGCGGCCAGGGTGCGGCCATCCCCGGCGTCAAGCCCGGCTGGACGAAATAATTTCCCGCCGCGCCGGTTTATCGGCGCGGTTTGGTACGATGCGGCGCGATCCGGCGCAGTTCGCAGTTTGCCGGCATCGCGTGTAAGATGCGCCCCGCTTGGCGTTGCATGCCTGTTCGAACCCATGACCATCAACTCAACTGACGCAGAAGTATTGGGCACTGCGCTTTCCTGGCTGCGGGAGGGGCAGCGTGTCGCGCTGGTCACGGTGGTGGAAACCTGGGGTTCGTCGCCGCGTCCGGTCGGCTCGCTGCTGGCCGTGCGCGAGGATGGCCGCTTCTTCGGCTCGGTCTCGGGCGGCTGCATTGAAGAACACCTGGTCGCACGCATCGATCAGGACTTTCCGGCATTGCCCTACGTCACAGGCTATGGCGTCACCGCCGACGAGGCGCGCCGCTTCGGCCTGCCCTGCGGCGGCAATCTGCGCCTGGTGGTCGAACCGATACGCGATGTGACAGGCATTGCGCAGGTCGTCGCGGAGATCGGCCAGCGCCGCTGCGCCATACGCAGTCTGGATCTCGCCAACGGTGCGGCAAGCGTGGCTGCGGCAGGAGCAGAAGTTCAATTCAGCTTCGACGGCAAGTTTCTGGTGAATGTTCATGGCCCGCGCTGGCGCCTGGTGCTGGTCGGCGCCGGACACCTGGCGCGTTATCTCGCGCAGATCGGGCAGATGCTCGATTTCGGCGTATTCGTCACCGATCCGCGCGAGGAGTACCGGGTGCAATGGGATGTCGCCGGAACCAAACTGCTCGACGGCATGCCCGACGATGCGATCAAGGCACTCGGCGTCGATGCGCATACCGCCATCGTCACCACCGCGCATGACCCGAAAGTCGATGACATGGCCCTGCTTGAAGCCCTGAAATCGCCGGCGTTCTATATCGGCGCGCTCGGCTCAAAAAAAACCAACGCCTCGCGCCGGGTGCGCCTCGCCCTGTTTGACCTGACGCCGGAACAGATTGGACGTTTGCGCGCCCCGGCCGGCATCCCCATCGGCAGCCACACGCCGCCGGAGATCGCCCTGTCGATGATTGCCGAAGTCATCGCCGCGCGCAACGGCGCGCTTGTTGAAAACAATGGAGCCAGAGCCTGACATGAGCCAAAACAAACTACGCCTCGGCATCCCCAAGGGAAGCCTCCAGGAAACCACGCAGAAGCTGTTCCTGCGCGCCGGCTATGACCTGCGCATTGCCGGGCGTTCCTATTATCCGGACATTGACGATCCGGAAATCGAATGCATCTTGATCCGTCCCCAGGAAATGTCGCGCTACGTCGGCCAGGGCATCCTCGACTGCGCCATCACTGGACTCGACTGGATCATGGAAAACGCCGACGATGTCGCCGAACTCGCCGACCTCAAGGCACCCTGGCCGAACTACGGCGTGGTGCGCTGGGTCATGGCCGCCAAAGAGGACTCGCCTTTCCGCACGGTGCAGGATCTGGAAGGACGCCGCATCGCCACCGAGGCGGTGGGCATGACCCGGCGCTTCCTGGCGCAACACAAGATCAACGCCCAGGTGGAGTTTTCCTGGGGCGCTACCGAAGTCAAACCGCCCATCTTGGCCGATGCGATTGTCGATGTCTCGGAAACCGGATCGTCGCTGCGCGCCAACCACCTCAAGGTGATGCATGTGGTGCTGGAAAGCACGCCGCGCTTCATCGCCTGCCACGACGCGCTCAAGCAGCCATGGAAGGCGGCCAAGATCGAGCGTGTGCTGATGATGCTGAAAGGCGCCATCGCCGCTGCGACGCGCGTGCTGCTGTCGATGAATGTGCCGCAGGCGCGCGTCGGCGATGTGCTCAAAATTCTGCCGGCTCTGGCGACGCCGACGGTGTCGACCCTGGCCGATCGAGAATGGGTGGAACTGAGCAGCGTGGTCGAGGAAAAACTTGTGCGGGAACTGGTTCCGCGCCTTTACGAAGTCGGCGCACGCAGCATCATCGAGTTGCCGATCAACAAGATAGTGGACTAGTGGTAGCCCTCGGCTACCGCCAGCATCTTGTCGTTGCGCTTCTTCCTGGCTTCTTCCGGAGTCAGCCCTACCAGTGATTCGGGCGGCAGCAATACGTCCCAATGCTGCTGGAACAGGTCGATCGCTTCGCCGGTATCCAGATATGCCCGATAAATCTTGTTTTGATAGGAAGGCGCGTTGGGCAGAGCAACAAGCTCCACCGACTCGATAATCATGTCTGCTCCGGAATGAGGGAATGGTTCAGGTAAGGTGTCAGCCAAAATACTGATCTTGTTTCGACCGGCGCATTGTCCGGAACAACGCCGGGAATTCCCTTTTAGTCTTTTTTTACCTCTGAACTCCTCCTATACTGGCGGTAGTTGGGTTCGAAAAGCAAACTTCAGGGGGTCACATGAGCATGGCGAAAAAGGGAGCGACACCCGCCCCACAGGGCACAGCAAGGAAGAGCGTGGCAAAAAGCACCGGCACACGAAAAACATCCGCCAAGAAATCGGCGCAGGCGACCGGACAGGTATTGACCGAACTCAAGTCCCTGGCCAAGGAACTCAACAAAGCCGCGAAGGGTCTGGGCAATAACACAACCGGCAACCCGAAGGAGGTTTCTGCGATTCTCGGCAATGTCGAGCGCATGACGGCGGACGCCGCCAACAAATCCCTGCTCGAAGCCGAAAGCGCCAAGCAGCTAGTGGTCGCTGCACGCGACACGCTCTCCAAGGACTGGAGCCGCAAGGAGCTGGATGAAGCTTTGCGCGACATCAGTGGCCACTTGACCAATATCATCGTCGCCCAGGAATTCCAGGACCTTGCCGGTCAGGCCCTGCGCAAAGCCATGAAAGCCCTGGTCGGTGCCATCATCGTGGTCGAAGGCGGTGGCCCGACCGAAGAGCAGCGCATGTCGCAAAAGGAAGTCGACGGTCTGCTCAAGGATCTGATGGCCTGAAATACAGGCCAAAGCTCTGCCCGAGGCGCGATTTCAGGCGATCCGGTACAGGTGGCGCGGAACGTCCTCGCGTTTCTGCAGCGTGCAGCGCGCCAGATTGACGTAAAACGCTTTCCAGATTGACTGGCTGGCGCCGCAGCGCGGGCAGGACCAGGCTTTCAGCGCATCCTGGCAGGCTTGGCAGACAATGCTGGGTTGCCCCATGCCGCTGCCAAGATACCAGTGGTTGTCGCCGCAACGGCAAACCAGGTCAAAGAGGCTCTCCGACTTGCACCTTGAGCAGACAAACTTGCTGTTCAGAACATCGAAACCGCTGTTGTCGGGGTACCAGTAAGCCAGATTGTTGCCGGGTTTCAGCCATTCATCCGGCGGTTTTTTTGCCAAGGGAGTCTTACAGGAGTTGTCCGGCGTCGCCAAGCATTCATGCCTTGGTGTTGATTCTCTGACCGATCATCTGCCCCTGAGCATTAACAACAGGCTGGGGCTGCTGGGTGGCCGTGGCTGCTTCTTTCGGCTGTGCCTGCTTGGTCTGGGCCAGCGGCTGCGCCTGGTTCGGTTGCTGTTGCGAGCGGGTCAACTGAGTTGCTGCACCGGCGCTTGTGGACACTGCGTTGATCGCCATGATTTCTCCTTCTGGAAATTGCGCGTTTCGCGCCCTGAGTTTGACAACATCTTACGCTTATTGAAAACCGATTGCTTGCTCATGCCGCAGAATCCGTATTCCATCCCGGTTTCCTTGCCCGAGGCCACATGGAAGCATAGTCTCGTCAATGTGATAATCCCATCGATGGATCCGGATAAGACATGTTTGCAGCACTGAACAATTTCCTGCACCGCACGCCCTGGTGGGCGTTGATCCTGCTCGGTCTGACCGTGCTGGCGCTGCTTGGCTTGTTCACTACGCCGTTCAAGGTCATCCAGTTGCAGCGCAGCGGCGATACACCGGAGCAAAAACGCGCAATCCAGCGCGAGATCGATTCTTCTTTTGGCAAGAGCGTGCTCGGTATCGCCGAAGAAGTGGTGACGGCGATTCATCAGCGCAGTCAGGATCCCACCCACAAGGCGGAACTGAATCGCGCGATTCGCGAAATTGCCCGCGCACGCAAGGAAATCGACAACGAACTTGACGCTCCAGATTCACCGCAACGCGAGGCTCTCCGCGAAGCCCGCCGCGCCATCCGCGAAGCCGCCCGAGATGCAGCCCAGGAAGCCTACGACGCAGCTGTCGAGGCCCGCGCGAAGATCGAGGAGAAACAGCAGGAAGTCAGGCAGGCACTCAAAGACGCCAAGGTTCCCGCAGAGGAATGGCCCACTTCGCTCGACCAGGCGCTCAAATCCGCCAGGAACGCCGAAGAAAAAGCCAGGAAAAAGCTCGATCAGACTCAGGCAAAACTCAAGGATGACGGCATCCCGATCGATATTATTCCCGGAGAAAATCAACCGCCTTCCGACCCTCCAAAGGACGTCAAACCTCAGTCGGCGAATCAGTCGGCTCAGTCGCCTGCTCAGTTACCTCCCCAGTTGCCAGAGGAATTGCGCCAGGACATTCGCGGCAAGGTGGCCAGCGATCTGGTGCACATCGGCGTCGGGGCCTCGCTGATCCTGCTGTTCGTGCCGCTGTTCATGATGGCTCTGGTCGCCAAGTTCTTCATCGACCGGGTGCGCCGTTCGCAGGATCTGGCGGAACTGAAAAAAAAAGAAGCCGAACACCACAACATCAATCGGCAAATCACCGAAGCCAAGCTGCAAGCCCTGCAGGCCCAGGTCGAACCGCATTTTCTATACAACACGCTCGCCAATGTTCAGGCCTTGACCGAAGTCGATCCGGTCGCTGCGCACGCCATGGTCGGACACCTGATTCAGTATTTGCGCGCCGCCTTGCCCAAAATGCGCGAGAACATTTCAACCGTCGATCAGGAAGTTGAATTGGTCCAAGCCTACCTCAACATTCTCAAGATACGAATGGGTGAACGGCTCAGTTTCGCGATCAGCGTCGACGCGGCCGCCAAAGCGCTCGCCTTCCCGCCGCTGATGCTGCCCTCGCTGGTGGAAAACGCCATCAAGCACGGCCTGGAGCCTCAGCGCGAAGGCGGACGGATCGATATCACCGCTGCCGTGACGGGAGACAAATTATTGGTATGCGTCAAGGATACCGGACGCGGTTTCAAACAGGATCAGGAAGTCTTGGGTGGCGGGGTCGGCCTGGCGAACTTGCGTGAACGGCTTGCGGCTTTGTATGGCGCCACGGCAAGCTTCAGCATTTCGGCCAACCTGCCGCACGGCGTGGTGGCCCAGATAGAAATTCCGGCAACCACAACCCCACCGTCAGCATCCAAGGTCCTGCCAACTGCAGGAAAACCGGATAACGCCAAGCCCGCTGCTGCACCCAGGCGGGGCGCCAGGATCTGGTCGGTCCTGGCCAAAACCCACGCCGTCTGGGGAAAAATCATCACATCCACATTCATTGTCTTGATGGTGCTGCTTGCTGTCGCATTCGGGATAGCGCTTGCCGCCGTTTTCGCAGGCGCGGTTCCCGTTCAACTCGGCAACGTGGAGCTTCATGGCATCGAAGGCATGGCGCTGAGTTCGCTGGGGCTGCTGGCGGCATTTGCCGCCGTTGCCCTGGTGTTGTTTGGCATCGTGGCGTTGATATACGGCCTCGGGGTGTTGTTCGCGGGATTGCTGATCTTCATCCCGGTAGTGATTCTGATTGCCCTCTTTCCTGCCCTGGCGCCACTGATACTGATCGGCATGGTGATCTACTGGGTAGTTCGCAAACGCAAGACTCGCAACCTGAAGGCGACAGGCAACTCCGTGGGAAGCAATCATGAAGCACACTGAAACCCAAGCCGTATCGGCAGTCATCGCCGAGGATGAACCCATCCTGCGTGCGCAACTCAAAGCCAAACTCGGCAAGCTTTGGCCCGGTCTGAAAATTCAGGCCGAAGCTGCCGACGGAGAAACTGCTTTGGCGGCGATCCTGGCGCATCGACCGACGCTGGCCTTTCTCGATATCCAGATGCCGGAAATGAGCGGCGTTGAAGTAGCCCGGCAGTTGGCGGGTATGCGCGACCTGCCTTGCCATGTCGTGTTCGTGACCGCATTCGACCATTACGCCATCGAGGCATTCGAAACCGGTGCCATCGACTATGTACTCAAGCCCTATAGCGACGAACGCCTCGCCGCGACCATCGCTCGCCTGCAAGACCGCCTTTCGGACGCCACGGCTGCCCAACCCGCCGCGAATCTCGAAGCGCTCCTGACGCAGCTCGCTGCCAAACTCGACCCGCCGCAGGAACGCCTGAAGTGGATCAAGGCCAGCATCGGCAGCAATTTGCGACTGATTCCAGTCGATGAAGTATTGTTCTTTCAGTCCGATGAGAAATACACGCTGGTGGCAACAAAGGATTTCGATGCCCTGATCCGGACTCCGATCAAGGAATTGATCGCCGGGCTCGACCCGGAAAAATTCTGGCAGATTCACCGCTCCACCATCGTCAATGCCCTCGCCATAGATACGGTAACCCGCGACATGCATGGCCAGGCCAGCGTCAAGGTTAGGGATCGCCGGGAAAATCTCATCGTCAGCCGGCCGTTTTCGCATTTATTCAAGCAAATGTAGGAAGCCTCAAGCTTCCCTGCCTGGCTGCCGTTAACCCCAGCCAGCAGGCGTTCTTGGCAGCATCGGTGGTCCGGCATGGGAAGCTGTTTCGCGGCACGAACGGAGCGAGATATGGCGATCGACTCGGCAATTTCCAGCTTGGGGGTATTGAAAGTCAGCCTGCGGCAAGACGGCCAGGCCAGGCAAGATCAACCCGAGCGGAAAGACAAGAAGAAACGCGCGACCGAGAGTGCCACCGAAAGGCAACCCGTCCCTTACCAGCGCGGGCAAACGATGGGCATCGTCATCGACATCAGCGTGTAGTGCCCGCAGTTGGGTCTGGGGCGCATTCCTTTATCAGGATCGATCCTGTAATATCGGCGGACTGTTGATAGGGTTCCGCACCATGCGCATCAGCACACTTTGGCCGACCACGGGAAGGCGCAGGGCTAAGAAGACTGGAGCCGTGGTCATCGGCTCGACGCTCATCGGAATTCTGGCCGCATGGTCCATCGCCGCATTTCTGGTTCTCGACAAGCGTCAAACGCTCATCGAGGAAAAGCGGCAAATCTTGGGCAAGGTGAGCAGTGCGATCACTTTGCAAGTCCAGCACTATTTCAAGGTCATCGAGATCTTTCTCGACGGCACCGACCACTGGAGCGCCAAGAACCCGGATAGCGACTTGCGTGTGGACGAGGATTTCGCGCGCATGCTGGCTGCTTTCCGTGAGAAAACCAGGCGGCAGATCGACATCCGCTTGTACGACGAGAATGGCGGGATTTATTTCCCCACGGAGAAATCCGATGCTCCCCGTGGCAATCAGGCGCAGAGCGATTTCTTCAAGGCAGCCGCCACCCAGCAGGATGAGAAGGCGTTCGTCGGCGTACCTTTTCTAAGCCCGGTGCTCAAGCGCTGGATGATCCCGATTTCCATGCCGCTACGCGCCAAGCCGCACGGCATCGCCGTTATCGCCGGAATTGTCACGCTCCAGACTCTCGACGATCTATTTGAAAGCATCCGCGACAAGCCCAATGGTTCTATCGCCCTGGTCAGGCAGGATGGCACCTTGATGGCCAGGACACCTCAGGTGGAGTCCATGATTGGCAAATCAATCGCCGCAGGCGCGCTCATCGGCACGTTGATCAAGGAACGGTCTCGCGGCGACGTCATCAAGCGCAGCGACATCGATGGCCGCGAGAGGCTGCTTAGCTATGAATCGATGCCGGATTACCCCTTGATCGCCGTGGTCACCGCAGACATGGAAGACATTCTCCTTCCCTCCTATGCATACACGACCTACGCGTGCATGGTGGCACTGGCCCTGACACTGTTCATGATCGCCATCGCCATCCAGGCATTGACTTATCTCAGGCTGGTCGAAGAAACCCATTTGAAGCTTGCCAATGAAGCCGCCACCGATTCGCTCACCAATGTTGCCAATCGCCGCAGCCTGCTGCGCTTCGCCGGCAGCGAAGTATTGCGGGCACAGCGCTATGGCCGCCCGCTATCGTTGCTGATGCTGGACCTGGATCGCTTCAAGGAAGTCAACGACCAGTTTGGGCACCTCTGGGGCGATGAGGTTCTCAAACAGACGGCCACGGCAATCCAGAGCGTCCTGCGCAATACCGACTTCCTCGGCAGATATGGCGGCGAGGAATTTGCCGTGATCATGCCGGAAACGGTGACGGCCGAAGCTGCCAGCGTGGCGGAAAGAATCCGGGAACGGGTCGGCCAGATTTTGATCGATACCGGTAATGATAAAATCGGCATGAGTGTGAGTGTGGGCGTAGCAAGCTTGGCGCCGGAAGACCCGGATGTGCAGGCGCTAATCAATCGCGCCGATGCCGCGCTCTACTCGGCGAAGCGAGAAGGCAGAAATTGCGTGGTGTGCGCCCCGGATTCGCGGTCCACAGGCAATTCGCTCTGATTCAATCCGGCAAGTCTTAGGGAGGAACCAGGCAGCATGAGTACACCGCAGGCAGCAGCGATCTCTGCCGCAACGGCACGGCGCCTGGTAGATCTGGGCGCTTGCATTGCACATCTGGAAGCCACGGGCAATCTGCTGCGCGTCAAGTCCGAGGTCGATCCGCACCATGAACTGGCCGGTATCGCCAAACGTTTCGAGGGATCGCGCTGCGTGCTTTTCGAACGCGTCAGAGGCAGCGCTTTCCCCGTCCTGGCCGGCATGCTCTGGAATCGCGCAATTGTCGGATCGTTGTTCGAGATGGCGCCGCAGCAGGTGCCTTTCGCCATCGCCGATGCAATTGGCGCCTGGCAACACGACAAGCAGGCTTTGCCCGCTCCGCTGCTCAAGCAGGGACCGGCCAACCAGATTGTGGAACGGGAAGTCGATCTTGAGCGGCTGCCGATACCTGTGCATGCGCTCAGGGACGGCGGCAAATATATCGATTCATCATTGGTGGTCGCGCGCAATCCGGCCACCGGCCAGCCGAATGTGTCGATCCATCGTTTGATGGTGACGCGGCGCGACCGCTT
>Ga0172373_10007940_pt1 | contig 13581 bp, 15 predicted proteins | sample Lak10m_2_FD_114546 | JGI IMG/M metagenome (GOLD analysis project Ga0172373, IMG submission 114546) | Freshwater microbial communities from Kabuno Bay, South-Kivu, Congo - kab_092012_10m | ecosystem: Environmental > Aquatic > Freshwater > Lake | place: Democratic Republic of the Congo... | reverse complement strand
CATTCAGACGTTGCAAAAGGACGATATCTCGCTCTTCAATTCCAGGCATGGCGGCTTCCTCCGGCGGGTTAACAAATATCGTGTGGGAATTCTATACGCGCATCACTTTGAATCGCACCCGTTACGGATCATCTGCCCGAAGTCTTCTGGATAGCGGATCCCGATATCGGCGCGATTGACTATGTCAGTCCTGCCTATGAAATCGTGTGGGGGCGACCAGTCGGGGAGCTCTATGAAAATCCCAGGTCCTTCCAGGATTCCATTCATCCTGACGATATCGATAATGTCATCGCCGTGCTTTCCCGACAGCAGGAGGGATTACCGTTTGACCATGAATACCGCATCTGTCACCCGGATGGATCAGTTCGCTGGATTTGGGACAGGGGCTTTCCGGTCGAGAATGAAGACGGGCAGGTCATGCAGTATGTGGGTTTGGCCCAGGACATGACGCACTTCAAGGAGTCGGAACAACGATTGCGAGACCGAATCAGAAGCCTTGAGGCCGAAATCGAGGCGCTGAAACGCCAGACAGAGGATCAACGCCTTGAGTTTGGAAACCGGTCGTTGGCCACCCAGGCGCAGTCATGCGTCTGACCCGAGCCTTCCCCGGTTGGAATCCAAGGGCGCGTTTGGTCATGTTTCCCGGGGACAGTGCTGAGATCATCCGGGGTCACAAAGGCTGACGGAATAATGGCCGGCGCTTTATTTCGGCATTCACGTACCGGGGAGTGGCTATCCCTGGACACACGGATGTCGACTAGACGCTCATTTCTCTGGCGGAGTGATTCCATTGGGCGTTTGCTCTGCACTGGCTCAGAACCTGCCCTAAATCAAGCTCCCGGCTTCTGGCCAGACACAGCGCCACGATTGGCTTCAAATGCGCCCGGTCAACGGTAACACACGAAATAGCCCCGCAGTCATTTGCGGAAAATCCGGCGGTTACCCCTGGATAATTCACCGATCTGGGTTCGTGGCATCGGTCTGAGTACGGTCAGGTAAAGTTCAGCCAACCAGGCTGAAATAGCAGCATCAGCCCAAGTAAAATCATCACCACTCCGCCCATCAGATGGGCCTGGCGCACATAGGCACCGGTCAGTCCCGTCACCTTGAGCGTCTGCATGGCAACGAAGAAGACGAACAGGTCATCCAGCATGAAGACCAGGATATAGAGCGCCAGATAGGCGTGATACTGCCAGACGGGCAGGTGGCTCATGGCCAGCACCTGAGTATAAATGGCGGGTAATCCGGCGGAGCAGATCAGCTCCACCGCGTTGATCACAAAGGCCAGCAAGATGATGCCCCCAAGCGCCAGCAGGAAGTTGCGCTCGCCGGCGAGATGGCGCAGCCGGTCCAGTACCCGTCGCCGGGATTCCGGCGCGGTTACCTTGCAGATCGCCTCCGGGTTCACGAAGTACTCATGGAGGTAGTAGCCGCCGCCTCCGAGGGCAAGCATGCCGATCAATACCCGTATCCAGACCAGCATGCCAAGAAAAAGCAGCAGGTTGAGCCATGCGGCCATGAACAGATAGTAGACGGCGGCGGAGGCCACAATGAAGGCGCCGCCCAGCACCCACATGCGGAAGCGATCACGCAGGCCCACCAGCAGACTGATGAGAAACACCAGGGTCCACATCGCGCAGGGATTGAAACCATCCAGGGCCCCGAGCAGGATCGTCAATACCGGCAGAGACACCTGGGCTATGGCGATTTCGCCGAACAGCGGCAATTTCAGGACTTTAGGCAGCGACTTTTCCCAGTCCGTTGCCGGGAGACTTTCGCTGACCATCGGGCTTTCCAACAGTGGCCTGACCAAATCCGGACAGGTCGTGGTCAAGCAGTTTCCCGCATGACTCCTGATTTCCGCCCCCGTGGTGCTGTCGTCCTGATATCCCTGAAGCAGGGTTTGACCGATAACGGTGAGAGGCACGCCGGGCCTTTCGATACCCGCGCCCCGCACTAGCGTCTCGAAGGTCTGGAAATACGCCTGCGACTGGCTGATTTCCAGCTCATGGACCCGAATGCGCGGCTCCTCGTTGACAAGCCTTTGGAGAAAGTCCTTCTCCCGGCCGCAATGCGGACAGCCCTCGCGCCAGAAGACATAGATGTCGACTGTTGTCGCAGCCGCAGACGGCTGTGTCATGGCAGAAGCTGGAAGCGCAAAACCCAGCCACGGCCACAGTAACAGAGTCAGGAGAATGAAAAACCGTCCCGACCCGCCCGCTACCATCGAGGCGCCCCTCGACGTGTACGGCAAAGCCTTCGCGGCGGCACGGCGCGGAACTCCGCTGAGCAAGACTAAAGGGTAATGCATAAACTCGATGATGATCGGCATGTAACAATCATTAAATAGGGTATTGGTCAAAGCGAGCGCAATCACCATGGCTGCTCCGGTAGCCGTTCAGACCCCCTTGTGTTCAGGACGAAACATCACGACGCTGCTCCCGATCATTCCAGGGTTAGCCATCTCCCGTCGGACGTCCATTGACCCGAATTTCACAACCCAACAGATAACCCCTGACATTTTCCACCGCATCCGGGTCGTGCCTAGATTCGATATGCTTGAAGAATTCGTCCATTGCCCGACAGCCAATGCGGGTCGATAAGGATTCGTCGAGGGGGCCCGTCTCTGTCAGCAGGTTCACGATGAAAGTGAAGAAGGCGTCATCCTCGGCATCCGGAAGCACCTCTAATTCGATTGATTTGGGCCGGCCCGCCAGGCTGGCGAGCCATCCCGCATGCTGCAACTCCCGCCGTACCGCACGCGCGGACTCATGCAACCCGTACTGCCTCTCAAAATCCGCAAAATAATTCACGATGCCCCCTTGAAAACAACCACGATGTAAGGTCCCCAGTGTACGACGATAATGTATGGTCATCTGTGATGGAGTCACTTTCATCGCCACGGCGGGAGTCAGGAATGGCGCCCGACTCGGAGTCGCCCTATCCTCGGCGCGAGAGATTTTCCAGCCACGGCTTCACGCGGTTGAGCATGTACGAGATGCCGCATCCACGAGTAGCTGATTCCTGGCTATTTATCGCCTTCGAGGCTCGGCTTGCCCTGGGAGGACACGCTTTGCATGCGATTGAGCCTGTCAGAATCCCTCGCACCAAGGCCGCAGATCGATCTCATGCGTCCAGGCGGATCTTGGCTGCTGATGCAGCATCCAGTACGTGCTGGCGATCGCACGCGCCTCGATCAAGCCCCCGCTCGGCTTGGCGGCCACAAAATCGGGGAACTGATCCCGGGCGCGATCCCCATCGATGACACCATCGATGATGGCGTGGACTACATGAATACCCTGCGGACCAAATTCCCGCGCCATGCCCTGCGCCACCGCGCGGAGTCCGCTCTTGGCGGCGGCAAACGCGGTAAAGGGCGGCCGGGCGCGTCGGGAAGCCGTCGCCCCGGTCATGATCAGGGTGCCCTGGCGCCGACCGAGGAAATGCCGAATGGCCTGGCTCCCCACCAGAAAGCCGCCCAGGCAGTTCTGGCGCCATAAATCCTCGAACAACCGCGGACTGGTATCGAGCAAGGCGGCTTTTTCGTTCCGGTCCACGTTGTAGACCACCAACTCGGGGATGCTTTGCCGGGCAACTTCCTCGAACACCTGGATTACTTCGACTTCATGGGTGGCGTCGGCAGCGACCGGGATGACCGACCCGACCCCGGGATCGATCTGGGCCACGGTCCTGATCAATCGCTCCCGCGTCCGCCCCACGGCGAAAACCATCAACCCCTGCTGGGCGAAATACTGTACCAGTTCCGCCCCAAGTCCTCGGAGAGGTCCAACGCCGAACACCACGGCGGATCGGGTTGCGGACTCAGCCATGGGTAACCCCCCTGGCCTTTGGCATCAAATACCAAAGTACGCCGGCGACCAGAAACAGGGCCGGCACATCGCCCACCAGGTTCGCCCTCTCGGATGCGTCGAATAGCGCGTGAACCAGCATGATGCCACCGTGGACGATGTTGGATGCGATCGTGAACCAGATCAGACTGGCATGGGCGGCCGGGTCCTTGGCCGCTTGCAGCAGGAAGACCCCCAGGGTGGAGTACACCCCCATGATCATGTGTTCATATTTCGGCTGCGGCGGGTTCCATCCCCAACCGGATGGCCACAGCCATAGCATCAATACCGGCACGCCAACGATATAAATCCAGCCGAAGACCCGCAAGGACACCTTGAGGTACTGACTGCGTTCCGCATCGTTCATGATCACGAGCCTCCACCAGTCGACCGATGAGCCGGGGCAATCTCAAAGATCACCAGTTCCGCGTCGTTGCCGCCGATGCTCTGTATCGTCATCGCCGAGCCGGTCTCCCAAAACACGTCACCGGGGCCATAGACATGGGTCTCGCCATTATCCTCGACCCGCAGTTTCCCCTTCAAGACATAGCGGGGTCCGGGACCCTCGTGGGTATGCAACGGGGTCTTGTAGCCCGACGGGAACCGTACCCGGATAACCCGGGCCTCGGCTCCCGCTTCCAGCGGAGGGAGTTCCCGCTTCAGGAGAAGCTGACGCGACATGCCCGGCGCCACCGACTCCTCGGCGGCGGCCGGGATCGATAGGGCCATGCCTGACAGGGCAAGGCCGGTAGTCAGCATTAACAAAACATTATTCATGATGCTACTCCGGAAAATTGAGTTCAAACATGACGCCGGTGGACGGCTGCGGCCATCCACCAGCGCCGAGAGGCCACTCAACCCTCAGAGCGGAGCGCCTGCCTTCATCGCTTCCGGCACCTCGACCAGCTTGCCGGTCTTGACGTCGTAGATGAAGCCGTAGATCGGGATATAGTTGGGCACCAAGGCATGGTTACGGATGCGCCGCACGTCTTCCAGCACGCTTTGCTCGTTGTTCTTGAAGGTCAGCCAGTTGATGTACTTGCCGTCGGTGGAGCCGGGATACTGACCGTTATCGTGCCAGCCATTGGCGTCGATGCTGGCGGTATCGAGGCTGCTGCTCAACAGATCGCCCATGATGTCGTTGGTGAACAACTGCATGCCGCAGTCGGTATGGTGAATGACAAAAAACTCCTGGGTGCCGAGCAGCTTGTGCGAAATGACCAGCGAGCGGATGGCGTCATCGCTGGCGCGGCCGCCGGCATTGCGGGTCACGTGCGCGTCACCCTCGGACAAACCGGCATACTTGGCCGGGTCCAGGCGCGCGTCCATGCAGGTCAGGATGGCGAAGCCGCGTGCCGGGGGCAGCGCCAGATCGCCCTTGGTGAAACTGGCGACGTAACCGTCGTTGGCTTTCAGCACTTCAGTCAGGATTTTGCTCATGTTCATGTCCTCCAGGGTCGTGTCAAAGGTTGAGGAAAATTCGTATTTTGACAAATCAAGCCCGAGAAAAGATCAGGCCATAGTTGTTGGCAGGCATCAGGAGCTTGTCCGTCAGTTTCATCGCATGATTGCGGGCGGCGGCTTCGATATCTCCGATGTCCTTGAGCCCCCATTCCTGAACCCCCGCCGATTGCACCATCAGGTCGAACTCCTGGTTGGATTCGGTCAGGTAGCCCCCATGGTCCTTGAACGGGCCGTAAATGAAGAGAAACCCATCCTTGTGCAGCAATTCGGCCGCACATTTCATCATGCCATCGGCCACCGTGATGGGCGCCACCTGGAAGATATTGATCACGAAGATGACATCGTAAAGACGCTCGCCGGGACTGGGCCAGGTGTTTTCCTTGGTCAGGTCCAGAAGCAGAGGCTTGTCGACATTGTGAACCTCCTTTTCCCAGGTCACCCGGGCGATGTTTTCCAGGGCATGCTCGTTGAGATCCGTGGGCTGGAACCGTAAATGCGGAAAATGGGGCGCGAAGTAGTTGATGTGCATCCCGCTGCCACTGGCAAATTCGAGCACATCCCCCGCTTGTCTAGGAAACCTCTCCTTGAACGCTTCCAGAATAGGGTCCCGGTTCCGATGCCCCGCCCAGGAGACATAGGGGCTCAAGGGATGCGGATCCAACGGCGGTTTTTCTCTGGTCATGTATCTCCTCCTGTAATTCGTTAGGTTTCTATGAAAAGCCTGAATTCAACTCAAGCTCATATCTGATAACAGTATTCATGCCAACCTTTGATACGAAGTTAACTTATATTTTTCAGTAGGTTATAATTCTTGCAGGCAAAGCCTAATGAAGCCGTGCTTCACTTGAGAAGCCAATTTTCACTCAACAGACTTCGGGCAGCCACTCATGAATCTTCACGCCTTCTCCCAACTGACGCCACTCGGTTTCCTTCAGACTTTCGTCCTGGAACTCATGCAGTTGAGCGAGGAAGCCACAGGCAGCCAGTCCGAACCCATCATCGAACGCATCGCCCGAAGCGCCAGCCGTTTCTTCGAGCAAGCCTACCGGGAAGAGTATTGCATCCAGGGACAACTATCCCGGGACCGTTACGCCGATCTGATCATCGGACTCAAGAATCGCATCGGGGGGCATTTTTCGCTGCTCTCGGCGGATACGAAGCACGTTCATGTCATCTGTAGCCGTTGTCCGTTCGGAGAAGGCGTTCGGCACTCCCCCGAACTGTGCCGGATGACTTCCAGCGTCTTCGGTGGTATCGCGGCACGCAACTTTGGCTATGCCAAGGTCGAGCTCAGAGAGCGGATAGCCTTGGGTCATGACCAGTGTTCGGTAGTGGTTTATCTCGACCCTGCCGCCGCCCTGGGCAAGGAGGGACATGAATACCGGGAGCCGGCATCGGCCTCGCCCGGGAAGGTGAAGACGTCATCCCTGCAAAGCCGCATCGACGAACGCCTGCATGCCTTGTGGTGTCAAGCCAAACCCTGCACGCTGGGGCCCGACGACCTCGACCGCCCCATCCTGGTCGCGGAATCGGACGCCATGAGGGAGGTGCTGAAGGCTATCGAAACCCTGGCCCCCACCCCCGCGACCGTGCTGATCGAGGGTGAAACCGGCGTCGGCAAGGAACTGGTGGCCCGTGCCATCCACGCCATGAGTGACCGGACTGACAAGCCCTTCATTGCCGTCAATTGTGGCGCCATCCCCGAGGGCATTGTCGAAAGTGTGCTGTTCGGCCATGAGAAAGGCGCCTTCACCGGCGCCATCGAAGTGCACCGGGGTTATTTCGAACGGGCGGATGGCGGTACGCTGTTCCTGGACGAAATCGACGCCCTCTCGCCCGCCGTTCAGGTCCGGCTCTTAAGGGTCCTTCAGGAAGGTGAACTGGAACGCGTCGGCGGGCAGCGCAGCCTCGCGCTGGATGTCAGAATCGTCGCCGCCACCAACTTCGGTTTGGCCCGGGCCGTCGAAAATGGCGCATTCCGGCGCGATCTCTTTTACCGCATCAATGTGGTGAGCCTGTTCATCCCGCGCCTGGCGGAACGGCGTGCGGATATCCCGCATCTGGTCGACCTGATTCTGCGCCGCCTGGCCCTGCGCTACCAAAAATCCATAAGGGGCGTCACCCCTGAACTGATGCAACGACTCCTGAACCATGACTGGCCGGGGAACGTGCGTGAACTGGAAAACACACTGGAGCGCGCCGTATTGTTTTCCCAGTGCGCCGAACTGGATCAGGTGGAATTCACCGCCCTGAGCCCCGACGCGCCCAGCCGGACCGGGGCCAGACCAGACCACAGACAGGTACTGGAGGAAGCAGACAGGCGCTATCTGGAACAAGCCCTGCGGAATCATCGCGGCGATGTGGGTCGCCTGGCCGAAGACCTGGGCATTACCCGGCGGGCGGTCTATCTCAAACTCAAAAAACACGCCCTCGATCCATCCGCCTTTCGTCCTTGACCCGAGTCATCGTCTTCTGGCGCATGCGCCTGGAACCCGATCCGTCGCACCGAAAAGGGAATACCGGCTTGAGGAATCGACCCAGGCGCGCCGTTGGACGATCGATGGCTAGGTTGAAACGGGAGGTCGTAACGAGCTTGCAAATACTCCCTTACTGTTTCACACTGAATACCATCAGCATTTACTGATTGCCGAGAACAAAACATTCGACACCCGGGGAGAGTCATCATGAGACGTATCTATTTTCTGGTCCCGAATACCAATATCACGCATGCCATCGTCGATGACCTGCTGCTGGAGCGCATCGAGCCGCGCCACATCCAGGTGATAGCCAATGCCAAAACGCCCCTGGGTGATTTGCCTGAAGCCTCGGTGCTCGAATCCTCCGATTTCTACCCTGCCCTGGAACAGGGCATCGCGCTGGGCGGCGTGACCGGACTCCTGGCGGGACTGGTGGCCATAGCCCTACCCACAGGCCTCGTGCTTGGAGGGGGCGCGGTCCTCGCCATCACCCTGGCAGGGGCCGGGGTCGGTGGTTTCATGTCGTCCATGGTCGGCATCAGCGCGAAAAGTCGCCGGATCGAACAATACGAGACGGCGATCCAGCGGGGTGAATTGCTGCTGATGGTCGATGTGCCACGCGAACGGATGGAGGAGATCGAAACGATCATCATGAGGCACCATCCCGAAGCCGAATTCGAGGGTGAGGACCCGCACACTTTCCCCTGACGTCGACATTGGGTAGTCGGGCCGTGACACCTTGACTGGGGGTAATCGATAATGAGGAGATCATCATGACCATGACACTGAAAGAACGTCTCACCCTTGCCCTACTGGACGAGTACAAGTCCCGTGCCACCTATGCGCAGGTCCTCGAGAAGTTTGGCCCGGTTCGGCCGTTCGTGAACATCCATGAAGCCGAAACCCGGCACATCGAAGCCTTGAAGCGCTTGTTCGAGACTTACCGGATCGAGATCCCCGTCGATCACTGGCCTGGACACGTGACCGTACCGGAAACCTTGAAGGAAGCCTGTCGACAGGCCATCGAGGCCGAGCAGGACAATATGACCATGTATGACAGGATTCTGGCCGAGACGACAGAATCCGATGTCAGGCGGGTACTGCAACATCTGCAAGCAGCCTCCCGTGACCGACACCTGCCAGCGTTCGAACGCTGCCTGCAAAGAGGGGCTTGAAGCGGGTACGTCTCGCCCCCTGCCTTTTCGGCCGGGATGGGCGGCTTCCAGTAATAATTCCAGCGGTAAAATTGGCCTGGAGGGTGCCGATTCAGGGGGGCGCCATCACCCGGTCGGCGCGGTGAGAACCCCTGCAAGGCATCGGCGGCGTAAACCCCTTGCCCTGCGCAACCCGACTTCCGCTGACCTGGTTTTGAACGATAGGCAGGGGTCATGTGTCCATATGGTTCCAATGGCGACCCGCGTCGACCTCGGTCGATGAACCTGATTTTTCCCTGCTTCAACCTGAATCCATGAACAAGCCCTTGTTAACCATCAGCCTCATCATCATCCTGGCGGTGGTCATTTATTTTGCCCTCGATGCCTGGCAGCAAAGCGTGACCATCTACGCCTCGACCTGTGAAACCTCGAGCGGCAGGGAATTGCCACTCTCCATCTGCAAGGCCATCCTCAATTACCGATACCAGCAAGGCGACTGACAGCCAGACGTCGATTTCGCCGCTTACTCGATGGTGAGGCTGCTACAAGCTGCCGCACGGCAGCGCGGTTGTCATTCGTTTGTCATCAGTCAAGCCGGGCTTGCTCCGCTCTACCGCGCCGCATGCGGATGGGGTATCCCAGCAGGACTAGGCCCCTAAATCAATACCCAAGCCGCCCAGCATTATGTCGCCATGGCTTATTCCGGCCATGGCTTCGAGACATAAAAATCTTGTGTTTGCCGTAAATTGGAAGCCTTCAGGAAACCTCAGCCTGGAGGCGAATCTGACCGGCAACTGCACGCACCTCTTTTTGTTGGCCGTGCCCGGGTAAGACCTTGGGAGCGATGATGAGCAAACCGGCTTGCGCAAGTATCTCGATGTCTCGCTTAACTGTGCTGCGATTTCGATGCAGTCGATTGGCAACTTCCGTGATCGAACCAGGCATCTCTTTCACGGCACGAAACAATGTTAAGCGCCCTTCAGTAATGAGCTTCATCATGTCGGCGGGATCTTCGAAGCTGATGACGTGGGTCTCGACGGGGACTTCGCCACAATCCGCCACTCTGGCTATTTCTCGACCGCGCTCAAAGAAATCTTCTTCCGTCCCAGTCTTGATGGTGAGTATTTTCATGCTTCCTCCCTCAGTGCAATCCAGTCACGCTGAAATCGCTCCTCAATATCTTCAAAGCTGACGAAATCGATAGGATCCACAGTGCCTTTGAAATGGCGATGGTGGTAACCATGAGCATTATCGTAGCCAACGACACGGCCATTATCCAGACCGAAAAGATTGTGGTTGATGTAAGCCAGGTTGTACTTCGTGATCCGGCCTGTGGCATCGTCAACCCACACTTCCCGCCTGAGCTGTCCATTCCCGCGCCGGTTCGGAAGCGTGTGGCAGTCATCGATAATCTTGGTCATAGGCATGAGCCAGAATATCACGTCTGAAAGTCTACTTTTCATCAGGACCCATCCTGTCCCAGGCAGACTTTGGCACCGCTCTTAGCGTAAATGAAAAGAAGGCTGAATCTCAATTACCGCTACCATCAAGGCGATTGAAGGCCAAACCTCCATTCGCCCTAACAAACCGCAACCCGATGTTCAAAATGCCCGCGCCTGGGCTACCACCCCTTTGCCAACAACGCCTTCATGCTCACGGCATTCAGCACCGAGGCGCAGGTTTCCCAGTCGGCATCTTCCACCTTGCTGTATTTGATGTCGAAGGGATTGCGAGTGGCGGCGGTACGATCGATGAGTTGGCGGGCGGCCTGCTCATCGTGTAGCGCGAGTTGCACCCATACGTCTTCCAATGTGTCGGGAATCTGCCCGAACAGGCCATGAATCGCCTCCAATCGATCAGCCAACAGCTGATGAACCCGGTCTTCCACCGAATCCCGGTAGCGCAAATTGGCGATCCAGATTTCGGAACGAGCCTGGCCGATACGCTGAATGCGGCCCTTGCGCTGCTCCAGCCGCGTCGGATTCCAGGGCAAGTCGATATTGATCAAGGCGCCGAGCCTCTGCAGGTTGAGCCCCTCCGACGCGGCATCGGTACCCAGTAACAACCTGAGTTCGCCGGCCCGGACGCGCGCCTTCAAATCATCCCGTTCGCGGCGCTCAAACCGGCCGCCGCGCCAGAGGCCCGAGCGATGGCTGCCGGCGTACAGTCCGATCTCCAGTCCGGCGAACTCATCGCGCCTGGCCAGTGCATTACCGATCCAGAACACCGTGTCGTAATACTGCGAAAACAGGATGCAACCCCTATCGATCCAGCGGCCTTCGATTCCGGGGTGAGTACCCAACAGATAGCCCATGACCGCATCCAGCTTGGGGTCCTGGTTGCCGCCCTCGCGCAGCAATTTCAGGCACCGCTCCAGCGAGGCGCGCTCGACCGCCGTGAATCTATTGAAATCGCTGGCCTCCCGCGCCGGCCGGCCGGGCTGGACGGTCACATCTTCGTCGTCATCGTCCTCCTCGTCATCTTCCGCCAGAGACGGTTCTTCCCCCAACAATTTGGCAACGGTCCGTCGGCCCGCCTCCATCGAACTGCCCAAGCGTCGCAACAGCAGCGTCTTGAAGAAGCCCGCGCCCTTGACCCGCTGCAGCAGCAAACGGGAAAAGTTTTCGGCTTCTTCGTAAGCCTCGCGCAGGTAACTGGCCAACACCAAGGCGTCCGCGTCGTCCTCGCCGAACAGCTTCACGGCAACCCGCGGCAGGTAATACTCGCCGGTCGCGGGATTGATGGTCGATTCCAGATAGGCGCGGGTGCGCCGGACGATGCAGCGCAGGAGCGGATTGAAATTCTCACCGTAATGCGGGAGCAGGAGGTTCTGGAGTTGTACCCGCTGAATGGCCGGCGACAGGAGATCCAGACTCTCGGGCCGGAACTGCCACTGGGTATCGGCGGCGTCCAGGCCGCGACGAATTCGGTCAAAGGCCGGATGCTCGAACCGTGACGGCAAAGGGTCGCGGACATAGTCCCAGCCGTCGCGCAAATCCTCCGTGGGCGCCATGGCGTCTCCACTGGCGATGGCCAGACAACGACTGGCCTGATACCAGGGACTGGTGCAAGTGCGTCCACCCAGCACACCTTCATTGCCGTGAGACAGGATGTGCAGCAGATCCCAGGCTTCGACCGGGTGCAACTGTACCGGCGTGGCGGTGGCCAACAGCAGGCTCTTGGTGCGCGGCCCCAACTCGCGCAGAAACGCCATCAGGTTGTTGGGTTCGGCGCGCTCGTCGATTTCATCCGGGCCGGCATCGACCCTGGGCGCCTTGCGGCGGCGGGCACGGTGCGCCTCGTCAACGATGACGCAGGTATAGCGCCGGTTCAATAACTGGCTGGTCGCCTCCGGCAAGCCGCGTACGACCAAGCCCTGCGAGACCAGACCGATGCGGCGCGGACACTTGCCCAGCGACCGCATCCCCTCGGACGGATATTCCAGGTCGTGCTCGTCCACCCAGGCCCGGCCATTCCAGCGGGCCGAGGGCAGACTCAGCAGTTCCATCAATTCGTCCTGCCACTGCTGCAACAAGGGCTTCGGCGCCAGCACCAGAATCGGCCCGCCATCGGGGTCGTCCAGCGCCATCAACAGCGCCGCCATCGCCAACTGGATGGTCTTACCCAGCCCGACCTGATCGGCCAGCACCAGCCGCGCGCCGCCCAGGCGATGCCTTTCCAAGGCCAGCCGGGCAAAGTACTTCTGATGCGGCCACAGACCTTGTTCCCGACGGTAGACCGGCGTTTCCACGGCCGCCGCCGCCGCAGCCTCGGTCGGGTCCGTGATGGCCCGCAGGTCGCTCGGCTCGATCAATCGCCGCGAGAGGATGCGCTCCACATCCTGGGCGATGAACGGGCAGCAGGCCAGGTCCACGGCGCGCGGATCGTTCCAGAGGGCGTCGAATTCCTCCTGAACCCAGGCGACCGTGGCCGGGTCGTTGTCTTCCCACAATAGCTCGTAATTCAGACGCCAGGCGGCGGCCGTCTCATTGACACTGCCGAGAAAGGCGGTCGCCGAGCCGTCGGCGCGGCGCACCACGCCGGCCTTGCCGTGAATCAAGCCGAATGCCGCGTCCGGCAGCACGCGGACTTCCATTCGGCCCTGGGTCAGAGCGTCATGGAGGGCGCGATAGCGCGGCAAGGCGACGGGCGGCGCCCGTTCCGGCTGGCCGGCGCACCAGCTCCGCCGCAGCGCGGCCTGAGCGGCCGCGGCGGTGATCAGGTCTTGCGGGTCGAGGTCGGAATTGCAGACGATGCGGACGGTGCCATCGACCTTGGCGATGGCTTCCCCGGCCACCTCGAACAGGCTGGAGCGGAAGTAGCCGGCGATGCGGTCATAGGACGCCGCGCCATCCAAACGTTGCGCCAGGACCGACTGGTCAAGTCGCTGGCGGCGACTGGAATGACGGGTGATGGGCATGGTTCATTCGGCGAGAAATCGGTTGATCCCATTCACAAATACACGAAAACTGATTGACCGGTTAGTCGTTGGCTGCATATGTTTCGCAATCATCGAAGCAATACCTTCGCCAATCGGCGTAGGTGATTTTCGAACTTGGGGCCAGAAAGGATGGCCTGAAAGGGTAGAATGCGGGGCTCATCACAACACCCGGCACCCGATCTGACCATGGCTGAAAT
>Ga0172373_10007933_pt1 | contig 13593 bp, 12 predicted proteins | sample Lak10m_2_FD_114546 | JGI IMG/M metagenome (GOLD analysis project Ga0172373, IMG submission 114546) | Freshwater microbial communities from Kabuno Bay, South-Kivu, Congo - kab_092012_10m | ecosystem: Environmental > Aquatic > Freshwater > Lake | place: Democratic Republic of the Congo... | reverse complement strand
GATTTTCTTTATGAACTTAGTAGAAGATCACATGATAAATCTGACTTCAAATCAGCCCTTGCACTTGCTGAACAATCAAGAGATGTAATTATTTCTTTAAAAGATCAAACTAGTGATGCAGAACTTTTAAAGGCTTATCTTGCAGTTGGAATCAATGCTCACAATCTTAAATATCACGAAATTGTGATCTCTAATATGGAGAAAGCTTTAGAGTTATCGCAAAGAAATTATCTTGATAATTGTCAAGAATATTCCATTTTAGTTGATGCCTATGATGAAACAGGAAATAATGAAAAATCAATTTCACTATTAGAATGGCAATTTGAGAAATATAACGAAAATGATGACGATTTAGAATGTTCAAGTTGTTTAGCCCAAATTGGAATTCAATATAAAGCACTAGCTCAATTAGATAAAGCTTTAGAAAAGCTAAAACTTGCTGTCGATTTTGCTAAAAAAGCAGGTGATACCAATTTCACACTTCTAATTCAAAGCTATGTTGCTGATACTTATTTTGAATTAGAAAATTACGTTGATTCTGAAAAAATAGTTGATAAGCTAATCAACTCTTATGAATTACTCAATAATAAGAAAAATCTTATTAATATGAAATTTTTGAAACTTCAGATTGAGTGGATGACAGGGGGGAATAAAAAGGAATTAATCGATTTAATAAAAGCTTTAGCTGAAGAAATTACTGAGCAGGATCAAGAATCTATTGATCAGAAAATACTTATGGAAAAAACGATTATAAATTGTCTTGAAGATTTAGGTGGTTGGTCGAATTTAAGGGAAATAGAGAAACGACAGAGACGTTTAGATGATTTAGAGCAATTAGTTAAAGATAACCAAGCTTAATTTATATCTTGTTTGAAAAGTTTAAATCCAACTTTATATTTATAAAATTCTATATTTTTTGTAACAGATAAGGCTCGTTTTAGCTTTATGTCATCTTCTAGACCAATAATTATTCCTTTAACACTTTGATTTTCTTCAGCTAATTCAGCATTAACAAATCCCATGTATCTTTGAATTTGGCCAACGACTACATCGCTTACTCTTCCTTTTTTTAATTCAATTACTACAAGTTCTTTTTTATCTTTACTTATTGCCAAAATATCTATGGGACCAGTATCGGTGGGAAATTGCTGCCCAACTAATTCTCCATTTTCTTCATAAATGTCATAATTTTTACTTAGTTCTGTTCCTGACCAGTTTTCAACTAAAAAGTCTTCTAAGTGTTTTTCTAATGCAAAAATAGATGCATCCTCAACATTTTCATCTGTCGCAATTAGTGCAGGTGCTGATCGTCCTTCAATCAATGCAGAAAGTTCAGTTGCATATTTTGAGATATTGCTAACAGTTCCAATTGAACCCATAGAGTTTCTTAAATCAGAGCTGAATTGCGTTTTATCTAATGTGTCTTTATACCAATTAACTTTTCTTCGATGAGGAAGAACTGGACTTTCAATATATTCATAATTACTACTAATTTCACCAACATAATATTTTCCATCACCTTTAGGACAAATTACGATGCTTCCAATTTCCATACCTTTTGTAACTGTCCAGGTAAAACCACAAGACAAACCGGCAGCTATTTTTGTCTTTTCAGGATTATTTTTTAGATAAATGGGAATCATGACTTTGTTGAATTGACGCCAATCATCTGCCTTATTTATTTCACCAGAAAGATTAAAATTAAATCCAAATCCAACTCCGATGAATCCACCCTTAAAGCATTCCTCGGCATGGGAACCTGCCTTGCCAAGCATGACCCTGTAATAGTTTTTCACTATGTAATACCTCTAAGTTTCAATGTTTATTTAAGTATGCCTTACTTATAAGACATTTTCGAATGTCCGATTTGAGGGTAAATATTGCCGAATATTTTGTCTTCCCCGTGGAGTAACTTAGAGATAGTCAGTGTGAAGGGGAAACGTGACTTTAACGCAAACTGAGCTTAGTAAATATTGGGATACAGCAAATATCCTTAGAAAAAATCTTGATGCTGCTGAATATAAACACATTGTTTTGGGTCTTGTCTTTCTTAAATACGTTTCTGATGCTTTTGAAGATCGGAAAGAAGAATTAGATAAATCATTTTCTGATCCAAATAGTGATCGATATAAACCTGATGAGAAAAGAAGAAAAGAAGCTTTAAATGTCAGAGATTATTACAGAGAAGTAAACGTGTTCTGGGTACCTGAATCTTCAAGATGGTCTGTTATCCAAGAAAATGCTAAACAACCAAATATTGCAACATTAATTGATAATGCACTTTATGAAATAGAAAAAGAAAATCCAAAGCTAGAAGGTATCGTTGAAAGAAGATATGCAGATGCTCGTCTTCCTGTAGCAGATTTAGGTGCTGTAGTTGATTTAATCAGTTCAATTAGTTTTGGTAACGATAGAAGAGCTGCTTCTGATGTGCTTGGTCAAGTGTATGAATACTTTTTAGGAAAGTTTGCTAGTGCTGAAGGAAAACTAGGTGGACAGTTTTATACCACTCCTTCAATTGTTAAAACTTTAGTTGAAGTTTTACAACCAACTTCTGGAAGAGTTTATGACCCATGTTGTGGTTCGGGTGGAATGTTTGTACAAAGTGAAAGATTCGTTGAAGCCCATGGTGGAAAACTTGGAAACATTGCAATCTATGGCCAAGAATCAAATCCAACTACAAGAAGACTTTGCGCAATGAATTTAGCAATTAGGGGCATTGATTTTGATTTAGGGAAAACAGATGGCGATACATTCTTAAACGACCAACACAAAGATAAAAAGTTTGACTACATATTGATGAACCCACCATTTGGAACAAATGCAAGTTATCCAAAAGAACAACTTTTAAATGATGTTAGATGGAAAAAATATGGAGTACCAAGAGAAAGACCAGCAAACTATGCCTGGATGAGCCATGCTGTGCATCATTTATCACCTAAAGGTCGCGCAGGAATTGTTATGCCCAGAGGCACACTTACTTCTTCACAAGGTGGAGATGATGCAATAAGAAAAGCATTCTTAGATGACGATGTTATTGAGTGCATAATTGATTTACCTGGACAGTTGTTTTTTAATACTCAAATACCAAGTTGCCTATGGTTCTTTAACAGAGACAAATCTAAGTGGAAAAACAAAAGACAAAACCAGGTCTTATTTATCGATGCCAGAAAACTTGGCACAGCAATTTCCAGAACTCAAATAGAATTCAGTGAAGAAGAAATAGCCAAAATTGCAGCCACATTCAACAACTGGTGCAGCGGAAAATATGACGACGTTGATGGATTCTGCAAATCAGTAACCCGAGAAGAAATAGCAAAGAACGGAGACTCACTTTCACCAGGAAGATACATCGGAACTGAAGAAGTCGAATTAGAAAACGATGAAGACTTCGCAACAAAAATGCAAGAGTTAACTTCACAACTAGCTGAGCAATTAAAAGAATCGCATCGACTAGAAGAACAAATTACCAAGCAATTAAAAGGTCTTGGTTATGGTATTTAGCAAACGTAACGTTTCAATAGGTGAAGTTTGCGAAATAAAACAAGGCAAGTATCTCGCACCTAATCAAATGGAACTGACCCCGACAGAAGAATCACCTGTACCGGTTGTAGGCGGTAATGGAATATTGGGGTACACAACTGAATCAACGTTTTCGTTCCCAGTGCCCCTCGTAACCTGTAGAGGTTCAAAATGTGGATTGATGCAATGGGCGGAACCACCAACTTGGATAAGTAATAATGCAATGGCTGTTTATTTTAAAGATGGAGAAGGCGATAATTTTTTCCTACACCAATACTTGTCAAGTTTAAGTTTTGAAGATGTAACGACTGGAAGCGCGCAACCGCAAATAACTGTGACAAATTTGTCTTTGAAGCGAATATTTCTTCCCGATTTAAAAAGCCAAACCGCTATATCGAATTTCATGAAATATATTCAACAAAAGATTGTTTTAAATAACGCCCTTACTAAAACTCTTGAAGATATTGCTCAAACAATCTTTAAGTCCTGGTTTATTGATTTCGACCCTGTAAAAGCAAAAATGAATGGTGAAAAACCAATAGGTATGGATGATGAAACAGCTGCACTTTTTCCTGATTCATTTGAAGAATCAGAACTTGGATTAATTCCTAAGGGATGGCAACCCACAAAACTTGAAAGACTCTTAAAGGTAACTAAAGGTAAGAGCTACAAAAGTTCTGAATTAGAAGAATCAAATACAGCTCTTGTTACTCTAAAATCATTCTTAAGAGGTGGTGGCTATCGATTTGATGGCCTAAAACCATTCTCTGGTCAATATAAACCAGAACAAGTAATTAAACCCGGTGAACTAATAGTTTCCTTTACAGATGTAACGCAAGCAGCGGATGTAATTGGTAAACCTGCGATTGTGCTTGGTGATCCTAGATATAAAACACTTGTGGCGTCACTTGATGTTGGTATCGTTCGACTCCAAAACAACTCAATAGGTAAAACATTTTTATATCAATTATTCTCGACTTCAACTTTCAAAAACCACGTTGAAGGATATACAAATGGCACAACTGTCCTGCATCTTGGGAAAGGGGCTTTGGAAGATTTTCAACTAGCACTACCTGCACAAAATTTAATGACTAAGTTCGAGGAGCTAGCATCCATTATGAGTGAAAAAATACAAGTTTTGTATTTAGAAAATCTCTATTTGATTGAGTTGCGAGACGCTTTACTCCCTCGACTTATTTCTGGTGAACTTCAGATTCCTGAAGAAATGTTGGCTTCTTAATGTCAGTTTTGAACGAGGAAGATTACGAGCTTCAATGTATTAGTTGGTTGCAAGAAATTGGCTGGGGCTACAAGTTTGGTCCAGACATAGCTTTTGATGGGATTAGTCCAGAGCGAAGTTCACATAAAGATGTAATTCTAATAGAACGCTTAAAAGAATCTATATCAAGAATCAATCCAGGGTTAACTTTAGATGTGGTGAATAAAGTTGTTCAAAAAGTTATCTCACCGGGTGAAGCCGATGTATTGAAGGCTAATTCGATTATTCACCAATGGCTCATTGAGGGAATACCTGAAAAAGTTAGGGATAGTAAAGGGGAAGAAACAACAAAGCTTGTTTGGTTAATAGATTTTGAAATCCCCGAATACAATGACTGGTTAGTTGTAAACCAATTCAGTGTCCAAACAGATAGTGATGCAGGAACTAGAAGACCAGACATAGTTCTCTTTTTAAATGGCCTACCTATAAGTGTTATCGAGCTTAAAAATCCTGCGGATGAAGATGCAGATATTTGGCAAGCATTTAATCAGATTCAAACTTATAAAGAACAAATCTCCAGATTATTCTTTTACAATTCAACACTTGTTCTAGCCGATGGGGCAGATGCCAGAACTGGAAGTTTAACCGCCGATAAAGAACGATTCCTAAAATGGCGCTCCACAGATGGTCTAAACATTGACCCCCATGGCCCCTTTGGCGAAACCCAAACTTTAATTGAAGGTTTATTTAATAAAAGACATGTTTTAGAAACGATAAAAAACTTCACTGTATTTGTTCCAGGACAAAAGACAGTCAAAATGATGCCTGCATACCATCATTTCTTTGCCGTGGAAAAAGCTTATTTAAGAGCGATAAAAGCAAGTAAAGAAAATGGTGATGGTCGTGGCGGACTCATGTGGCATACACAAGGTTCAGGTAAAAGTTATGAAATGGCTTGCCTTGCAGGAATGCTTGCCACAAGTAAAGAATTAAAGAATCCAACAATTGTCGTAGTAACAGATAGAAAGAATCTAGACCACCAACTATTTGACACTTTTGTTTCCGCTAAATCTTTATTGAAGCAAGAACCAGAAATGGCAAACTCCCGTGAAGATTTAAGAGACAAAATAGGAACTCGTCCATCCGGGGGAGTAATTTTCACAACTATTCAAAAGTTCTCACCTAACGATGATGAAGTTAAGTTTCCAGCCCTTACAAGTAGAAGAAATGTATTTGTCTTCACTGATGAAGCACATCGCTCCCAATATGGCTTTTCAGCACGAATAGACAAAGATAAATTTAAAGTTGGATACGCTCAACACTTAAGAGATGCTATTCCTAACGCAACTTTTATAGCTTTTACTGGAACTCCAGTTGCTGAAACCGATAGAGACACAAGAGCAGTCTTTGGAGATGAAATTGATATCTATGACATGGCTCAAGCAAACGCTGACGGGGCAACAGTTCCCATATATTACGAAAGCAGACTAATTGAATTAGAGCTTCCAGAAGATGCTAAAAAGCAATTAAATGATTTAGCTGAAGATTTAATTGAGGATGAAGAAGAAAATATTCAAGCCAGCCTAAAAAGACAATGGTCAGATCTAGAAAAAATTGTTGGAGCAAAACCAAGACTTGAAAGAATTGCTAAAGATATTGTTGAGCATTTTGAAAACCGTTGCAAAGCACCTGAATTAGCTAACGGAAAAGCAATGATAGTTGGAATGAGTAGAAATATCTGTGCGGATCTATATGAAGAGATAGTTAAATTAAAACCCGACTGGCATGACAAGGACCATAGAAAAGGATCAATTAAAGTTGTTTTTCATTCATCGGCATCTGATCATGAAAAGCTAAGACCTCACGCATACACAGAACCGCAAAAGCGTGATCTAGAAAATAGATTTAAAGACGCAGAAGATGATTTAAAAATAGTAATTGTTAGAGATATGTGGTTAACAGGATATGATTCACCACCATGTCACACCATGTATGTAGATAAACCAATGCGTGGACATAATTTAATGCAAGCAATTGCAAGAGTTAATAGAGTTTTTAAGGATAAACCGGGTGGATTGGTTGTCGATTATATTGGAATTGGAACTGAATTAAAAGAAGCTTTAGCAAACTACACAAAAGGAAAAGGTAAAGCTAATCCAGTTGAATTTATAGAAGAAGCACTCGGGGTATTTTTTGAAAAACTAACGATTATTAAAGACATGCTTCATGGTTGTGATATCTCAGAATTTAAAAGCAAACCAACAGTGGTTGCCGCAGAAGTTGCAAACTTTGTTATTGGTTTAGAAGATGGGACAAAGCGATTTGCAGATGCATCCCTTGCACTTTCAAAAGCATACGCATTAGTAAATAGCCAACCAGCAGCAATACAACATAGAGAAGAAGTTGCTTTGTATCAAGCAATTAGAGTTTTATTAACTAAAGGTGATCACACAGTGAAAAAACAAAGTGATGCGGAGCGTGAATTACTAATCAAGCAAGCTTTAGCTAAAGGAATAGTTCCTGAAGGAATAATTGATATTTTTACCGCAGCTGGTCTAGAAAAACCAAATATTGGTTTGCTTTCAGATGAATTTTTACGTGAGATCCAAGCTATGAAACAAAAGAACTTAGCAGTGGAAGCTTTACGACGATTATTAAAAGATGAAATTAAGTCAAAATTCAAGAGAAATATTGTCAAAAACATGCAATTTTCAGAGCTACTTGAAGCGGCGCTCAATAAATACAGAAATAGAAGTATTGAAACAGCTCAACTTATAGAGGAATTAATTGAACTTGCAAAAACTATAAATAAACAGGTGCAAAGTGGAAATGTAGATGGATTAACAGATGAAGAGGTTGCATTTTATGACGCACTCGAAGTTAATCAAGCTGCAGTGCGAGAAATGAAACACGAAGATCTAGTCAGATTAGCTCAAGAATTGACAAAAAAAGTAAAAGAAAATATCAAAGTCGATTGGTCCGTTAGAGAATCAACGCAAGCAGCATTGAGAGTTTTAGTTAGGGATTTACTTGATAAGTATGGTTACCCTCCTGATTTTTCAAAGCAAGCAATTGAAACTGTTATTAAACAAGCAGAATCCTTAACTGAAGAGTGGTTACAACTGAAATTAGATGATATAAAAAATAAAAATTAAGAAGGACTTGCACCAACTCGCTGGCTTAAATTTCTTTTAATCTGCGAATAGGTCGCATATCTTGGCATAACAGCAGTTGTTAAAGCTAATTCTGATAGCGCATCTTCAAGCGTATTTGCATCACTCCATGTTGGAGAACCTTGTAGAGATTGGATACCCATGACAGATTCAATTAATTGCATTTCCACCCACTCATGCAAAACCGATTTAATATGGTCTACTCCAGCATGAGGATAGTCTAATTTTAATGCCTCAACATATGCTTCAAAATATCTAAAATCCGCATTTGCTGTAATTAAATTTTCTCTTGCAACATATCTTGCAGCTCTATCTTCCAAATCATTTTCTGCTCTAGTCCCATTTAATGCTGATACCCACACAACTTTGGGAAGTTTATTGTCACCTTTTTGCTTCTCACCTGTTTGACCATCCTCATTGATAAATGCAGCAAATAGATCATTTTTGGCTTTACGATTTCCTTTACTTCCGCCATGTTCATGTATATTTTCATCGCCATCCACATCAGGTATATCTCCAGGAAGATCACCCGCAACTTTCAGTTTTCCAGATTTAGTAAAACGGAATCTATCAATTTTAAAAATATTATTTAATTCTTTTAATCTCTTTTCAATATTTTCACTGAAATCTTAATTCGAGGTTTTACTTAAAATTTCATCCATTAGTTGTTTAATTTCTTCAGGCATTTTTATTCTAAATTCCTCTGCCCAGTCTTCCCATGGAAGTGACTGTCCATTAGTTTGTAGCGATTTTCGAGAGATATCTGTAATGACTGGGATTTTCTTAAGGTTTGGTTCGGCATAAAGAACGATACGATTCCAACCCCAAGTAATTCCAAAATTAATTAAAATTGAACGTGCCTCTGAAGCACGCTTCAGATCATATAATTCAGATTGATATATCGCTGCACAATGATATTTTTCATCCCACACTCCCCCTGAAACATTCAAATCTTCAGGCAAAATAAACCAATGTATTTTTACAGTATCTAAATCAACTATTCCAAATTTTTCAGCATATTTTTCTAAGTAATATTTCATACCATAAATAGTTCTCATTTGACTTCCACCAGTTCCCATGCGAGAAGCTGCTTCAAAATTTTTGGGCCATTGTTCAGGTTCTGAATTACTAAAATCTCGCACTTTTAAAGAGATATTTTCAGGTAGTTCATAGTATCTAGAATTTAAATATGAAATTAGCCACTTTTGTTTTCTAGAGGAATCATAATAAGTATTTTCTTCAATCGAATTTCCTTATAATACAACCGAAGTACCATGATCTTGAATTACATTCTTGTTTTTCGCTTCATTATTTAATGGAGCATAACTTCCAAAAATATCACCTATTTGTATTTTCTTTAATCCGTAAATTCTTTCTTCAAAATCTTTCCAAAGAGTTGCAATAACACCGTTGCCTTTTTTCCAAGACTTGTAAGTTAAACCAATCGGATTTTGAACACCTGCTGTTATTTTTGCTCCGATTCCATAATTTTTTTCATCACTTTGGATCCCGCCAGATGAAGAAAGCCGATTAATATATTCCTCTATTTCTTCCCCTGTCATTCCACAACCGTTATCTGTTATCTGTAATTTATAAATTCCCGACTTTTCAACTAGTGACCAATCAACGTCCCATTCAATTAAACCTTCACCATCCCAACCACTGTCTCTATTTCGCATGATTGCTTCAAAAGAATTTTGAGTTAATTCTCTAACCCATTGAAGAGGAGCGCAGTCTGCGGCAATTCTTTCAACTAAAAAAGTTGTAGATCCAACTCTCATGGCAGCTGTATTAGACATAATGAAAATTATCCCAAAATATTTAGTTAATGTAAAATCAAATTAATTGAGCTTAAATACATAAATAAAATCGGACATTTTAATAATTTTATTATGTCTTAAGACTATGAAATAATTAAATTACAGAAAGGAAATATATTGGCGAATTACAACATTGGGTTATTAAATCTAAATATTTTGGAAAAGCCTCATCCCTATATAGGGATAAAAATGACTTCAAATGATGAAGTTTCTGGGACAAGATATTTTTCACTAGTTTCTGGACCAGATGAAATTCAATTAGAAGTAGCTTACACAATTTGGGAAGATGGAGATGGACAAATTGAAACAGTAGATTCAGGAAACTCACCACTTCCTTACAGCAGACTTAGTCATGGGGGACGTATTGGAGTTATTGGTGTCGGCACTAATCAAAAATTTATGGAACTTAGAATTGCGAAAGTAAATGATGAATTATGGAGCAATTTCCATCAAACGAATGCATCTGAATTAAGTACTTTACTGAATGAAAATATTGAAATATATCTAAAAAAATTTGGAGCAGATGAATTTGGGATAAGAGAACATTTGTTAGGGGATGTTAGTAATAGAAGAAATCAAATGGGTGTAATTTTCACAAAGGGCAATATAGAAGTTCCATTAATTTCATATGTAATAACCAGACCATTTGCGATGCTCAAGAGAGACACTTTTTAAATGTTTAATTTTGCAATCATTACACCTACAGAAGAAAATTCAAGTCAAGTTTATTCATGCGTGATTGATTCTTTTCGAAAAATAACTTCTGAAATTTCAAGCTTAATTAATCTGAAATTAATACCCCTCCTGGGTCCAAATTGGCAAGAAAATTTGGCTGCTGAACGACAGGCTCGAGTAAATATGCAGGATCCAGAGTTTATTTTTAAAGAACCTTTAAGGAATTCAAGTTCGCCTGTTAGATTGTGTTTTCCCAGAGAAAAAAGCTTCTATGACTTGCTAGATAAAGCTTGGAAATTAAGAAATCAATGGTTTCATAACGAACTTACGGGTTCAAGTAAAGATGCATTGATCGTCTTAAACACATTATATGAAATTGCCAAATTATTAAATCTAAATATTACAGATTCTTTACAAGAATTAAAATTTAGACTTCAAGAAATTTCTAATGGAAAAATCTTCGAAAAATCTGATCAAGATTTAGAAATTCAGAAAAGAATACAAGAAATGGAAGTTCAAGTTCTTGCATTAGCAAAAGAATCTAGTGATGCTCAAATGGAGCTAATTAAAGCTGAGCAAAGAGAGGAAGAGTTAGAAGCGCAAATTACTGAAATTCAAAAATCATTGAATGCCAAGGATATTAAAGTAATGCAGACAGCTAGTCAATTCAGTGACATGGAAGCAACAATTAAGAAATTAAAGGAAAACTTACGAATAGCTCAGAATGAAAGAGAATCTGCTATTCAAATTGCGGAAGATGCAAAAAAGTATGGTAAAGAATTAAACGAACTTATTTTGAATTTGTCTAAAGCGGGAGCTGATAAAGAATCCGAAGATAACTTTAGGATTCCTGAAGTCGGTAGAACTTGGCCATATAAACGCGGATCTATACGATTAACACTTTCCCCTAGATTTAAAGAATTGTATCTACCTAAGTCATCAATTTTGCTTAGTGAAATTATCGGAAAAGACGCAATTTCAATTGCGAAAGACTGGTTAAGAGTTCGCCCTTCTGGTGGAAGAGTATTTATGAATAATTCAGGATTCGCATGTACTTATATTGGTGAAGATCTTATCTATTTAGGTAAGATTGAGAAAATTTATTTAAAAAAAATTTTAGAAAGTATTTAAATTTTTATTGCTGTTGTTATAAATCTTTTTGTGAGATAATTAAGTATGACAAAAATAAACGAAGATGAATATAACAAATTGATAGCAAATCTCGACGAAGAAATATTTCAGATGCTTAGTGAAGATTCTTCTGCTGATGATAGCTTGGAATTTGTAATAGCTGAAGTAAATGATCAATATCATTTAGCAAGTGATATCGAATTAAATGATGGAAATAATTTAGACGTAACTCACGAATTTAAAAGAGTTTATGAAGCTCAATATGAAGTTTTTAGAGAACTGGAGGTCCAAGAGTTTGGTGTTTTGAATATTTTAGTTGTTGATTCAGGTAGAAATGCATGGAATGCAACTTGGAGTAGAAAATTTGCCGAAGAAAAAGCTTTTTTTATAGATATAGAGTCAGCAAAGAAATATGCAGAGGATAATCGTAAACAAGGTACAGTTTTCACAATTGCTCCGACTCCATGCTTATATTTTAGATTAGACGGAATCTACATATTTCTTATGGATATAGCTAGCAATAAACCATTCAGTAAATGGAAAATTAACAGAAAATTAAAGAGTAAAAATTTAATAATTCTTGAAGATTTTTATGAACTATTTAGATTGAATTCCAATAATTGGAATTATCCGATTCCTGATGAGGAAAATTTTGATGTTTCATACGTTATTAGTCAAATTTCGTTGAAAGAACTTGAAATATCAAATTTAAATTGCTACAAATCACAGCCAGTAGGATCGGGTTACTATCTTAAATGGAATGAAGTCGAACCTGATTACGATGACTTGATTGTAAAGAATGTATTTGAATTCTTAAAAAAGTGTTTAAGGAAAAGAAGTACCCGTAAGGGTACGAAATGAACATTTGTCTCCACTGGGAAAATATAGAAATGTGTCGCCAATGGCGACACATAACAACTTGTCACACCCAAGACCTAAAATAAGTATTAGCTCAAAGAAGTTGTAGCGAAATAGCCTTTCAGCTAGCTACCTAGCAACCGGTAAGTCCTAGGACACGGTGCTCCTGAAAGAAGAGCAGTCATTTACTAAATCAGTAAATGAAAAGTTACCTAGGAGGTAATTAATGTCTGAACCTAAAAAGCACTTTTTCAATGTGCCCCCAAATATCAAAGAAATGACAGAAGCTGAAAGAAAAGCTTTTGTCCATCAACTATGGCTTCAAATGACTGAAGCTTTAAAAAAAGATAAAGAAGAAAAAGAATAACTAAATAATTATGGGGATCCGTTTAAACGGATCCCCATAATTTATTAATTCTTTGTCAGTGGTCGGTTTTATTATTTTAATAACAACTAATTTAAGGGGCAAAAAATGAGCGACTTAGTTTATTCATTAGCATTAGAAGATGATTATTACTTGATGGTGGTTTTTGATAGACCAGTTTGGTTTCGACCTTCAAACAAAGGACTTAGGTTTATTCCAAATGATCATGATGAAGTTCAAGATGCATTAATTATTTTTGGTTATGAAAATTTAGATTTTTCAAAAGAGATTAAAAATCAAATTTCCAAAATGATGGAAGCTTGTCATAAAGAAAAAGGTCCAAATGCACTACTTGAACCATGGGTTAACCATAAATTGTTGATGCTTGATGCTAAAAAGGAATTAAAGAATTTAGAATTTAAAGGAAATTTCCTTTTTGTAAACCACGAAGGATCACCCGATGATGTTGATTTTGGGTGCAAAATTTCTGGTTGTTTAGCTGAGTGTCAAAATTAAATTCAGTTAAAAAATTTTAGGGCAGTTTTTACAAAACTGCCCTAATAAATTCCTTCACCATAGGATCTTTTTGTAATGCTTCTAAGTCTTCTTTGGTAGGAAGTGTTGGTCTATCTCTTTCGCAAGTTACTAAACATAAAAACCCTAAAGTTTCATCCTTTGATGCTCTAAATTGATGCCAAGTCCAGGAAGGAACATGAATCACATTGTTGATTTCTAACTCATAAATCTTGTCATCTACTAAACAAGTTCCACTTCCTCTAATAGGAATAACTAAATGAATATGGTCATGTTTTTCTAGCGTGGTGTGCCCAT
>Ga0172373_10007929_pt1 | contig 13596 bp, 15 predicted proteins | sample Lak10m_2_FD_114546 | JGI IMG/M metagenome (GOLD analysis project Ga0172373, IMG submission 114546) | Freshwater microbial communities from Kabuno Bay, South-Kivu, Congo - kab_092012_10m | ecosystem: Environmental > Aquatic > Freshwater > Lake | place: Democratic Republic of the Congo... | reverse complement strand
TCGTCGTGCGCCTTCATCGTCCCGACCTGGAGGACCAGTCCGGTCTCCTGGGCCAGGGCGATCATCTCCGCGATCTCCGCCTGTGAATGCCCGAGCGGCTTCTCGGCGAAGACATGCTTGCCCGCACGCATCGCACCGAGTACGACGTCGCCGTGTGCACCCGGGGTGAGGACCAGGACGGCATCAACTCGCGGATCGTCGACCACCTCGCGCCAGTCGTCCGTCGCGGCAACCTGACCTGGTAGCGCGTCGGCGACCGAGATGGCCAGGCCGGATGACGCATCGCAGACGCTGGTCACCAGGAAGTCTCCCCGAAGGGTCTGCAGATTCGGCAGATGGACGGCCTGGGTGATCAGGCCGAGTCCCACGACCCCTACCCGGATCGGCGCCACGCAGGCACCTCCCTTCATGTTGGGGTGAACCTACCCACTGGTATGCAAATGTCAACACTGGTTCCAAAACGGACCATCGTGCTAATCTCCGGCCACCATGCGCAGCGACACCAGGGAGCGTTCTGGGGGCCGCATCCCGGCCCTGGGCGCGTACCGCGCTCTCACTGCCAGCCTGGCATCGGGCCGGTGGCCACCCGGATCCCTGCTGCCCAGCGAGCGTGCACTGTCTGATGAGTTGAGCGTCAGTCGCACGACCCTGAGGCATGCGTTGATGGAGTTGGCAGACGCCGGGTTCCTCGAACCCGCTCCCCAGCGAGGATGGTTCGTCGCCCGCGCCTACATCAGCGAGGGGCCGAATGTGCTGGCCGGCTTCTCCGAGGTCGCGGCTGCACGCGGTCTGGCCGCGGGGTCACGCATCGTGTCGGTCGGACTTCGCCCATGCACCTTCGAGATGGCCGACCTGTTGGGCATTCCGGCTGCCTCCGAAGTGGTGACCTTGGAGCGGGTACGCACCCTTGACGGCCTTCCGGTCGCCGTCCAATCCCTGAGCCTGCCTCATCGACTGGTCCCCGATCTGCATCAGAATCTCCAGGACGGGGTCTCGCTCTACCGCATCCTTGCTGAGCAGTACGGCCTGGCTCCCTCACGTTGCGACTACACCCTGCAGGCCGAAGCAGCATCGGCCCACATCGCGCAACTGCTCCAGATCGCGCCACACTCTGCTGTCCTCGTCGGACATGAGGTCACCATCGACACCCAGGACCGGGTCGTGGCGGCCGGCCGGATGATCTACCGAGGTGACGCCTATCGATTCACCGCCACCCTGTTCCGGCTCTGATCTGTAGGAGGTGCCATGTCTCGACGTGCAACACCGCGTCCGGTCTTCGCTCAGCCCCAGGTCATCACCCCTGAGTCGGTGACCAGGCATCTGTGGGGCGACGATGTCTCGGGATACGTCGGCGACGAGGTGCTGCTATCGACGGAGCGGTTGCACGCCCTCATCTTCACGCTTCCACCCGGTGGCTCGTTCGGCCACTCGCCGGACAACCGGACGGTGTTCGCGGCGGACGAGGTCTACCGGGTGCTCCAGGGGACGATCGCCGTCATCGATCCGGCCACCGGGCAGGTCGTTCGTGCCGCCCAGGACGATGCGGTGTTCTTCCGACGTGACACCTGGCATCACGGCGTGAACTGGGGGACCGGTCCGGTGCGGGTTCTGGAGTTCTTCTCCCCGCCACCGGCAACCGGTGCATCCTCCGCGTACGCCAAGACGGTTCCCTACCTGGACCGAGTCCTTCACCGCCAGGATGCGGTCCTGGGTACGTGGCCGATGAGCAGCGCAGTCGTGCAGACCGGCGACGCACTCCACCTGATCGGGGAACGGGACCTTCGCTGGCGCGTCGAAGCGGACCTGCAGGTGGGCCTGATCTGCTCAACTGAGCATCTGACCGTGGTGGATCTGACGATCTTGCCCGGTGACTCCAGTGCCGTTCGCCAGCACGAGGGCGACGCCCTCCTGCACGGCATTTCCGGTGAGGTGCACATCCACACGCCCCAGGCCGAGTCGGCCTCTTGGTGGAGAGTCCGCGCGGGTGACTCCATGGTCATTCCCGAGGGTTTCGACTACCGCATCGTCAACCAGTCCGGTGACCCAGCACGAATGATCTGCGGGAGCGCGCCCGGGTACCTCCGTGCCTAGACCGGTTCACCTGGGGGTGGACATCGGGGGTACCAAGACCCGTGTCGCTCTCCTGGACGAGTTCGCGGCGATGGTGGACGTGGACGAGGAGCCGACTGGTGGGGCACCGCGGGCGGATCCTGGACTGCGAGGGTCCCTGGCGGCAGCCCTGCGTCTGGCCGAACGGGCTCAACGACACGACTACCAGATCGTCGGGGTCGGGGTGGGCGTACCCGAGTTCGTCACCCGGCAAGGCGTGCTCAGCAGCGCCCTGGTCATTGCCTGGCAGGAGCAGCCCTCGCACCTGTTCGCCACGATCGGCCCGACCGTGGTCCAGAGCGATGTGCGCTGCGGGGCCCTGGCCGAGGCAACCCTCGGGGCCGGCCAAGGCATCTCCTCGATGCTCTACGTCAGCGTCGGCACCGGTATCTCGTGCGCGCTCGTCCTGGACGGCCAACTCTGGGCCGGTCACCGGGGAGAGGCCATCGCCTTGGGAGAGTTGCCGGTCGATCGGTGGGTTGATGCGGACTCCACGGCAACGCTCGAAGGCTTCGCATCGGGGTGCGGCATCACCGATCGATACGGGCAGGGCCTGGGTGCTCGGGAGGTGCTGGCCCGCGCTGCCACGGGCGACGCGCGCGCCAGCGACATCGTCGACAGTGCGGCAGCAGCGCTCGGTGCCGGGCTGGCCTGGGCCGTGAGCCTGGTCGATCCGGAACTGATCGTGCTCGGCGGTGGCCTGGGTTCCTCTGGAGGACGTTGGCTTGAGCAGGTGCGCAAACGCTACGAGCGCCTGGTCCGGCCGGGTGCGCCTGCGCTCAATGTTGCCGAACTGGGCGCAGACTCCGGGGTCATCGGCGCGGCCCTGGCCGCGCGCGAGGCCGGTTGACGCTCAGCCCGGCTCACCGTGAGCGTCACCGTAGGCCGTCAGCCGGCACCGCGCGGAACACCAGGGTCTGATCGGAGGTGATCGGTACCGTGGTCGACCAGGTCGGACCGGAATGGGCCGGGATGGTCCACGATGCGGTCGCATCCGCAGCATGCTCGTCGAAGTCCTTCACCGGGACCTTCGCAAAGTCGTCGTACGCGTAGACGCGGTAAGCCCGACTCTGATCGGCAATGAGCACCGTCGCGGTGATGTTGATCGGAACCGGAGCCGGTGGGTCGGCCATTCGATCGACCCCGCCATCGGACCCCTCGGCCGCCAGGTCCGAGGTCAGTCGCACCGGCAGGGTGATCCGATCCGGATCCATCACCCCGAGGATTGCCGTGGCGTAGTTCCTGGGCCGACTGCGAATCGAGTAGTCCGGGGCAGCGGGATCATTGGCCTGCTGCCTGGTCCGCAACAGGGTTCCGATGGGCAACCGATGGACGGCCCTGGCATCCGGACTGCTGTTGTCGCTGAACGCGAGCAGGTCGGTGGGGCGATAGGCCCTGCGGGCACCGGTCCCGCCGCCGGTACGAACCCCGAGCACCGGAACGATGTGGTCGTACTCATCGTCACCCGAGGACGGGGATCCCGACTGACCGGACATGTTCATGTACATGCCGATGATCACCGGGTAGCCGTCCATCACCTTGGATTCGACCCAACCCAGGTAGGCGCGAGTCGAATCCTGGGGTCCACCTTCGTAGGCCACGGCACGTAGCCGCATCGCCGCAGCGGCCGCCAGGTCGCTCACCCCGAGCAGCAGTTAGCTGCTGCGACTGGTCTGCGGAACACCGTCGGTGGCCAGGCTCCGGGCAGTCCACTGCGAGGTGTACTGGCCGAAGGTCATACCGGCAATGATCAGACTGGTCTCACCGCAGTAGCCGAAGTTGGCATCCCACTGCTGCCGGGGTGCGATGCCGAAGGGGCACCAGTACCCGAGGCAACCACGGCTACCAGCAGCCCAGCGGCAACGCGCAACCAGTGTGCGCGATTCATCGGGATCACGTCGCTTCCGGAAACGCCCGGTGTCGGGCCGGGCGCTACCGGCTAGGAACTGCCGCTGGCGCCGTCTGAGTTCGTCGAGTCAGCGGCTGCCGTCGATCCGGTCGTCGTCCGGGCCTGGAACTGGAACCCGACGAACTCCGGCGAATCGCTGTCGGTCAGGTACCCCACCCGATATCCCCAAAGACCCGGTCGTGACAGACGGGCGACCATGGTGAACCGTCGATTCGCGTCAACCGTGGACGTGATCAGTTCGAGGTCCTGGAAGGAACCGTCACCCTTGCGATTGCTCGGCAGGAAGCGCTGCATGACCAGGACCGTGCCCGGCTTGACGGACTTCGGTGCCGTACCGGTGATCGTGATCGGCTCGCCCATGCCGGCGCGATGCGGGCTGACGCGGGCGGTGCCGTTGCCCCAGGCGGTGGTGTTGGGGCGGCGGGGGAAGCCGGCCTCGCGGAGTTCGGCTCGGGTCAGCGGGACGATTCGGTCGGCCGGGGCGGCCGCCTGGGCGGCCGGAGCAAGGAACGTGAGCGGTAGAAGTGCCAGGCTGGCGCCGATCGCCGCGATACGCAGGGTTGCCTTCATCCGGCCAGCGTAACCGCTGCCTCGTCGCTTTCGCGTCCTTGAGCCCGGAGTAAGCGGCGCGCCGTCACCAACCCCTCTTCTAGACTTGGTCACATCCGCCCCTGTAGCTCAGTGGTAGAGCAACCGCCTTGTAAGCGGTAGGTCGTCAGTTCAATCCTGACCGGGGGCTCACCGCATCCTGAATCTGCTGGGTGATCCGCGCCGCTGCCGTTCGAATATCCGGCATGGCAGTCGACTCAAAGAGCACGCCCTTCGTGGGAGTGCCGAGCACGTACATCGATTCGCTGACGCGACCAGCCGCGTCGATGACCCGGTAGGTCTCCGGCTCCAAGGCAATGCCGATGCCAAGGGGCCCGTTCTGCACCAGACCCAGATCACGCAGATGCGCGAGAAGTCCGTTCCGCCCACTCCAGTCCGCAGGCCCAGTCGCGACCACGACACGGTCGGCCACCCAACATCGCCCATCGCAGGCATGGACCGCCGCCTCAATGCCGGCATCCTGGATGGAGGAGACATCAGCGGCGACGACGTCCAACCTGCCCTCGGTCTGCCAGTCGGACATCATTCGTCCGACGCGGGGGGCCATTCGGTGCCGATGTACGTCCCAGTACCGCATGAGATGGCGCACGAACTGTTCACGCTGAGCCCGCGTCAACGACAGCCAGATGCCCTGGGTCACCGGCCGGAGCGCGTCCATCGCCCGGCGCCAGTCCTCACCCGTGGCACGGATGGCCTTGAGCGCGGCCCCGAGGGTCATTCCACTCTGGAAGTCCGCGGCCGTGAACAGGGGCACCGGGAAAGGTGGTTGCCAGGGATCGTCGTGAACCGCCGGCAGCATTCCACGGCGAGACACCAGTCGAACGGTGGCGTCCGAGTCGTGCGCAAGGGTGGTCAGGCAGACGTCGACCGCCGTGAGTCCGGAACCGATCACCAGGGTGCGACCAGCGGTGCCGGATCCTGGTTCCCAGGGGTTTCTGACGATGTGCACCTCGGCTCCGGCACCCACCGCGATCTGCGCCGGTAGCGAAGGCCTCTCATTGCCGGTCGCCAGGATGACGAAGTCAACGAGTCGATGTCCTCCGGCGGAGTCATGCACCAGGTATCCCCCGGCCGCCTGTTCGATTCCCTGGACCTCCGCACGCACGTGCTTCACGGTCAATCCGCGTGCATCCTGCGCCCGTTCGAGTTCATCGTGCAGATAGGCCGCGTAGTCGCGCCTGGGCAGGTAGCTCGCCGGCGCGGCGTCTGCCCACTGTCGAAAGGAATCAGGTTGGTCGGCATGAATACTCATGTTGGCCGCTCGGACGTTGAGCAAGTGCTCCGCGTCACGCGTGGCGTAGGCGACGCCTTCGCCGAGCCGCTCCCGGGGTTCGAACACCACGACGTCGAGTTCGAAGTCGATTCGACGCAAGGCCGAGATCGCGCAGGCGATGCCGGCGGCACCGCCACCGACGATCCCGATCCGACACGGACCGTCAGTCGGTGCCTGCATGCCCTGTTGCACTCCTGTTCGATTTCCAGCTTCGGGACATTCCGGCTAGGAAGCAGGTCCGATCGGTTCATCGCCCTGCCAGGTCACCCGCTGCATCACCCGATGGAAGTCGCCGTAATCGAAGTTCGCGTAATGGGCGGTGTTGCGGTTGTCCCAGATCGCCACATCCCCTGCGTTCCATCTGTGTCGCACCTGGTGCTCAGGCTTGACAATGTGAGCGTAGAGCAGATTGAGCAGGTTCACGCTCTCAGCCTGACTGAGTCCCTTGATCGAGACCGTGAATCCAGGATTGACGAAGAGCCCCTTTCGTCCGGTCTCGGGATGCACCCGAACCACTGGGTGCTCCACGAGGCTGAACTCATTGAACACCTCGCCATCCCAGACGTTCCCGTATCCCTTGCGCTGTGCCAGGGCACCCGCGAATTCACGTGAACCATCGTGATACGCGGTGAGACCGTCGACCAGATCCCGGATCGGGGCCGACAGTGAGCGGTACCCCGCCTCGAGATCGGCCCAAAGGGTGTCGCCGCCGACCTCAGGGACTCGAAGCGCGCGAAGCACGGACCCCTTCGGTGGTCGCTTCACGAAGGTGACATCGGTATGCCATTCGTCGTTCCGAGTCTCCTTCTGACTGTCGATCTGCCACACCTCAGGGTGCTCTTCGTCCACCGCCGTGACCACCGGATGTGCCGAGGTCAGCTCGCCGAACTGCCGCGCGAATGCCACCTGCGAATCGGCATCAAGTTGCTGTCCCGGAAAGAACAGCACCTTGTGCTCCACCAGCGTGGCCCACAGTTCCTGCCGACCTTCGTCGTCCAACGGTTCACGCAGGTCGATACCGGTCACCTGCGCACCAAGTGCTGAGGAAAGGCGACGAGTCGTGAGTCCAGTGGCCGTGCTCATGAGGTCCTCCAAGGGTAGGTCAATTTCCCATCTTCTCAACTGACATTGTAGGCTATGCCCGGCGCACAAGGAAGGGGGTCGAACATGTCGCTCGTCGTCGATGGTCCGCAGGCCGATGACTCGGCCCGCGAGACCCGTCCAGCCTTCCAAGCCCGCACCGGGCGCCGAGGGCGCAGCAGGCGGGCCATCCCGGGCTGGACCGTCGCCACCGCCACGTTGATCGCCTTCCTCGGGTTGTGGTGCTTCGTCGCCAGTCTCGGTATCTGGAGCCCGGTCTTCGTGCCGTCCCCCGCTGCGGTCTGGGCCAAGTTCATCGAATCGGTCACCGTCCACGACGGGCGCGTGGGCTACGGCGGCACCTACCTCTGGGAGCACCTGTGGGCATCCCTGCGCCGGATCCTGACCGGCTCGGCGATCGCCACCGTCCTGGGTGTCCCCCTGGGATTGGCCATCGGACTCGTGCCGGTGGTGCGTCAGGCACTCGGCCCGGCCGTCACCTTCCTGCGTCAACTTCCACCGCTGGCGTACTTCAGCCTGGTCATCATCTGGTTCGGGATCGATGAGTCACCGAAGATCATCCTGCTCACGATCGCTGCCATGCCCCCCATCGTCGTCGCCACCGCGGCAGGTCTCGAGGGCGTCCATGCAGACTTCTTGAACGCCGCCCGCTCGCTGGGCGCAAGCAGACTCCAGTTGGTACGCACCATCCTGTTTCCCGCGGCACTGCCGGACATCTTCACGGGCATCCGCCTCGGTGTCGGGGTCGCGTACACCTCAGTTGTGGCAGCGGAGACGGTGAACGGGTTGCCCGGCATCGGCGGGATGATCCGCGATGCCCAGCGCTACAACCAGACCGACAACGTGATCCTCGGGATTCTCGTCCTAGGGCTGTCCGGTCTGATCCTGGAGTACCTGCTGCTGCGGCTGCAACGCCATGTCACGCCCTGGCGAGGTCGCGCCTGACCCACAGATTTGCCGACCGGTTCCGGCGGCAAGAACCCAATCACGAAAGAGAGAAGGAGAACCGAAGTGTCCATTCGTCAAGCACGCATCCTGCCGTTGGCAGCGGCACTGGCCGCAGTCGCAGTGGTTGCTGCTGGCTGCTCAGGCAACTCAGGCGCGACCAGTGGGACATCAAGTTCCGCACCAGCCTCGGCAGCGGCCGGAACCACAGGCGATGTGCCAGCAGAGATCCGCATCGCCTACCAGGCCATTCCCAATGGCGATCTCATCGTCAAGAACCAGAAGTGGCTGGAGGCCGCGTTCCCGAACACCACGATCACCTGGACCAAGTTCGAGTCCGGAGGCGATGTGAACACAGCGATCATCGCTGGATCCATCGACATCGGCCTGGCCGGCAGCAGTCCGGTCGTCCGGGGGTTGTCGGAACCACTCAACATTCCCTACGCCGTCCCGTAGATCTTCGACGTCATCGGCGAGGCTGAGTCGCTCGTGGCCAAGAACAGTGCAGGGGTCACGGATGTCGCGGGCCTGAAGGGCAAGAAGATCGGCACACCCTTCGCCTCGACCGCGCACTACAGCCTGCTCGCGGCACTGGGGCAGGCCGGCCTCAACGAGACCGACGTCACCCTCGTCGATCTGGAGCCGACCGACATCCTCGCGGCCTGGACCCGAGGTGACATCGATGCTGCCTATGTGTGGTCACCGACGCTGGATGAGCTGAAGAAGGACGGCACCGTCCTGGCGACTTCAGCAGAGCTTGCCAAGGCCGGATTCCCGACCTACGACCTGGCCGTGGTCACCAATGACTTCCGCACGAAGTACCCGGCGGTCGTGCAGGAGTGGCTGCGTCAGCAGAACAGGGCGGTTGAGCTACTCAACACCGATCCGGCCGCAGCTGCCGCAGCCATTGCACCCGAACTCAGCCTGACCGCCGAGGAGGTCCTCACACAGATCAAGGGTTTGGTCTTCCTCGGGCAGAAGGAGCAGCAGTCAGCGACCTACCTGGGTACCTCGTCGGCTCCCGGCTCATTCGCCGAAAGCCTGCTGAAGGCGGCCGAGTTCCTCAAGGCTCAGGGCAAGATCGACGCCGTCCCAAGCCTACAGACGCTGCAGGCGGGGATCGACACAACCGACCTGACGAATGCCTTCGCAGGGTGAGACCGCACCGCAGGGGGGCTCGGAACATCCGAGCCCCCCTGCGGGTCCTTCCGGCGCCTGGATCGATGCGGTCGGGATCAGCCATGAGTTCGACAGCGGTGACAACCTGCGTGTTGCACTCACGGACGTGCATCTGCATGTGGAGCCCGGCGAGTTCGTCTCGATCGTCGGCCCATCCGGTTGTGGCAAGTCCACCCTGCTCAGCATCATCGCGGGCTATCAGCAGCCGACGCGCGGTCACGCCTACATCAACGGTGAGGTCATCACCGGCCCCGACGCCGATCGAGGCATGGTCTTCCAGCAGCACCGACTGTTCCCGTGGATGAGCGTGCGCGCGAACGTCGAGTACGGCCCGCGGATGGCCGGGGTCAAGAAGGATGAGCGACGCGCCATCGGCGAGGAGATTCTGGAACTCGTCGGCCTGCTGGACGTCGCCGACCGGCACACCTACGAGCTGTCGGGGGGCATGCAGCAGCGCGCCGCGATCGCCCGCGCACTCGCGATCAAGCCCCACGTCCTGCTGATGGACGAGCCCTTCTCTGCGCTCGACGCCTTCACCCGCGAGCGTCTGCAGGACGAGGTGCTTGCGATCTGGGAGCGCACCGGCGTCACCGTCCTCTTCGTGACCCACAGCGTCGATGAGGCCGTCTACGTCGGGACCCGAGTGGTGGTGATGCGAGCCCATCCCGGTCGGATCATCATCGACGCCCCGACCCCGTTCGCCGAGAACCGCTCCATCGTGGGCCGTCGTCGCCGACCCGAGTTCAGCGCGATGCGCGATGAGCTGACCGAGGCCCTGCGCACGACGGCGTTCGAGGCCTGACCCGCCATCGAGCCAGACCCCACGTATCCTGCAGGCATGCTGCAGAACTCCTCGCCGAAGGCCCCGCACCGATCTATTGCCGTCCGGATCATCCAGGGTTCGGTAGCCCTGGCGGCTGTTGGGGTCACGGTCCTCACGCTTGCGGCCTGCTCGGTGGGTGGCGGCGATCCGAAGGTGCTGATGGGCAAGTCCTTCACCGCGCAGGAGGCCACCATTTCCGGCGTCACCACGCCGCTGGCCCTGGGCAGCACCCTGACCCTGACCTTCACCGAGGACGGCATCTCGGCCAAGGCCGACTGCAACACGATGTTCGGCTCGGCCACCCTCGACGGCGGAACCATCGCCCTGACCACCCCACTGGGGATGACGATGATGGCCTGCGAGCAGCCGTTGATGGATCAGGACCAGTGGATCAGTGACTTCCTGGAGTCGGGCCCGACCTGGTCATTGGACGGGTCGATGCTCACCCTGACCTCCGGTCAGGACGTCATCGTGCTGCGCGACGCCACCTCCGCCTAGCCGGACCAGCCCGGTCAGCGGGCAGTCCAGCCGCCGTCGAGGTGGATGGACGTGCCGTTGATGTACTCGGCCATCGGCGAGCACAGGAATGCGGCCATCCGGGCCACCTCCTCGGGCTCGATCAGTCGCTTGATCGGCGTCTGCTTCAAGAAGACCTCGGCGAGTACCTCGTCCTCAGCCAGGCCGTGGTGCAGGGCCTGCTCACTCACCTGCTTGGCCACCAGGGGGGTGCGCACATAGGAGGGGCTGATCGAGTTGGCGGTGATCCCGCGATCCCCGGCCTCCAGGGCCAGCACCTTGGTGAGCCCCTCGAGGGCATGCTTGGCCGCCACGTAGCCCGACTTGAACGCCGAGGCTCGGTGGCCGTGGATGCTGGAGATGTTCACGATCCGACCCCAGCCACGTTCGACCATCTGCGGCAGTGACTGCTGCATGAGCTGGAAGCTGGCGGTGACCATCACCTGCAGCATCCGCGCGAACACCTCGACCGGGAACTCCTGCACCGGTGCCACGTGCTGGAAGCCCGCGTTGTTGACCAGGACGTCGACCCCGGGCAGGCCCGCAACACTGCCCGCATCACTGAGGTCGCAGACCAGCGGCTGACAGCCCACCTCGGCGGCGAGCCGGTCCAGGGCGGCGGCATCGAGATCGACCGCGAGCACCTGCGCCCCTTCCTCGGCGAAATGCCGCACGCAGGCCGCGCCGATGCCACTGGCCGCACCCGTGACCAGGACCGTCTTGTCGGCAAGCAACGCCTACTCCCACTCCACCCGTCGACCGCGCAGCCGCGGGGACTCCGGAGAGGGAGCGCCGTGGGCCTTCACCATGATGCGGGTCCGGTCCGCCCGGAACAGGTCATGGGAGAACTCGAATGGGACATCGTCCGCATCACGAGTGGTCCGGGTGATCGACAGCAGGGGCTGACCCGGGGAGATGCCCAGGATCGAGGCCTCGTACCCGGCGGCTTGCACCACCTCGATCCGCTCGATCGCCTCGACCGGCCGGATTCCGTACTCGCGCTCCAGCAACTCGTACAGCGACCCCACCAGTTCACGCTCCGGCAGGCCCGGCACCATCTCTGCGGGGAACACTGCCCGCTCCAGGGAGATGGGCGTCCCGTCCGCCAACCGGATGCGCACCAGGTCCACCACGAGGTCGTCCTCGCCGATCCCCAGCGCCTCGCCGGCATCCGGACCTGCCGTGGTCACCGAGATGCGCAGCACCCGGGATCCGGCGGTGAACCCCTGCTCGCGCAGCAGCGTCGGCACCCCCACGATGGAGGACGGATCGCGTTCCACCTTGGCCGAGGCCAGGAAGGTCCCGCCACCCCGGCCGGGGACCCGGCGGATCACGCCGGCCTCCTCCAGGCTGGCCAGGGCCACCCGCAGGGTCGATCGACTGACCCCGAGCCGGGCCGCGAGCTCACGCTCCGCCCCGAGCTTCTGCCCGGGGATCAGGGCGCCTCGCTCCACCATGCTGATGAGCCGACGCCGGACGTCCTCCCCGGTCGGCCCGAGGCCCGCCTCGACCGCCATGAGTTCGGTCACGGCCGCACCCTCACTCCATCGCCTCAAGGGCGGCCAGGGACTCCGGCAGGATCTGGCCGCCGTCGACGACCAGGGCCTGGCCGGTGACGTAGGCGGCCTCGTCGGTCGCGAAGAACAGGGCGGCGTTCCCGATGTCCTCGACCTCGCCGAGGCGGCGCTGCGGGATGGACATCTCCATCGACCGTCGATACTCCTCGCCCAGGTCGGCCAGACCCTCGGTCGCGATGTTCCCCGGCAACACCGCATTGACGGTGATCCCCGCCGGCGCCAGCTCGATCGCAGCAGTGCGCATGAAGCCCAGCTGAGCGGCCTTGCTCGCCCCGTAGTGGGACCAGCCCGGAAACCCGGTGATCGGGCCGGTGATGGACGAGGTCAGGATCACCCGGCCGCGGCCGGAGCGGCGCAGGGCCGGGATGCAGGCCTGAACCGTGAGCATGGTTCCCCGGACGTTGGTCCCGTAGAGCTCGTCCATCTGAGCCTCGGTCATCTCCGCGAGCGTGGCCGCAGGGAAGATCCCGGCGTTGGCACAGACGATGTCGATGCCACCGTGCAACTCGATGGCCCTGGCCGCCATGGCATCACAGGAGGCCTTGGTCGCCACGTCCCCGAGGTACCAGGCTGCCTTGCCCCCACCGAGGGCGGCGAGCTCATCGCAGGTTCGCTTGGCATCGTCGGCATTGCGGCCGGTGATGAGGACGTTCGCACCTGCCTTGGCGAAGACTCGGGCGATCCCCTTGCCGATGCCCTTGGTGGCACCGGTCACGATGACGGATCGACCGGCAATGGAAGTGAACATCGCTGCTCCTCACTGACTCGTGGCATCGCGCGCCCGATTGGCACACATGCCTGGCTATAGATCCACGAACGTCCTGGACAGGTACTCCTCGGCAAGCCGGCAGGAGTCGACCGTGTACTGCGGGCCCAGGCCCTGGGCCGTCTCGGTCATCGCATGGCTGCCGATCCAGGCGACCAGCAGCAGGCGGCGGAGCACGATGAAGGTCGCCAGTTCCTGCACGTCGGCAGAACTCAGTGGCGTCACCTGCTGGTACCCGGTGACCCAGGCCTGCACCAGCTCCGGCACATAGGGCTCATGCTCGATGAAGGAAAGGGATGATCCGAGGTCGTACAGGTACCAGCTGAGACCGCAGTCGTCGAAGTCGATCACGGTCACCTGCTCGCCCTGGACCAGGAGATTGGCCAGTCGCATGTCGGCATGCACCAGACCGAACCGATCCTGGCCCTTGCCCCAACGCTGCAGGCGGTCGCCGACCCGTTGCGCACAGCGACCGAGGATCTCCTCCTCCTGCGGGCCGACGGCCAAACCGTCCTGCCATCGACCCCAGTGTCCGTTGGGGCCGAGTGCGGTTTCGAAGTCCCAGGTGAAGCGGGTGAAACCCGCCGGACGCGACCAGCCCTGCGCATGGGCATGCAATCGCGCCGCGATCTGACCGAGTTGGACGAAGTCCTGGGCCAGGCGGTCGGTGGTCGGCTCGATCCCATCCACCCAGGCGAAGCGCACGACGTAGCGCTCCTGGCCGTCCGCGAGTCGACTGGTGACGATCACCTCGCCGTCCGGAGCGGGCAGGTAGGCCGGGGTGGTGAC
>Ga0172373_10007925_pt1 | contig 13599 bp, 12 predicted proteins | sample Lak10m_2_FD_114546 | JGI IMG/M metagenome (GOLD analysis project Ga0172373, IMG submission 114546) | Freshwater microbial communities from Kabuno Bay, South-Kivu, Congo - kab_092012_10m | ecosystem: Environmental > Aquatic > Freshwater > Lake | place: Democratic Republic of the Congo... | reverse complement strand
CGTCTCACCGCGCACGAGTTCGATCACCGACGTACCGAACTCACCGATCTGCAACTCGTCGACGTGCGCAACAAGGGTGAGGTGGAGGCCGGCACGATCACCGGTGCCCGGCACATCGATCTACCGTCTCTCACTCGTCGCGTGGGCGAACTCGATCGCAGCAAGCCCACCGTAGTGTTCTGTGCCGGCGGTTACCGCTCGTCGATCGCGGCCAGCACGTTGCGATCACTCGGCTTCACCGACGTGAGCGACATCCTCGGCGGTTACAACGCCTGGAATTCGGGTCAGCGCGTCGGAATGTCGTCGTAACCCGCGTCGCCGGGCATCAACAGCGCACGCAACTGACCGTCGTCCGACCACACCACCTTGGGCAGAACCTTGGGCGGTGTACCCACCGCGCGGGCGGCCGCCAAGGCCGAGTCGGCGTTGCTGTGCTGGTTCAAGAAGGTGAGCATCGCCACGGTGGGCGGCATCATCATCAACTCGCCCGACTTGGCGCGCTCGAGCGCATCGACCGGTTCGACCCAGGTGCTGTCGACAGTTTCGATGTCGTCGTGCAACGGGTCCTGTTCGTCGGGCATGCCCACGACGAAGAATCGCGTGTCGAAGCGGCGGTTCTCTCCGAACGGAGTGACCCAATGGCCCACCCAGGCCAACTCGTCGAGTTGCGCCGTGAGTCCTTCGTCGGCGAGAACACTCGTCATGCTGCGTTCACCCGAATGAACGGCTCGACGATGGATCTCGAAACGCTCCTTCATCGGATCGGAGTCGAATCGGACCGTGCACCCGTCACCGTCACGAGCCAACAACACTCCGGCTTCTTCGAAGCATTCGCGAATCGCGGTCATCTCGTACGAATCGTCACCTTCGTCGACCGCTCCACCGGGGAACACGTACATCCCGCTGGCGAAGGCCGCCTTGGTGGTGCGCTTCATCATGAAGACCTCGAGTGGTCCGAGGTGATCGCGCACCAACATCACCGTGGCGGCCGGACGAATGGCAACCTGGGTCGGATCGAAATCTTGTCGCCTGCTCACAGCTCGCCCTTGGGTTCGGTGGCGTCGGTGTCGACCACGTCGCGACCTCCGAAGTGGGTGGTCGTGGTTCCACCACCGAAGCCGCGCACCACGAACGCGGTACCGCGCTTGGCCCGCCGCATGAGGTACGAACGGAAGATCATGCGCGTGGGCGGAAACAGCATGAGGACACCGAACACATCGGTGAGGAAACCGGGCGTGAGCAACAGAGCCCCGGCGCCGAGAATCAACACGCCGTCGATGATCTCGCGGGTGGGCACGCGACCCTGGGCGATGGCCTCGTTGAACTTCGTCCAGACGCGAAGACCTTCGCGCTTCACCAACCAACTGCCGATGACGGCCACCGCGATGATGATCCCGAGGGTGTTGAAGAAGCCGATGGCTCCACCCACTTTGATGATCGTGTAGAGCTCGGCGATCGGGACGATCACGAAGAGCAGCAGGAGGATCACGAGGTCACCCTAGCCACGCCTGTTCTCGCATCTCCCGTCGGCCACTAGCGTCGGATTCATGGCCTTGAACGACGCAGCGCAGCGACCGCCGTCGGTCGACACCTTGGCTCGTTCGTTGGCATCCACCGGTCTTCCGCATCCACTACTCGTGGACGCGGCCCGCGAAGCGATCGCACTCGGCGACCCGAGTCGTGCAGCCTCCATCGCCGAGGGAATCGCCGCTTCGCTTCTGGTTCCCGTCATCAACGCCACGGGTGTGATCGCCCACACCAACCTGGGTCGCTCTCCCGTCGCACTCAACCTGGCACCGCGCGCGCAGAATCTCGAATTCGATCTCGCCACCGGTGGTCGTGGAAGTCGTCAGCGCGGTATCGGTCGTCTCATCGCTCGTGCGGTCGGCGCCGACGATGCGATGGTCGTCAACAACAATGCGGCCGCCGTTCTGCTCGTGCTGGCCGCGCTGGCATCCGGTCGCGACGTGGCGGTGAGTCGCGGCGAAAGTGTGGAGATCGGTGGCGGCTTTCGAGTTCCCGACGTGATGGAGCAGTCCGGTGCGCGGCTCGTCGACGTGGGTACCACCAATCGCACGCGCGTGGCCGACTACCGCAAGGCCATCGGTCGCAAAGGTAACGACGTGGCGCTGGTGTTGAAGGTCCATCCGTCCAACTACCGCATCGATGGTTTCGTGGAAGACACACCGGTCAGCGAGTTGGCGACGCTCGGCGTTCCGGTGGTGGCCGACATCGGATCGGGTCTTCTCGATGCCGCGTGCCCGTGGCTCGACTCGGGTCCGCCGACGTGGCTGAACGGTGAACCAGCCGCGCGTCAATCGCTACAAGCCGGCGCGTCACTCATCACGTTCAGCGGCGACAAACTCATGGGCGGACCACAGACCGGAATCATCGCCGGCCGGGCCGACTTGGTGGCCGCGTGCGCTCAGCATCCGCTGGCGCGGGCACTTCGTCCGGGTGGCTTGGTGTTGGCCGCATTGCACGAGGTGATGCTCGCCTACCTCGCGCGCACCGTGACCGCCGAGGTGCCGTTCTGGCGCATGGCCTCGGTGAGCACCGATCAATTGCAGCGCCGAGCCGAATCGATCGCGACCCACGTGGCCGGAGCGCGCGTGGTTCGGTGCGAATCGCTACCCGGCGCCGGCAGCACACCGGGCGCGTCGATTCCGTCGGTGGGTGTGGCCATCGACGGCGATCACACGTCAGCCCTGCGATCGTTCCGGCCACCGGTGATCGCTCGCGTACGTGACGACGCGACGATCCTCGATCTTCGTACCGTCGACCCATCCGACGATCACGTCGTGGTCGATGCTCTGCGGCAGACCCTCGCCTCACGATGAGGATCTTCGCCACCGCGGGTCACGTCGACCACGGCAAGTCGTCGCTCGTCACCGCACTCTCCGGCACCAATCCCGATCGCTGGCGCGAAGAACGCGAACGCGGCATGACCATCGACTTGGGTTTCGCCCACTTCACACTGCCGTCCGGGCGTGAGGTGTCGCTCATCGACGTTCCGGGTCACATCCGTTTCATCAACAACATGTTGGCGGGCGTCGGCGGTATTCACGGCGCGATCCTGGTGGTTGACGCGCACGAAGGTTGGATGCCCCAGACCGAGGAGCACCTGCGCATCCTCGAACTGACCGGCACCCGACACGGTGTGGTGGTCGTGTCGCGCGTCGATCTCGTGGACGACGACGAGGCCGAACTCACCGCCATCGACATTCGTGATCGCGTGGTGGGTACGTTCCTGGCCGATGCACCGATCGTCAAGGCGTCGACCGTTCGTGGAGATGGTCTCGACGATCTTCGACAGGAACTCGACCACCTGATGGATTCGTCGACCGGGTCACCCGATCGGGGCCGACCGCGTTTGTTCGTCGATCGCGTGTTCGCGCCGAAAGGAAGCGGAACCGTGGTGACCGGAACGCTCACTGATGGCTCACTCGCCGTGGGTGACAGCGTGGTTGTCCAGCCACTTCGACGCGAAGTGCGCATTCGCGGTATTCAAACTCATGGACACTCGGTCGAATCGATCGAGCCCGGCCATCGGGTGGCGCTCAACCTCAGCGGCATCGAACACGGTGACGTTCGACGCGGTCATGCGGTGGTTCGAGCCGATGATTGGCACCTGGCCACGGTGCTCGACGCGTCGTTCACGGCACTGGCTTCTCTCGATCACGACGTGACGCGGCGCGGCGCCTACACCATGCACGTGGGTTCCGATGAGTTGCCGGTTCGTTTGCGCGTGCTCGGTGACGAGTCGATTCGACCCGGCGCCCACGGGTTCGTTCGATTGCACCTGGCCGAACCACGACCGTTGGTGATGGGTGACCGCTTCGTGATTCGCGAGAGCGGCCGTGACGAAACGGTGGGTGGTGGCGTGGTTCGTGACGTGGCACCGCTGCTCACGGCCTCACGAGCGCAGCCCGTCGACGACGATCACGCCAACGTCGATCGCATCGTGGCCGAGCGCGGCTGGATCGACGCGGTCGAACTTCGCCGCTTCACCGGTGTGTCACGATCGCCGACTGTCGCTCAGTGGGTGGTCGACCCAGCGGTCGTGACGGCAGCCGAAACATCGCTGCGCCGTCGCGTGACCGAGGCCGGCGCCGAGGGCCTCGAGATCAGCGCGCTCGACGACCGCGAACGTGCGTTGCTCGCCACGTTCACCGACATCACCGTCTCGGGCGGATTCGCGCGAACACGAGGAGCTGATGATCCGTTGCTGTCGCACTCCGACATCGATGTGATCCGCGCGGGCGGTTGCGCGCCGTCGGCAACCATCGCGCTCACCAACGCCGAACTACGGCGTTTGCAGAAGGCCGGCGTTCTCTTCGAGCGTGACGGCGAGTGGTTCCACGTCGATGCACTCGAGACCGCGCGGCTGGCCGCCGTTTCCTTGCTCGCTTCTCACCCCGATGGTTTCACGATGTCGCAGTTCCGCGAAGCACTGGGCGTGACGCGCAAGCACGCGGTTCCGATCGCCACCGAACTCGACGCGCGTGGCATCACCCGCCGTCGTGGCGACGTGCGGATCGCCGGGCCGCGTCTCAACCGCGAGTGAGCAGTTCGGGGTGAATCCACCGGAAGGTGAGGTTCACCCGCGGTTCGGTGATGGACTTCTGCTTGGGAACTTCGTGCTTCCACGCGTGCTGGCACAGACCACTCATTACCACGAGCGATCCACTGGCTAGGTCGCGATCGACGACGGCACGTGATTCGTTGTGGCGCAACCGGAATCGGCGCACCGCACCCAAGCTCAGCGAAGCGATCACCGGCTCGCGACCGAGTTCGACTTCGTCGTCGGCGTGCCAGCCCATGCTGTCGCGGCCGTCGCGATACAGATTGAGGAGCACCGAGTTGAATCGCGCGCCACTCAACGTCTCGCACACCGCCCGAAGTTCGTCGAGGATCGTTAGCCACGCGCGTGGCGTCATGGTGATGCCCGAGTAGGTGTAGGCGACATCGCCGTACCACGAGTTGAGCCGGGGCTGATCCACTTCCTTGCCGAACAACACGATGCTGCGCTGTTCCCAGTCGACGTCGTCGATCAATTGCGCGAGCGTTGCCGCGGCACTGCGCTCACCCAGCGCCCATTCCCAGTATCTGGCGCTGCCGTCGTACGGCAGCAGTTCGACCGGATCGTCGAACAGGCTCACTCGGTGGCGTCGGCGGTCTTCGGCTTGCGTTCGCGATAGTCGCGTGCGCCGCCGGCTTCGGGTTCGACTTCGAGGATGATGCCGTCGATGGCCACGACTCGGGCCGTTTCGCCCGCCTTCACCGGCGTGGCTCGATTGGTGCGCGCCTTCCAACGCGCTTCACCGATTTGCACACTGCCGTCGGGGGCGATGTCGGTGACGGCGCGGCCGGTAGCTCCGATCATTCGCTCACGACCAACCGTTGGCGTCGCGAATCGCGTGCGCGTCATGCTCGGCATTCCGGAATAGAAGGTGAACGCGATCCCGCCGATGCCCACGAGCAGCGTGAGCCACGACGGGCGCAGTGTGTGTTGATCGACCGTGGGGAACATGAACCACGAACCGAGGACGAACGAGACCATGCCGACCGCGGTCCAGAAACGTGGAATGCCCACTTGTACGTCGACCGAGAACACCACCATCGACAACACCACCAGGGCGAGGGCCCAGGTGCGATCGGGCAGTTCGCCCAAGCCGAAGAATCCGAGCAGCAGACACACCGCTCCCACCACACCGGCCACGCCGATGCCCGCGGTGAAGAACTCGAACACGAGCAACGCGAGTCCGATGATGAGGAAGAGGTACGCCACGGCCGGGCTGGCCGCGGTGTGGAACATCTGCGAGATGAGTCCAAGCCTCTGGAAGCGAACCGTGGTGATGTCGCTCGAGGCGGTGCCATCATCGGCCACCGATTCGATCGCGGTGTCGAGCACCACGCCGTCGATTTCGAGTCCGTCGAGGGCGAACACCATGTTGCGAATGGTGGGAGCACCTTCGTCGGTGATCTCCAACTTCAGTGCACCGGCACGGCGCGCCTCTTGGAAGCCGAGGGTTTCGGTGCGGAGTTGTTCGGTGGCGTCGCCGAACGACACGTCGTCGAACAACGGGGTTCCGATCTTGCCGATGCGAGCACCCGGTGCCATACCGGTCGCGTCGGCGGCCGAAAGCAACTGCGCCACCAGTCCGGTGGCCCGTGCACCCGACGGGCCGACCCAGATGGCGATCGGTACGGATGCGTCGCGGATCTGCCGGTACAGATCTTTCATGTCGTCGCGACCGACGACGGACGCTTTCGAGTTGAGCTGCAGGATGAGGGCTTGCGAGCCATCGGATTCGGCGCGGTCGATCGCGTTGGTGATTTCGTCGACGACGATGCGGTCGACGAGACCCGACACCTGCAGCACGTCGACCGGGACCAGACCGATGCCATTGGCGCCTTCTTCGGACGACGTCGCGGTGTCGCTCGACTGACCGGACGGGGCGACGGTGGCGTTGACCGACGACACGTCGGCGAATCCGAGCACCGATCCGATCGCGATGAAGAGGATCGCTAGTCTGCGCACGAGTGCCTCCGAAAAATCCTGATCCGAGCCGACTGTTCACCAGTTCGCGATTGCTCGTGGTGGCCGGCAAGGGGGGTGTCGGCAAGACAACGGTAACGGCTGTTCTGGCCACCGCCGCAGCCGATGCCGGACTTCGCGTGTTGGTTGTGACACTTGACGGTCGACCGGGTCTGGCTGCGCTGTTCGGCGCCAACGCATCGGCCGGCAGCACGTACGACGGCGATGTCGTGGCCAGCGGCCGCGGACCGGGCCGACGCGGCTCCATTCATCTGCGCGCTCTCTCGGCCGGCGAAGCGCTGCAGGACTATCTCGCCACCCAAGGTTTGGCTCGTGTGGCCAAGCGCTTGGTGAACACCGGGGTGGTGGACGTGGTGGCGAGTGCGGCACCGGGTATCGACGATCTGCTCGTGCTCGGCAAGATCAAGCATCTCGTCGGCTTGGCCGGGCCCGACGGACCACACGATCTCGTGATCGCCGACGGACCGGCGGCCGGACACGCGGTCAGTTTCCTTCGTTCGCCATCGGCGATGGCCACGACGATTCGCGGTGGTCCGTTGCGCTCACAGGCGATCGAGATCGACGGAATGTTGCGTGATCCATCACGCAGTCGTGTGGTGTTGGTGACGCTGCCCGAGACCACACCAGTGAACGAACTCATCGAGACCGCCACGACGATGACGTCGGAGGTGGGGGTGGCATTGGCGCCAGTGGTGGTGAACGGTGTCGACCGCGCGGGTGAGGTGGAGGCACTGGTGGCCGCCGGTCGTGTTGGTGACGACGACTTCGGAGCGGCCGCTCGCTTTCGCGCCACTCGGTGCGCGGTGCACGCGCGTGAAGTCGACCGATTGACGGCGCTGTTGGGTGATGCACCGATCGAGTTGCCGCACGTCGCGACCGCCGGGTTGACCGCGCGCGACGTCGAACGGTTGGCGCGCGTTCTCGTCGAGCAGGTCGCGTCATGACCAAGCGACGCTCGTCCGGTTCGTTCGCCGCTCTGGTCGATTCGGCCAAGGTGGTGGTGTGCTGCGGTTCGGGTGGTGTGGGCAAGACCACCACGGCCGCCGCGGTGGCGATCGAGGCCGCGCGTCGCGGTGGACGGGTGTGTGTGATCACGATCGATCCGGCTCGTCGACTGGCCGATGCCCTCGGCATCGCCGGCGAACTCGGTAACGACACGACTCGTGTGGTTCTGCCCGAGGGTGAAATGTGGGCGACGATGCTCGACGCGCGGGCAACTTTCGACGGAGTGATCCGCCGCCATGCGCGCGATGAGAAGCAGGTGGATCGGATTCTGGGCAATCAGTTCTACGTGAACGTCGCCAGTCGGTTGTCGGGCAGCCAGGAATACATGGCGGCCGAACGCCTCTTCGAACTGCACAACGACGATCGCTTCGATCTCATCGTGGTGGACACTCCCCCGAGTCGTGAGGCCCTCGACTTCCTCGATGCGCCGCAGAAGCTCATGAACTTCCTCGACCATCGCGTGTATCGATGGCTGATCGCACCGGCGCGTGGAGGGTTGAAAGTTCTGAACATCGCAGCCCAACCGATCTTGCGCACCATCGGGCGGGTGATCGGGGCCGATGTGTTGGCCGATGCGATCGACTTCTTCCAGGCGTTCGAGGGCATCGAAGAAGGTTTCCGTGCGCGAGCCGAAGAGGTCCAGACGTTGCTGCGGTCATCCGAAACTCGCTACGTGGTGGTCGCGTCGCCGCGTCACGACACCGTGAACGAGGCGATGTACTTCGTGTCGCAGTTGGGCCGGACCGGCGTGGACACCAGCGCGGTGATCGTCAACCGCCTGCAACCGCGTTTCGGCAAACACTCGGCCACCAAGTTGCGCGGCGAGATCAAGCGGCTCGAGGCCGAGTCACCCGATTCGGACGAGTTGGTGCTGCATCGCAACATGGCCGATCTGGTGGCCGTGGCCGACGCCGAAGACAAGAGCATCGAACCGTTGCTCACGTTCGCCGACTCGGCGATCGTGGCCCGGGTGGCCCTGCGGGCCGACGACGTGCACGACCTGACCAGCATCGGGTCGATCGGCCGCGAGATCTTCGGTGATCACTGACCGAGGTTCGTCCTGCCCCGGCTGGCGGGGATAGCGTCGAAGCCGTGCACGTGATTCTCGCGACCGACGCCGACTGGCTCATCGATGAAGTGACTGCTGCGCTCGGTGGACCCGATACGTCGTTCACCGTGTGTCGCGACGGACGCGCGGTGGCGCCCACCGTGAAGGCCCGCACACCCGATCTCGTGATCCTCGACATGCAGATCGGCACCATGGGCGGTGTGGCCGTCACCATGGACTTGCGTCTCGACGAGAGTGGTGGCACGTTGCCCCACGTTCCGATCCTGATGCTCCTCGACCGTGATGTCGACATTCATCTGGCCCGTCGTAGTGGCTCCGATGGCTGGCTGATCAAGCCCCTCGATTCACTGCGTCTGCGTCGTGCCGCCCGCGCCGTTGCTGGCGGCGGGTGTTACGCCGAAGGCATTCCGACCCCGGCCGAGGTGGCTGAATCGCCCGACGGGGAACCCGCCAACGCCGGGTAGCATTTCGCTTCGCACCATCGGGGTGTAGCGCAGTTTGGCTAGCGCGCCACGTTCGGGACGTGGAGGCCGGAGGTTCAAATCCTCTCACCCCGACCAATTCGAGAGGCCCCTCGCTTCGGCTGGGGGCAAGCCATCACAGGGGACCGTATATGGCCAGTACGTCGATAGCCCGGCGACTCGGAATCGCTTTCCTCACCATCGTGACGACACTCGTCATCGCAACAAGCACACCCCTTGGACCAGCCACACCCGCACTCGCCAACGGATGTCTCCTATGGAACGGCACCGTTTACGCGGTCGATGATGAAGCCGATCTTGATTTTCTTCGGAGCACGCCGGTCTGTCTGTCTCAGACCCTCGTTCAAACTGCGGACATCGATTTGTCCGCTTTGAATGGATCGACTTGGGTTCCGGTGAGCGACTTTGCCGGGACGTACGACGGCAACGGCAAGACGATTTCCGGGTTGGTGCTCGACGGAAACAATGCCGGACTCTTCGGTGTCGGCGTTGCAGGAGCGACGATCAAGAACCTGACTGTTTCTGTCGCCTCGTCGTCGGGAGGAGAGGGAGTCGGCGCGATCGTCGGTGTTTCAAGCGGTCACCTCGTCATCGACAATGTCCACGCCTCCGGGACGGTGACCGGATCGGCCCAAGTTGGTGGCCTCGTCGGAAGCACGAGCAATGTCGTGGGGGCCAACGGAACCAGGATCGTGAACAGCTCCTTCAGCGGGACTGTCACTGGTACGGGAAACAACGTCGGGGGACTTGTCGGCTCGACATCGAATGGAGCCGCAGGAACAAATTTCACGATCACAAACAGCACCATGAGCGGAACGACCTCTGGGTCCGCTCAAGTCGGAGGTTTGATCGGGAGCACCAGTGACGAAGACGTCCAGTTGACCGGCTCCTCAGTCCTCCTTGGAAGCAGTGTTCAAGGAACGGGGAACAACATCGGAGGCATCGTCGGGTCCACAGGGAACGGAGCCAACGGCACATCTCTCACTCTGTCGGGGATCAACGCAAGCGGAAATGTTTCGACGTCTGCTGGCTCCTACGTCGGAGGCCTTGTCGGCTACACGGCCGCATTTGAGGTGTCAGTGACCAACTCGACGCGAGCGAGCGGCACGATCCAAGCAAGTGGGAATGGAGTCGGCTCCCTCATCGGATCAACTGGTAATGGAGCGGCCGGAACCTCACTCACGATCACCAACAATTCGACGAATGGAAACGTCACTGGTAACGACTACGTAGGTGGCTTGGTCGGAATCTCCGGGGCAGTCACGATCTCAATCACCGGGTCTTCGAGCGTCGGAACGAAGTCTGGAGTCGGTGAAAGTGTCGGAGGGATCATCGGGCTGATGAGTTCTGGAGCGGCGGGTACTGTCCTCACACTGACGAACACTTCCAATTCTGGAGACGTGACCGGATCGACCCGAGTCGGGGGCTTGGTCGGTAACTCGAGTGCACTCGCCCTGGTGATCGGTAGCTCATCGAACAGCGGGAACGTCACCACAGCAGGCATGAACGCAGGTGGGCTTGTCGGCATGACTGCCAGTGGAGCGGCAGGGACATCGCTTTCGATCACCAACAGCACCTCCGTTGGCAATGTGACCGGGTCGGCTGGAGTTGGTGGACTCGTCGCCAACTCGATCTCAGAGACTGTCATGATCAGCAGTTCATCTGTCGTCGGACACACCACCGGGTCGGGCGACAACGTCGGAGGCTTGATCGGATCGAACGGGAACGGTTCGGGGGGAACCTCACTGTCAGTCATCGGAAGCACTGTCACCGGAAACGTTTCTGGATCCGCTCAAGTGGGCGGACTCGTGGGTAACACGCTCGCTGAAACCGTGTCGATCAGCAGTTCCTCAGTCGTCGGACACACCACCGGGTCGGGCAACAACGTCGGAGGTCTCGTCGGCATCTACTCGAACGGATCAGCTGGAACCTCACTCACGATCACAAACAGCACGAACACCGGAAATGTCTCGACTCCTACAAGTAGTTATGTCGGAGGCATCCTCGGATACTCGATAGCACGGCAAACCCTGATTCAAAGCGCGTCCCGAATGACGGGAAATGTGTCCAGCGCGGGTGATCACATTGGTGGACTGATCGGCTCGGCAGGCAACGGTGCACTCGACACAACACTCGTCATCTCCGGAACGACCACACTCGGGACTGTGACCGGTTCGACGAAGGTAGGGGGACTCATCGGTTCCTCGTATCCGAATCGCGTCACGATCAGTGCATCGGCCTTCGTGGGCAACGTCGCGAGCACCGGAGAGAAGGTCGGCGGTCTCGTTGGTGAATCGGTTGCAACTGCCGAATTCAACGTTTCGCAAGCACTGGTCATTGGGAACGTCAGCGGCTCGGCTTACGTTGCGGGAATCGTCGGGTTCGCCTGGGCTGCCAACGTGGGTATCACAGACTCGTTTGCTCGCGGAACGATCCTTGGGTCCGACTACGTCGGGGGTGTGGCCGGAGCAGTCCTGCAGACTCTCACCATCACACGTAGCTACTTTCAGGGAACTGCAACAGCAACGAATGCGACCAACGGATCGTTCCGGGGAGAGCTACTCGGGCAGATCGCCGTGACCGATTCTTTCTGTACTGACGTCAATTGCCCCGGCGCGAGCAAGGTCCCTGTCGATGATCTGAAGTCCGAATCATTCCTACGAACCAATAGTTGGGATATGACGAATGTCTGGTGTATCCGGCCAACGCTGAATGATGGCTTCCCGATTCTCCGCGTGTTCACGTCCGGCCCCGTGGATGCCACGGCATGCATTCCAGTTCCCGTACCGGGAGCCGTCGTTCCGCTGATTCGTGTGACGCTCGATCCGAACGGCGGGATCTGTCGAGACGAGACCGAGCGATCAGATGTTTGGACGAAATCAATCCTTGGAGTGGGCTTCATCCCGGGCTCCATCGACTGCACGCGTCGGGGTTTCGCGCTCGCCGGATGGGCCGATTCGAAGTCGCCCACGACAGTGAGCGTCCTCCCGCTGCTCATCGATCCATCAGACGGAGCGCAGCGTTACTGCGTGGCCGAAAACCTCGATCTCATCGCCGTGTGGAACCCGACGTCCACCGCGACTCCCACGCCGACGCCGGCACCAACACTCAAGCCCACGGTGTTCTTCGGAGTTCGCGGATGGCTGTGCCGGAACTGCGGGGTGCTGCTCTTCTGGAGCACACCAACCACCGGAACTCCAGTGAGTGTCGCGAGCCCCACTCGAGCAACCGTGTGTACCAATTCCACGTTGGCCGACGGCGAGTGGACGATGTGCCACGTGAAGACCGGGCGCGCCGGCACCTACACACTCACCATCAATTCGACCACGCTCATCGCCGTCGTCCGCTGACGACCCAGTTTGCCCGCGAGTGACCCTGCCACGGACGAACAACAACATGTCGGCCGGAGGTTCAAATCCTCTCACCCCGACCAATTCGACAAGGCCCCCTGCTGCGGCAGGGGGCCTCTCGTTGTCAGCAGCCGAGGACGCGAAACCCCACATGACGCGCCGCCTGTCCGAGACGGAGATCGAATGTGCAAAAGGTCAGATCGTCGATCTCGAGGATTCGGGCTGAGGCAAGGTGTATGGCATCGAGTGATCGAACTCCGGTCTCCATGGCGATGTCAGCGGCCGATCGCCAAACACGTTCTTCGGGGTTGACGAGTGCCATCGCATCCAAGTCGGCTTCGCTCGCTCTCAGACTTGACTGCAAGTCGGCTCCCGACAAGGCACGGGCCAACGTTCGTCGAAGCTCTACAACTGTCAGCCAACTCGTGACCAGAACCGGGTCGGCGCGAAGATAGCGAAGAGCATCAGATGAGTCGGCCTCGGCGATGTACAGCTTCACCAGCGCACTGGTGTCGATATACGTCGTCACTCGCCACGATCCTCCCGCAGTAGGTCGAGACTGCGCTCGCTCGAACGAAAGCGCTGGTTCTCACCGATGGCCCCAACTCGCTGTGGTGGCCTGATCCAACCCTCGTCGACACCTCGTTGGAGAGGATCACCACCGCCGATTGGAGAGAGGATCGCAATTGCCACGCCCCGGTCGGTGATGCGAATGACCTCACCCGCCGTCACACGACGCAAGTGTTCGGATAGATGCTGCTTGAGTTCTCGGACACCAACGTTCATGTGGACACATTATCCGAGATGTGATCACATTGCATCTGGACTTTCCGAACGTGCGGCTCGGTGGCTCAGTCCAGCAATGCAGCAGCTTCGGCGCGGATGAGCACCTCGCGTAGAGGCAGTCCGAGTGCAGCAGCAGCCCGGGCCGCGTCGTCGTGCTCCACCTTCACGCGATCACCCGCGATCTTCACCCGTATCTCATGACCTTCCACGCGAACCACTGACTCACGTCGAGCCTGCGGCCACCGCTCGATGATCGATCCGCGCACACCCAATGAACCGGTCTCGTTCAGCATCACCCGGCTGATCACGTCGGTGAGGGCCGGATCGCACAGCGCGTGCACCGTG
>Ga0172373_10007924_pt1 | contig 13601 bp, 11 predicted proteins | sample Lak10m_2_FD_114546 | JGI IMG/M metagenome (GOLD analysis project Ga0172373, IMG submission 114546) | Freshwater microbial communities from Kabuno Bay, South-Kivu, Congo - kab_092012_10m | ecosystem: Environmental > Aquatic > Freshwater > Lake | place: Democratic Republic of the Congo... | reverse complement strand
GCCGTATCAGGACGACCACCGTTATCTCGAACACTGCCTCGCCGCCGGCAAGGGGCGGCTGAAGGGCACGCTGCTCGTTTTCGCCGACCGGCCCGGTTCGATGGAGCAGCTGCCAGAGTTGGCAAAACGCCTGCCGATAGTGGCCGCACGCATCCACGCCTACCAGCCCGACCGCCTGCCGCCTTTCGACCGGCCGGAGCTGCGCCGCCTTTGGCGGCTCGCGGGTGACCATGGCCTCGCGGTTCAGCTCCACTTCATCCCCGAACATGCCGCCGGGTTCGAGCCGCTCATCCGTGAGTTCAAGGAGACGCGCGTGATCGTAGACCACCTCGGCCGGCCCTTTGGCGCAAAGCCGGCCGACCAAGACCGCGTGTTGCGCTGGGCCGACCGGCCAAACGTGGTGATGAAACTATCCTCGCTCCCCGCGGCCGGCGAGCGGGACGCTGTCGAACTCCCGCGCTTGCTGCGCCGGATCGCCGACGCCTTCGGCGCGGACCGCCTGATCTACGGCGGCGGCTTTGACGAGAGGGCCACGGCGGAGAGCTATCGCCGCGAGCGCGAACGGCTCGCTGGCCTGCTGGACTTTTTCTCCGCTGAAGCCCGGCGCAAGGTGCTGGGGGGCAATGCGGCGGGACTGTTCGGCTTCACGGGCGCTTGATCTGGCGCTTTCCGGCTAGCGCCCCACGGAGCAACCACGCATCCTTCCTCGTATGGCATCGCTGCGAACCCTGCTGGTGCTGGGCCGCGTCTCAAACCTGCCCACCGTCTGGACCAACTGCCTCGCCGGCTGGCTGCTGGCAGGCGGCGGCGAGTGGAGCCGTTTCGCCTGGCTGGGCGCGGGCGCGACGCTCGTGTATGTCGGCGGCATGTTCCTCAACGACGCGTTTGACGCGGAGTTCGACACGCAGCACCGGCGCGAGCGGCCCATTCCTTCCGGGGCGATTTCCCGCGAGGCGGTGTGGTTGTGGAGCGCGGTGCTGCTCGCGGCCGGCACGGGCATGCTCGGCTGGCTCGGGCGCGAACCGGCCATCCTTGCGCTCCAACTGCTTGTCTGCGTGGTGCTTTACGACGCGTTCCACAAGTCACTCGACTGGTCGCCCGTATTGATGGCGTCGTGCCGGTTCTTCCTGCTACTCACGGCGGCGGCGGCCGGACCACGGGGAGTGGATGGCCTGGCCATTTGGACTGCAGTCGCGCTGGCCTGTTACATCATCGGGTTGAGCTACCTCGCGCGCCGCGAAAGCGCGCCGGGCCTGATCCGCTTCTGGCCGCTCCTTTTCCTCGTCGCGCCGATGGTGCTGGCGTTCATCGTGAACGACGGGTTCTTCCGCGAGCGGGCGCTGGTGGCCTCGGCCATGGTCGCGCTGTGGGCACTGCGGTGCCTGCGGCCAACGCTGTGGCAGTCGCCGCCGCAGGTGGGCAAGACCGTGTCGGGTCTGCTGGCGGGCATTTGCCTCGTGGACCTCCTCGCCGTCGCGGACCAGCCGCCACAGGTCGGCGTCTGTTTCCTCGCCTGCTTCGGGCTGGCGCTGCTCTTCCAGCGGTTCGTGCCGGCCACATGAGGCGCGCTTGCCGCCGGGGCGGAAAACCTTTTAGCCTGCCGCAGTGTTCCGCTTTTGCATTCTTGGCCTGACCGTCGCGGCGTTGTTGCTCAACGCGGGAGCCCATGCCCAGGTGCCGCTGCATCCCGGTCTCGTCGCCACGGCCACGGATGGCCAGCGCACGCTGAAGTTCGCCCTGCCCACGCCGAATTTCACGCTGCTGCCCGGCGAGTCTGTGCACCCGGCGCTGAAGCCGGAGTTCAAGGTCGAGTGGACTGGCGTGCTCAAGGTGCCGCGCTCGGGCCGTCACACGCTCTTCGCCGACGCGAAGGTCTTCGTGGACGGCAAGGAAATCCAAGGCCAGCCCACGCTGCTCGAAGCCGGCGAGCGCGGGCTGCGCATCGAGTTCACGCGCAAATCCGGCGCGGCGGCACGGCTGCAACTGCAATGGGAGTCCGAACACTTCGCCCGCGAGCCGGTGCCCTACAGCGCGCTCGGCAACCGCGAGATGGCCTGGCCCGCCTCGGTGACGGAGCAGTTGGTTTTGAGCGGGAATTTCCCTGCCCCCTTGCAGCAATTCCATCGGCTTGCGCGGCAGTTCAAATGCGGCGAGTGCCATGAACTCTACGGTCCGCCCACGCGTGCGTTCACTGAGTCCAATGAAGTGCCGCCGCCGCTCACCGACGCGGGCAACAAGCTGCGCGCAAGCTGGCTCACGCAGGTGCTCGTGAACAACAAGCGCGTGCGTCCGTGGATGAAGCTCGCATCCGCGCACGGCGGCGAGGCGGCGCGTCCGCTCGTGAATCTCTTCGCGCAGCAGGCGGGCGCGGAGTTGGGCGAGGGAGCGACGGTGTCCCAACCTTCACCCGCGCAAGTGGCGGAGGGCGTTAAACTGTTTGGCAAGGGCGACGGCGGGCTGGGCTGCATCAACTGCCATGACTTCGCAGGCCATCGTTCCGCTGGCGACCTGCGCGGGCCGGACATGACGGAGATGCACGCGCGCGTCCGCACCGACTGGCTGCTGCGCTGGCTCCGTGACCCGGGCCGGATGCAGCCGGGCACGGCAATGCCGGCGTTCTTCAGCGACATGCCGGCGGCACAGGCCCAGGCGAAAATGGACGCCATCGTCCACGCGCTGGCGGCGGGCAAGGCGCTGTCGTTGCCGGAGGGCTTGCTCGACGTGCCGCAGGATTACCGGCTGGTGGTGCGCGATGAGCCGGTGGTCTTCCGCACCTTCATCGCGGACTCCAGCACCCGGAGCATCGCGGTGGGCCTGCCGGGCGGTGTGAGCTATGTCTTCGACGCCGAGCAATGCCGCGTGCGCTACGCGTGGAGCGGCGAGTTCCTCGATGTCGCGAAGGTCTGGACCGGCCGCGGCGGCGGACAGGCGGCGGTGCTGGGGAAGAAGTTTTTCACCGCGCCGGCCGGCCACCCGTTGCGTGTGGGCAACGCGGACAGCGAACCGACGATGAAATTCCGGGGCTATCGGCTGGTGGAGAAATTTCCGGAGTTCGACTTCGAGGTGAACGGCGTGCCGGTGCGCCAGCGGGTGCGCAAGGCAGGTGCAAACCGTTTGGAATGGGAGTTCGAGTTGGGCGAGACGCGTGAGCCGGTGTGGGTGGTCACAGGCGGCGGGATAAGCATCGTTGGCAACGTGGGCACGGCCGAGGCGGGGCGCGTGCGGTTGGCCCCAGGCATGAGGAAGTTCACCCTGACGGTCGGAGGGGAGTGACGAGTTTCGGCCCCCATCCTCAGCCGGGATGCTGACGGAAGGAGCCGGGGAGATGGGGCGGAAGTGACTGTTTCGCGAACTGCAATGAGCAACCCTTTGATTGAAGCCGCGCGGGAATTGAGCAACGCCGTTGGGCGGCTGCGCTTCAAGCCGCCGGTGGCTTACGTTTACAACCCGCTGGACTACGCGTGGGCGGCGCACGAGCTGTTCCTCCGTAAGTTCGGAGGCGGCCGGAAGCGCGTGCTGTTCCTCGGCATGAACCCCGGCCCGTTCGGCATGGCGCAGACGGGCGTGCCGTTCGGCGAGGTCGCAGCCGTGCGCGACTGGATGGGCATCTACACGCTCATTGCGCAGCCAAAGCACGCGCACCCCAAGCGGCCCATCGAGGGGTTCGCGTGCCCGCGCTCGGAGGTGAGCGGGCGGCGCCTGTGGGGGCTCTTCGCCGCGAAGTTTGGGACGCCGGAAACGTTCTTCGCCGATCACTTCGTGGTGAACTTCTGCCCGCTGGCCTTCATGGACGAGGGCGGTCGCAACCTGACGCCGGACAAGCTCGGCGCGGCAGAGACGGGAAAGCTTTTCGCCGCGTGTGACGAACATCTGCGGCAGGTCGTGGCCGCCACGCGCGCAGAGTGGGTCATCGGCGTCGGTGACTTCGCGGAGAAGCGGGCGCGGGAGGCGCTGGGGGACGTGGGGCGGACACTCCTGTCCGCCGTTGGCTCGTCGTCCGCAGCGCGGGACAGGAGTGTCCCGTCCACGGCGGGCGTGCGCTTCGGCCGCATCCTGCATCCCAGCCCGGCCAGTCCGGCGGCGAACAAAGACTGGGCCGGCACGGCGACGCGGCAGTTGCGGGAACTGGGCGTGTGGTGACGGCGCGGCGCGCTTGCCAGCGCGGGTTGGTTGCAGTCATCTAACGTCCATGCAAGCACACTCGTCGCCAGAGTCATTTACCCCCGCCTTCAATCCCATCGATCCGCCCGCGCGCGATGGACTCACGCGTCGGGATGCCTTGCGCTCGGCCTTCGCCGCCGCAGGAGCCGCCACGGTGGTCGGCGGAAGCACGGTCGCCGCACAAGCCGCCGCCAAACCCGACCCGCGTCGCGCCTCCCCCAAGCGCTACGCGATGAAGAAGTCCATCAACCTCTGGGCCTTCCCCTACCCCGACCGCATGAACCTGCGCGAATGCCTCCAGCTCGCGAAGGACGCGGGCTTCGATGGGATCGAGCTGAACTACGACCTCGACAACGACCTTTCGCCCAAGGCCGGCACGAAGGAGTTCAAAGCCATCCGCCAGATGGCCGACCAGATTGGCATCCAGATCAGCGGCCTGTGTTCGTTCCTCTTCTGGCCTTATCCGCTCACGAGCAACGACCCGACGAAGCGTGCACGCGGCCTTGAACTCGCCGGCAAGATTGCGCAGGCCGCGAGCGACCTCGGCGTGGAGAACGTGCTCGTCGTGCCCGGCGCGGTGCACATCCCCTGGCGCACCGACCACGAGCCGGTGCGCAACGACATTTGCGAGCAGCGGGCGAAGGAGGCCATTGCCGTGCTCGCCAAGACGGCCGCGAAGCAGAAGGTGTATCTCAACATGGAGAACATCTTCTTCAACGGCTTCCTCATGACGCCGATGGAGATGAACGCGTTCGTGGACCACTTCGGCAACGAGCGCGTGCGCATCCACTACGACACGGGGAACATCGCGATGTTTCAGCACGCGGAGCATTGGGTGCCGGTGATGGGCCAGCGCATCCAGAACATCCACCTCAAGGAGTTCACGAAGAAGGGCACGGACTTCTCGCTCGAAACCTTCCGCCCGCTGCTCGACGGCACGACGAACTGGCCGGCGCTGTTGGAGGAGCTGGACAAGATCAACTATCGGGGCTTCCTGACCTTCGAGTATTTCCATCCGTATCCGCACTACCCCGAGGCGCTCGTCTGGCAGACCAGTGATTCGCTGGATCGAATTTTAGGTAGAAAATGAGCGCGCCTAAGCCCATTAGTCATGAAGAATTCCATGGTCTGACACGCCCGCTACTAGGGCTACCAGTGAGTCGGCCGTGGCGAGGGATAGGCTCGGCTGTCTTTCTCGAATTGGGAAGGCTTCAGGAGGACAAAGACTATTTACGTGGGGAAGCATGCGTGATGATCGAGTGGAGCTGGCGAGTTGAGGGCGAACGTTCCGTAAAGTTTGGCAGTTTCAGCACCAAGCGTAGAATGACCAACGGTATTATGGGCTTAAAAGACAGCGTAGTTGAGGACATTTCACTTGTTGGTCGCTTGCCGGAGCTATCGATTCGATTGTCGAATGGACGATGGCTGCAATCGTTCATGACCGAGCAAGGCCAGCCCCAATGGACACTTTTTCGGGCTGGGAGAAACTGCCTGTCAGTCGTAAATGGGAAGGTCGTGATACTGACCTAGTCAGGCACGCGAGCATGGGTTAAGCAGTTCCGAAAAAACTTCAAAGACAATTCACAGGCATGGCCCACTCCACCTTCAAAGTCGGCGACCTCACGGCCGTCATCGGCGACAACGCGGCGCATGAGCAGCATCGCGCCGGTTACAACGGCGTCTGGAGCCTCATCCACAACACCGCCAGCGCGCGGAGCGTCTTTGTGCCGGCGGTGGCGGGACTCAACTTCGAGCACATCTTCAACGGCGAGGAGCCGCCTGACTCGAAGACCTTTTTCGAGCCGCGCACCGCGGCGATGACTTTCAAGCAGCTTTCCGACTCCGAGGGCGAGCTGCACCAGCCGCCCACGCCCACTTATCACGTCGAGAGCTGGACACGTTTTCAGCTCGTCGCGCCGCACTACCTCGACATGAGCTTCCGCTGCGTGCCGCATCAGCACGTCTTTCCGCGCGGTTATATGGGTCTCTTTTGGGCCAGCTACATGGACGCGCCGTTGGACAAGGCGATGTATTTCACCGGCGGCACGCCGGACCAGCCGCAGCCGCTGTGGACGCAGCTTTGCACGCAGTTCCACAACCGCGACTCCACGGTGCTGCACCGCGAGGACAAGCTCGCGCTCACCTACGCCCCAGGCCGCGACACGCTGTTCAAGAGCCTCTCGATGCTGCGCTATAATTTCCCGTTCTTCTATGGCAACCACGACGGCCTGATGTGGATTGTCATGTTCGACCGCACCGAAGGCATCCGCCTCGCCCACTCGCCCAGCGGCGGCGGAGTGAACCCGACGCTCCACACGACGAACCCGGCGTGGGACTTCCAGTTCATCGTGCCCAAGCCTGAGGTGATGAAGGAATACGGCTTCAAGGTGCGCACCGTGCTGCGCCCGCGCTGCTCGCGGGACGAGGTGCTGGAGGAATACCGGAAATGGAGGAGCAGTCGGTGACGGTGGCCGAGGCAGTTTTGGCAGCCACGAACTTCAGAAGCCCGAGTTTAAAAGGTCTGGAGAGATTGCGTTGCGTGCCCCGGTGGGTAATCGCATCATGGGTTCACCCGAATGAGTCAGCCTAGCAAGTCAAAGCCACCGGAGATGGGTTCGGCCAAGAACGTCGGTCCGCTGCTCGGTGCGTTGGGATTCATCTCCCGCAAGACCCCGTATTTCCGGGGCAAATGGCGTGTCACTGGCTTCATCTTCGAGCGCTGGTTGCTGCGGTCCCGGCGGCAGCAGACCATCAAGCTGTCGCAGGGGATGCATATTCATTGCAAGCTCTGGGATGAGGTGCAGAACGCGATTTGGTGGAACGGCGCCAATTACGAACGGAAGGAGTCCCGGTTCATCCGCCGCTATCTCAAGCCCGGCATGGTCTTCTTCGATGTCGGCTCCAATGTCGGCTATTACACGCTCCTCGCCGCGCCCATTGTGGGCAGTCACGGCAAGGTTCACGCCTTTGAACCGGTGTCCGAGCAGCACGCCGCCCTGCGGGCGAATGTGGAGCGCAACCGCCTGCAAAACGTCGTCCCCGAACGGCTCATCATCACCGACCGCGACGGCACCATGGAAATCAACCTCGGTTCCGAGGACAACGCCGGCACGGCATCCGTGGATCTGGTTTATCGCGAGAACCGCCCCACCGAGCGCGTGGCATGCACCACGCTCGACGCTTACCTGCGCGCCCGCGGCGTCACCCGGCTGGACGTCCTCAAAATCGATGTCGAAGGCCACGAGCCGTTCGTTCTGCGCGGCATGACGGAGACCTTGAAGCAGCTGCGGCCGCTGCTGCTCGTCGAGGTGCGGGGCGACATGCTGGAGGAGGTTGGTTCCAGCCGCGAGGCGGTCTTCGGGCAAATCGCATCGCAGGGCTACCATCCCTATGCACTTACGCGCGGCGGCTGGCCCAGCCCCATGCACGTCCCCGCGGATGGCAACCTCGTAGTCTTCAGCCCGGACGACAAACTGCACGAGAAGCACCGGCCGCTCGCGAAGTTGCGGCGAAGGAAGAAAGCGGATTGAACGCCGCGTGTCGCCGCTCCACTCTTGGGCCGATGTCCTTCGTCCAGCGCCTGAAAATCGAAGCGGAAGACAAGCTCCGCTACAGCGAAACTGTTCGCTCCGTCCTCTGCGAAGTCGAGTTGCTCAAGGACAAATTCCCGCCGGTCGCCGACCCGCAGGCCATCGCCCGCAGCATCGTCCGGCTCTGTGCTGCCGCCCGGCTCGCCGCGAGCATGGACCAGCTGCTCAAGGTCGAAGCCCGCATCGCCGAGCGCATCAAGCTGCTCGGCAACCGCCCCGTGGACTTCGCCGAGTTCGAGCCGTCGTCGATGAAGAAGCGGGTGATTGACTACTTTGTCCCGCTCAAGCCCTACGTCAGCGAGCGCGAGAAGGGCGTCTGCTACATCGCCTTCGAGCACCGCTGGGCGCGCTTCGTCCACCACTACCGCGACAAGCTGGAGGCCTTCGCGAAGCGCTACCTGCTCATCGTCCACCCCGTCTGGGCCACGCCGCACGGCCTCATCAACTACTACCTCCCGAGCATCTGGCCCGGCAACGACCCGGTCTTCGCCTGCGTCAGTGACCCGCACGATCTCGACACCCTCCCGCGCCAGTCGCCGCGCCACGTCGTCATCCCACGCTACTGCTCGCACTGGGTGAACCCCGCAGTCTATCCGCAAGTGCCCTTCGAGAAGAAGGACCTCGACATCGTGATGCTGGCGAACTTCGGCAAATACAAACGCCACTTCGCGCTCTTCAAAGCCCTGCGCGACATGCCCCGCACGGTCAAAGTCGTCTGCATCGGCCAGCACAACGACAAGCGCACTCGCGAAGTCTTGCTCGCTGAAGCCGCCGCGTATGGCGTGGCGGACCGCTTCGAGCTGAAGGAAAACGCGCCGGACTCCGTGGTCTTCGACTGCATGGCCCGCGCGAAGGTGAACCTTATCATGTCCAAGCGCGAAGGCTCCTGCATCGCCATCGTCGAGGCCATGTTCGCGAACACGCCGTCCGGCATGTTCAAGGACGCCGAGGTCGGCTCGCGCGTCTTCATCAACGAGCACACCGGCCGCTTCCTCACCGATGACAACCTCGACGCGCAGCTCATGGACTTCATCGCCAACGCCGGGAAGTATTCCCCGCGGAAGTGGATGATGGAAAACCAGCACGACTGCCACGGCAGCAGCGCCGCGATGAACGAGGTCATCAAGCAAGCCATGCTCGCGCGCGGCCAAGCGTGGACCCGCGACCTGTGCCCGCTCCACTGGCGTCCCGATCCGCAAGTCCTCCGCCCCGAGGACCGCGCGCTGATGCAAGCGACCTACGACGACATTCGGAACAACGTCGGCATCGAGATTGAGCTGTCGAGGAAGTAATCCAAGCGGTTGGTGTCGAAACATCGGTAGCCTCAACCGGCTGGATGGAACTGTTGCAGTCCGGCTACGTTTCAATATGCTCCGGATACTCGCATTATGAGGTTTGGCACGCCTTCTATTCTGTTGTTGAGCCTTTTTTGGGCCGGTGTGAACTGTTGGAACTCATACTCCTCCGTCAGCATCGAGGCCGCCCCGGCCACCGATCGTCCCTTTGCGACCAACTCAACTGCGATTGGCACTCCGGGCGTTGTCCAGACTGAGGTGCGGCAGATACTGGTTCAGAGCGACGGTAAACTGTTGCTCCGGGGTCGCTTTCCAAACTTGCTTGGCACTTCGGACCTGTCCTTGGTCCGTCTGCTCTCAAACGGACAGCTCGACAGCAGTTTCACGTTCGGAACCAACAACGTGATGCCGGACGTGGACGCTTGCATTGACTCTAATGGCAGGATTTACGCAGTTATCGGGAACCCGCTTCCGGTGTTAGGTCCTGGTCAAATCCCGAGTCCTCCGCCCGGTCCATATCATGTCCGTCGGTTTCAAGCGAATGGCCAATCCGACTCGACATTCAACGACGGCACTGGGGCTTCTGGATACATCTCCGGGCTGGACTTGTTGCCCAGTGGCAAAGTCCTCGTTAAAGGCTGGTTCCCCAGTTTTGACGGGTTTACCCAAGGGAGTCTCATTCGGCTCAACTCCGCCGGCTCTGTGGACACGACCTTCGTCCCGGGAGCCTTCACTGGCACGGTGAATACCATTGCCATATCTGCTTATCGGGATAGTGACATCGCGAGCGTGGCGAGTCCTTTGGGCACAGGCCATATACTCGTCGGAGGATGGTTCACGAGCGTCGGCGGGACTGAGCGCCCAGTCTTGGCGAGACTGACCACCTCGGGGTCCGTGGACGCCAGCTTTGCCCCTGCAATTTCTGCTCCTCCAGTCGTCCTTCCCGGCGGTTTCATCGGGATCGTCTTCCTGCGGATTACCAAGATTCGAGAACAGGCGGACGGCAAGATTCTCGTGGGGGGAGTATTCACGACCGTGAATGGCGTCTCGAAAAGCAACTTGGTTCGGCTCAATGCCGATGGAAGCCTTGATTCAACTTTCAACTGTGGTGCGGGGAGCACGGTAAATGACATTCTTCTCCAGCCGGATGGCAAGGTCATCGTGGTCGGACAGTTTAACTCCTTCGAGGGAGCACCCCGCACCAGCGTTGCGCGTCTTTTCAGCAATGGCACATTGGATTCGAGCTTCAACCTGACTGGACTGGCTGACGGATCAATTCTGTCTGCCGCGATTGACGCTGACGGCAAATTGCTACTTGGGGGTTCGTTCTCGAACTTTGCGTCGCAGCCCTGCCCCGGAATTGTCCGCGCGGATGTTTCAGCGTTGACCACCCCTGCTGCGCCGGCGTTCAAGCCAGAGACTCTGCGGCGTCGGCCAGATCAGAAGGTTGAGTTTCAAGTTTCGGCGGAGACGAACCGAACAGTCACAGTCCAGTTCTCGACGAACATGATGGGAGGATCGTGGACGACTCTCGAATCGCGGACGCTGACCAACGGCGTTGACACCGTTACCGATGTATCGGCAACCAACCAAGCTCGGCGGTTTTATCGCGTCCTTATTCGTTAGTTGTTCTTGGCCCCACTTTGCATTTGGGTGCTGCACTTTTCTTCGTGTCCATCCTCAACCATTCGTGGTTTCCTCTCCCCGTTTTCAAACCATGTCCGAACTGCTCAAAGACGCCGCCAAGCGAGGCTTGAAGAAGGCCGCGCGCTGGGCCAGCACCGGCAAGAACCTCCCGCGCCTCAAAGGCATGCAGGCCTGGTGGCAGCGGCACATCGGCGACCAGAACGAGATCAACGCCCTCAAGGAGCAATACGCCTCGCTCAGCCACGCGCCGGACAAGCGCAAGGAACTCGCCATCCACGAACGCAAGGTCCACTCGCAGTTTGGCGAAGACGGTTTGCTGCTGCACCTGTTCTCCAAGATTGGCGCGCCGAACAAGACGTTCATCGAGTTCGGCATCGAGGACGGCACGGAGTGCAACGCCGCGAACCTCGCGCTGCACTTCGGCTGGGGCGGCCTGCTCATGGATGGCAGTGATTCGCTCGCGGACCGTGCGCGGACGTTCTACCACCGTCGCCACGGCATCGCGCCGCAGCATGTCCAGATCCGCACCAACTTCATCACGAGGGAGAACGTCAACGACCTCTTCGCCCAATACGGCTTCAAGGGCGAGCTGGACATGCTGTCCATCGACATTGATGGCGTGGACTACTGGATCTGGGAAGCAGTCACGGTTGTCTCGCCGCGCCTCATCATTATCGAGTTCAACGCCAGCTTCGGCCCGTCGCGCAGCGTGACGGTGCCCTATGAGCCGTCGTTCGAGCGCTACGCCCACCACGAGAGCGGCTGGTATCACGGCGCGTCGCTCACGGCGTTCACCAAGCTCGCGGCGAAGAAAGGTTACTTCCTGGCCGGCTGCGACACCTCGGGCGCGAACGCCATCTTCATCCGCCGCGACGTGGGCCAGGGCAAAGTTGCCGAGTTTACGCCGCAAGAAGCGTTTTACCCCTGCGCGCCGCGCCTACGCGAAGCTTCCCTCGACGAGCAATGGGAGCGGGTGAAGCATTTGCCGCTGATTGAGGTTTAAGCCATGCCTTCCCTGCTGCCTGCATTCGAGTTCATCCGCGACCGCCGGCGCATTCTTCGCCTGCGGCACGCCAAGCCCAGCGCCAAGGCCATTTACCACGCATGGCTTCAGCTACGCCGTTACCCGCAGGCGAACCGCGACAAGCCGCTCGCCATCGAACTGGGCAACCTCACCATCCACGCGCAGAACTGGCTGGAGCTGGACTTCCTCTTCAACGAGGTCTTTGTCGACAACGAGTATCTGGTGAAGCTCCCGCGCCGCGACCCCTTCATCATTGACTGCGGCGCGAACATCGGCTGCGCCACGCTCTACTTCAAGCTGCACTACCCGGACGCACGCATCCTCGCCTTCGAGCCGAATCCGTTCTGCTTCGAGATGCTCAGAAAGAACGTCGAGGCAAACGGCCTGAAGAACGTCGCCCTCGTGCAGGCCGCGTGTGCCAACGCGCCGGGCACGACGACCTTCCACGTGAACCCCGGCTTCTCGCCGATGAGCAGCGCCATCGGCAATCGCGACGAGAAGCAGAAGACCGTCGCCATCGAGGTGCGCCTCGTGAAGCTCTCCGACTCCATCCACGAGGACGTGGACCTGCTCAAGCTCGACATCGAGGGCGGCGAGTGGGACGTCTTCGCGGATTTGGTGGCGAGCGGCAAGCTGGCGCGCATCCACCGCATGGCCATCGAGTATCACCACCGCTACGGCACGACCGAGGTGAAGATGAGCCGCTTCCTGAAAATTCTCGAGGACGCGGGCTACACCTACTCGGTGGGCGTGGACATCAAGGCCGAGCGCCGCTACATGGGCGTGTTCCAGGACGTGATGATCTACGCGGTGAAGCTGGGGATGGAGGAGAAGGCTCAGGGCTGAATTTGCTCACGGACGGACGGACGCTGAACTTGGACGGCAGTTAACGAACATGTTATCGGCTCAAGCAAAACAGTCGGCAAGCGTTCCGCACCTTTCATCGAATGAAATCGAGCTGAAAGCTGAGGAGGTTATTGAGTTTTTTGAAAAGGCAATTCTGGTTTCTGCGCGGCTTACTCCTGTTCGCGAATTTGTTCAGGAAACCAAAAGACGTTTCGGTGTCGATTTCCGCGATGACGTTGACTTGGGACACGGCCCGACAGGAGGAAAATACCTCGGTCAGTTTAGGCTCAAACCGCGCGGAATCTTCCTCGACATTTCACTCAAGGGCACTGACCGAGTCCCGTTTGTATTGGCCCACGAGTATGGCCATCTCGTTTTGCACCGGCATATCGACCCCGTAAAATCGGGATATACTGCTTCATCGCTTAACGACACGGAACACGATTTGGTAACGGGCAAGAAGATACTCCGAACATCTCGAGACTGGGTCGAATGGCAAGCGAACCGCTTTGCGTCCGCCCTGCTGATGCCGCGCGCAACCTTTTCCGATGCGTTAGTTGATTATCAAAAGTCGGCCGGCATCAAACGCAACATTGGCATCGTCTATGTTGACGCAACTTCGCCGAGCCTGCGTGATTTTGAACTTGTCCTCGCGCATCTCGCCGACGTTTACGGAGTAAACCGCACCAACGTGGAGTGCAGACTACGTGACCTCGAATTGCTGCAAGACCATCGGTTTGCTTCAACACGTCACATCTCCCAATTGCTGATGGAGGAATAACTGGCCGCTACGCGGCCATCGCGCAGCTTCGTCCCTTGACTTCATTCGCGGGATGTCGCGCGTTTCGCGGGCAAACACTCAACGGCGCGCGACTTGAAGGTTGCGGCTACGCCGGCAGGCGCTTACGCGGGAAGTTAGAGCCTGTCTGAAAAAGCAGTTGTGTAGATTTGTGAGAACCTGCGGAAGGCGGAGCAGAAAATGTGCGTGAACCAACAGATAATCCTTGACCCCGGCCGGGCGGTGCGATGGCTGATTTT
>Ga0172373_10007923_pt1 | contig 13602 bp, 11 predicted proteins | sample Lak10m_2_FD_114546 | JGI IMG/M metagenome (GOLD analysis project Ga0172373, IMG submission 114546) | Freshwater microbial communities from Kabuno Bay, South-Kivu, Congo - kab_092012_10m | ecosystem: Environmental > Aquatic > Freshwater > Lake | place: Democratic Republic of the Congo... | reverse complement strand
CTATCACCACTTTTCCTTTTTTGTTATCAATGGTTGAGACTGAATAAATCGAGCAATGAGAACCAATCTGTACAGACTCCTGTACTTCAACACCCTCTTGGGCCTGGATGTAAGTAAAAGCTCCAATATCAGTATGTTTTTTTAAAATGAACATTTTTGGGTGACTGACAATCCAGCCATATTTTGTTGGCCTGTTATTCTGGATGGTTGGAAAGATCCATTTTTTCCTTAGGGCGCTTCGTTTTTTCATAACAAAAGTTTTTTAGTCTTTCGGGAAAAGGATTTTAAAATACTGACTAGCTAGGCTTTCGTATCCACGATTCGCCAAGATCCACTCCCTGCCTCTTTTCCCAATTTCTGCCCGTTCACTCGGTGTCATTTTCAGAAAATGTAGAATTTCTTTCCGCAAGGCATGATAATTCTCTGATGGCACAAACTTTCCGCAATTTGCCTCATTGACCATCGAGGGATACCCCGTATACGACGCAATAATAGGCTTCTCCGCCAGCATGTAGTCAATGACCTTGTTGAGCGACTGCCCATATCGCCATACTTTGGATCGATGCACCGAAAAATAAAGAAGATCGCAGCCGGCCAAGACACCGGGCACGTCCATCTTGGAAACCTTCGGCGCGAAGGTTAGGTTCGGCAGCTGCCCGTATTTTCTCTCGTAAGCAGAACGTAAATCTCCATCCCCCACCGTGACAAAATGCACCCTAGTTTCATCCCGCATCGCCTCGGCACACGCCATAAAGCTATCCAGAGCATTGCTGATACCCATGGCTCCCACATGGGCGACCAGAAATTTTCCCCGCGGGAATAAGGCGCCTAATGGGTTGTGCGGAGTAAAATTTTCATGGTTCAGGGCGCCTCGATTGACTCCCATCGGGATACAATGAACCTTTCTGGGAAAGCCCAACACATTGGCAACATGTTCTCCGAGGTTCGGCATCGTACCGACCACTTCATCGGCCTTCCGGTAGCCGATGCGCTCGACGAAGCCGAGCAGAAGCACGAAAGGATTCCACCGCCCAACCCCACCCTCCTCAGTCAATGTAAGCGGCCAAATGTCCCGAACTTCGAAAATCAGGCGGCAACGGTAACGAGCCCGCAATACCAAGCCGTTCAGGATGGTGAGCAAGGAAAGGCTCGACACAATCACCGCATCCGGGAATGGCAGACCTCCTTTGGGCAGGCGCCACAATTGCCACTCGAAATCAAGCCAGCTGAGAATCCGTCGGAGCGATTTGGCGGTCCGGTATTTGAGCGTGCGCACCCAGCAAAATTCGACACCATCGATTCTTTCGCATTTGAACCTCCCCGGGATCTCGGGCACCTCGGCCAGGGCATTTGAATCGGAGGTAATGACCACGCCCTCGTGACCGGCCCGGACCAGTTCGCGCATGATCATGAACCCCCGGCCGCCGGCGCTGGCAAGATCGGGCGGCGAAACGTATTTGCTGATATACCAAATGCAGCGCTTCAAGTTTTGGAATGATAAAGCTTGGGAATGGCATTGATCACCTTGATGACTTCCGCAAAGTCCAAGCCGACCGCATCAAGGTACCATTTGATATTAGGATATCTTGGACGATTTTCATACTTCACCATGGCAAGCGCTTCATTCCGATTTAAATCGCCCTCGCGGATTTGGTTGCTGCGGAAAGTATCGTGCTCGGTAAATCCGGCCACCGTGTAGTAGATGTAGTTGTAAAAAGCCGCCGTACCATCCCCGATTCTCCATGTCGTTTTTGTATCAGGCGCCAGTTCCCAATCGTACTGGCTGAGAATGTTGTCTGTTGCTTTTTCTTCCCACCGCCAATAATCATAAATATGGAAATAATCTTTCTTTTCTGTGAAACTTCTAAAATATTCACCAGATATCGTATCCCAAAGAGAATTATTAAAATAACCCGGGCTTTCCATCATCGCCTTGAATCGCAACCACTGATAATTCAGCTGTTTACTGATTCCATGCATGTAAACCCGTTTCTCTGCATAATCAGGCTTTACGCCTAGAAAACCGGCCTTGAAATGGGTGACCTCTAACGGGTTGACACCCCATAAATTACACTGAATACCAGTCTGTTTTTTTACCGTTTCCACATGACGAAAAAAATGCTTGTCGCCCGCTGTGAGGATACTGACCATTCCCAAATGAGGTGACTTAAGCCATGCCTCAAGGTTTTTTTTGATATTTCGGCGCTTTTTCTCAATGTCAGCTGCCACAATAATATTTTCCACACCTAATTCCGCACACATCCGGCTGATATTGCGCCTCCCAAGATCTGTTACCATTCCCCAATCATAAGTGTAGGTGATCGGTTTCATTTTTAGCTCCTTGACGACAAGATGCAGGCCGTAGCAGCTGTCCCGACCTCCCGAAAACGGTAAAATGCACTCTGCACCCACTTTTCGCCGATAAGGTTCGACTAATTTGAAGAGCTCCTCTTTTGGCCTGGGTTGATTCGGGGTCGATAGTGGTGACAGTAGTTACATACCCCTTGACCATCGAATTCAATAAAAGGCATGGTCTCAGGCAAAATACAGCGAGTGCACCTTTTAAGTTCTGGCTGGTGATATTCTAAAAGCTTTTCCTCTTGAAGGCACTTGCCAAGCGAAGGAATAAGGTTTTGGGTTCTTTTTTGGATCTCTTTGATTTCAATTTTTTCGCAAATTGGGATGGTGAGAGTTATCGGTCTCTGCCAAACCTGCCGGATATTTTTTAGCCCGAGTTTATTCAAAGAGTGTTTTTCAGAAGCAAAGCAAATGCCATTACTGTCCTCGCCAATGTAAAGACTTCCACTATTGCTAAAAAGAAGTAGTTTACCCAAGCGAGGTATGGCTAAGGCGCAATTGGCGATACCGCGACACTTTTTAAAAACTGCCTCAGGCACGGATTCCGGCGCGGCTCCTGAAGCGAGATGATCCAAAGTCACCCCAAGAATTGCTTCGCTGTCGATTTCCATCGTGCGAGCAACTTTTATTTTTTCCCAGACTTCGTCGTGATTTACGATTATGCCATTATGCAAAAGAATCAGACCATCACGAACCACGGGCTGGTTTTCCTGAAGACCGTTCGTGATGAGTCGGCTGTGCCCAAGGACAAAGGATCCAATTTGATGCCTTTGCTCGCCAACGAGTTTATTCAATTCGTAATCAGATTTAATTACATTATAAATTCCGTGGGAATAAATTAAAAGGCCACTTGAATCTTTTCCCCTTTGTTGCGAACAGTGGGCTAAGGAATTTAAAAAGCGATTTTCTGCTTTTTGTCTTGCAATAACACCAAATATTCCGCACATATTTTATTTTTATGAATTGTAGATGGAAATAAGCTTTATCTCTTCACTTTCCCAATTAAAAGAGTGCTCTACTGTTTTGCGTCCGTTGTCTCCCATTTGCTTGGCTAACAATGGATTTTCTACGAGAAAATCGATTGCCCTTGCAATAGCTTTTACATCAAACGGATTGACGAGAAGACCGCAGTTACTTTCTAAAATAATTTTTCGCCACAAGGGGAAGTCAGAAGCAATTACTGGAATGCCTGCGCTCATATATTCAAACATTTTTACTGGGAGCGATACAAGATAATTACTAATTGGGTGTAGAGTTACCAGCCCAGCGATTGAAGTCTCATAAACACTTTTAATCCCTTCGCGGTCAAGCAGACCGAAATTGTTAATGCGCTTCCACGCAACCATAGCGCGCACCGCCTGCTCATCCGATGGATCGCTGAACTCCCCCACCAAATTTAGGCGCGCGCCAGTTTTTACTTGTCCCATCGCATGACATAACTCTTGGATACCGCGAATCTTTGCAATGCTACCCACATAGCACACTTCCGCTTTTTTCTTCGCCCATGATCCCAAGCCGCGCCCGCAATTCATCGCACTCGAGAATCGCGCAATTGGTGATGCCGAGTCGCCGGTTTACAAAATCTCCGTGAGAGGCGACGGTTTGAAGCGGTAGCATCGATTTTGCCCGCAGCGCGCAGAAGTTGTGTTCAAACTCGCAGCGCGCCTCGGCAAGAATGGAATCTGTCACCGGCCCGTCCCATAAGCCATGCCGACGAGCGACTGTGGCGAGTTCTTCGAAGTGGTAGCTCGCTTCAGATCCATGCCTCTCAATGTGCTGCATGAGCTCAACATCTGCTGTGCGGTGCCGGAAATAGTAAGACGCCGTAAATCCATACTTCTGCTCAAGAGCTAGCCATACGAGTGCGTAATCCGGATCGGTGTCGATATCGTGACGGAGAACCACTAAGCGCTTAGGCATAGACCCTTTGCCTTTATAGAGCAACGCCAACTCGCGCAAGGTCAGGCCGGTGAACCCCTCAGCACGCAGACTTTTTAAAATAACCTCATATTCCCCACGGCGGTCGGCAAGCAGCAAGTCAGCCCTCGCGCGAGCAGCTATTCCGCTAGCCATTCTGATAGGCGAGCATGCGCGTATCCTGGCGGGCATCATCATAGTCTTATCGGTAGGCTCAACAGCGTTCTGACCTTGGTTACTATCTTAACAAGTTGACTCTACATCCAGAAGGGCTATGTAAAAGTTTAAGAGCTTTTTTTCCTCGATACCCCAGTTGTATAATTTCTCCACGGCCTTCCGGCCGTTGTGGCCCATTCGTTGCGCTTCGTCAGGATTACTTGCCAGTTCATCGATGGCGCCCGCAATCGCCTCAGGCCGTAGGGGGTCAACCAGCAAGCCGCATTTGTTAGCGGTAATAACCTCCCGCCACAGCGGGAAGTCGGAAGCGATTACAGCAATGCCGGCACTCATGTATTCAAACATTTTGACCGGAAGCGCATCGAGATAGTTGATCAGAGGATGCAGCGTCACCAACCCGGCTATCGATTTGCCCATGATCGCCCTCACCTCTTCGCGACCCACGTGGCCATGTGCGTCCACATGGCTCCAACCAGGTAGCGACCTTACCTCGTTTTCGTATGCAGCGGACTCGAAACGGCCACATAAATCCAAGCGCATGTTCTCCCGGCAGAGGCTTATGGCCGTAACAAGTTCCGACAACCCGCGCGAGTGCGTTAATCCTCCGACGTAGCAAACCCTTTGTTTCCGTTGCGTGGCTTCCGCTTCGCTCTGCAACTCAGACAATAACGGGAAATTGCAGATTTCAACCGTGCTTTTATTGATGGGTAGAAACTTATCTCTGATGAAAGGTGTTGCCGCGATAACTCCGTCGAAGCGCTTGCAGGCATAGGCTTCAAAGCGCGCAAAGATACAGGCCAGCATTCGCCGCAGCGGCTTACTCAAGTAGTGTTTACCCAAGATTTGCTTGGGAAGGTCCTCGTGGGCGTCGAATAACACTCGCTTGCCGCGACGCTTCAGCTTGAGCCCGATCGGTATCAACTCCGGGTCGTGCAGATGATAAACATCGGCATTCAACGAGAGCGCCCTCTGATACACGCTGTTTGTCACCCGCCACATACGATCAACCCGCCCTTTCGATTTACCGACGTCGTGGATCGAGATGCCGCCTTCCTCCGCATGACCCATCCCATCGGCAACAATGAGGGCTATCCGGAGTCCATTCGCCTCCCCCGACTTGCACATCTTGTGGAAGATGCGAGTGTCGTGACGCGGGTGGACCGAGGTTAAGTGCGCAGTCAATGGTTTCACTGGCTTGGCAGCGACCTAAAATGCGTTCACTCGAACTACACAGGCTCGATGGTGGCCTGCGCCTCGTGAGTTATCTCTGTCAAACTACGCTCCGCGAACGCGACAGCAAAGGCGGTCAGCATATAGGAATATTCTTTAGCGAACAATAGTGCGACAACAGTGAAGCTGAGAAATAAAAGTGCGGCTACCCGAGAAGGCTTATTTAGAGGGCCTCTCTTCAGCAGCATGACTTGAACAATGATTAAGGCACCAAAAAGCACAAAGTAACCCAAAATACCAATAATTCCTAGGTTGACCCAGGCCGCTGAGATATTATGGGGATAGCTACCCACTCCCCCAGTATCGTAGTAGAATCCATAGTTTCCGAAAACTGGATTGGTTTCAATTTGCTCCCAGCCAGCTTGAGACAACTCCGCCCTCCCGATGGCGCTAGTCGAACCAGCCAAATCCAATAATTGCAAAACCCGGTTTTCCGGAATCATTGTCAGCACTGCTTCAATCGAAAACAAGGGCAGTAGCAGCACGAAAAGAACAAGCGTCACAAGGGGAATTGCACTTTTTTGGTTTGCAACGGAGGCAGCGCCCCAGAGAAACAGAAGTGCTGCAATCAGGCACACGAATTCGGATCTAGCGCCATTGATGTATAGGGCTGCGACTGTTGAGACCGATATTGCAACACGAAGGGATACGGTGCGCACGAGAGCTACTGCTAAAAGAGCAGTAGTGGCGAGGGAGCGACCAAACCCCTGATAAGTTGCGATCTTTTCATCATCTGCAAGACCCTCCGCACGGATATTAAACATGCCATCTTTAGCTAACATAAATACTAGCACAACCATCAATGCTAGCGAGACGACCACGGCCATGTTGAAACTTGACCAATCAAAGGGCAGATACCTTGCCAACGTGTAGCATGTTGCACCGAGCAAGACTCCCGAAAGGCTCCAATCAAGCATTTCAATGTTCCCCACTTGGGTGCCATTCATATAGTGCCACATTGCGACAATAGCCGTCCAACAAAGAATGCATAAATAAAGCGTTCCACACGCGCCAGAACGGCCACTTTTAGGCTTGCTACTCAACAAAATAACAGGGAGTGCGACTGCCATAAAGAGGAGCGACATCGGCCGAAAAAAACCACCTAGAATTGCCGGTATCAAGCCAAGACCAATCAGGGTGTGGTAAAAAAAGAATCCAGGAAATAACACGAGAAATCCACCGGCGCAGATTAGACTCATAAGCGTGAGTCTCTCCCTTCCGTATTGGTCTGCTTTTAACATACCTAATTGCTAATTTCCGCGAGTCTCCCCCAGGGGCTATCACCGCGTGCAAAGCCGAATCGCAGTTCCTAGCGCATCCAAGTAAAGACTTCTATTGCGTTTTGGGGACAACTCGCTGTTGTGCCAAAGTAGCGAGAAAACGCCTCTGACTAGTCGTGCATTGTTGGCAACGGTGGCAACGTCATCGACGGCTTCTTGTGCCGAGCTCAAATTCATGTATTCGGGTGAATAAATACTGCAGTCCATAACCGTGAGAGGCCGAATTCGGATGCCGAGAGTGCGGTCGCCTTGAGGGTCAAAGAGCGGGTAACTGAAGCAAGTGCCGCAGCGGAATCCGATATGATCCGCATATCCCGGCGTGCTGTCATGAGTCAAGCCTGCGGCTTCGAGAGCATACGGCGTCTTCGGGCACAACCACCGCAGGTAGTGCATGCGAGCACCCCACTCGTCTTGACGAATACCCTCTTGCTCGCAAACACGCCAGAGTGCTTCCGCCTCGCGACGGATCTGCTCCGCGTCGCGGTAGCACTCGTAGCTCGGGTGCAGACCTATGTGGTGGCCGCGCTTGTGGATGCAACGTAGAAGCTTCCTAATGGCGGGATGGCCGATCTCGTATATCGCGTCGAACTGCGGATTGCTACGCCCAGTCTTGAAGTAAAAAGTGCTCTGCAGATTGTGCTGTTCCGAGACGTCCATCAGCCAGTCAAAGGTATTGTAAGGATCCGCCGGATGCAGTGCGTCTGGCGACGAACCGCGAACCCACAGCGCGCGCAGTGGTGATAGAAGGTCTCCGCGTAAAACCACGTCACCGAAGGCGGACCGCATGGCTGAACCTAGGGGGCGGCACAGGTAGCGGCTTGGCCGATCTACATCGTGGGACACCTCTACGCGGAATTCGTGACTATTTAATGCCACGCTCGGCCATTGTCGCTCGAGGACCTGCCCCAGCACATCAAGCCACTCATCAACTACCGGCAACTCAAGGTAGCCGTGCTTGTAGGCATGGGAAGAAGTTGCAGGGAACCGATCGTGGTTATCCAGATCGGTGCGACCAATTTCCTCAACGCGAGCGAGCATCCAGTAGACCAGGCCCAAGACATCGTAGTGCACGACGTAACCATTGCCGTTCCTCTCAATCAAAGGTCGCGGCAGGCTGGCAACACCTGGAGCAGGCAGCGGATCGCCGAGCACGGAGCTCCAGCCTTCCGCCGCCGCATCCCACCTCGTGAAAGGTTGATTGGAGTGGTATTCGAGGAAACATTCTTGGGTCGCGTCGAAACTTATACATCTCTCGCTGCCGACCATGCGCAATTCCAGACCGTGCGGAACATCACGCAGGCTCCACAAATGACCGAAGCGCTCTGCGAGGACGATCTCCAACCAACGGAGAGCCTCGTTCGAGAGCCTAGGGCGAGACATCAGGCAGACCTTCCCATTAGCGTGCTCACGCTATTTTTTATCCTGAGGAGAGGTGAAGGCGTTTTTGTCACGCAAAAATACGGAGTCTGCCCGGCACCAAAAGCACGGAAAAAGCGCTCCACGGGTTCGAGCACCGAGCCCTCAAAGTCGAAATCCAGCCCTCTCGCTGCCGCCGAACAAATGGCCTCCAGGATACACAGGCTCGTCGCACCGCTGCTCCGCAACTGCGGGTCGCCACCGCCTACGAGGTAGTAGGCCGTGCGGCCATTCCAGACAACATAAGCGCCGGCATGCGGGCGCCCCTCGGAATCGCGCGCGACCAGGATCTGCCGGCAGCCTCGCTGACTGCAGGCGTCATCGATGCGGCGGAGATAGTCGAGCGTGAAGGATGTCGATCGCTGCTGGCGCTCGAAGGTGAGAGCGGTCAGAGCGAAAAGCTCCTCGACTGGAGCATTTTCGTCGACAGTGATGCCATTGCGTTCGGAGGCCTTGCGGATGTCTGTTCGGATATTAGCTCGCAAGCCGGCCCACAAACCCTCCCTGCCCTTCACAGCGCGAAGCACATAAGTGTATCGCGTTGTCTGACTAAAACCCCGCCAATAAAAGGGGAGCCAGTTGGTGACGTCAGGGCTCCAGTTTTGGCGGTAAAGATCGTGCGGCGGCAGACCATCGATCAATTCGTTCATTAGGTCCTTCTGCCGGCCCAAATCGTTGGCGCTTTTCGCCCCGGTATCGCGAATCCATGGCCCGAGAAAAGGTGTCAAGAGAGGCTGGCCTAAAAGCCGGAAACCGAAGCGGCGCTTGGCCAAGTAGGGCAAAGCGGCATGCAACTCAGACCCCCGCAACGCCACGGAAACACCCCAACCATCCCGGCTACAGGTGGCATCGAGCCACCAAGGACGCAGGAACAAGGGGACGGACTCGTCTTCTGCGGCAAATCTCCGATAGGACTCCTTGGCGTCCATCATTCGTGCGGCTTCCGTAACACAACGTGATAGCGATACTCAAAATGCAGCGAACTAACAATTTCGATATCGAATCCTCTCACTGCCGCCGCTTGGATCCAAAACCACGGGAGATAGCCATAGCCCATGGAGGCACCCCCAATTTTACGGCACGCTTTACTGAACAAACCCAGTGCCAGCCCTGCTGCGACTCCCGAACGATAAACACATAGAATCAGTTGCCTTGGCAGTTTTGCCGGGGGCGCGGGCAGATAACTGCTACCAAACCTCAGCATTAGATACCGCAGATGGTCGATGCAATCAAACAGGTAGAGAGAGCGTGCCGCCTGATTAGCCGCGAACACATCAAGAAGCGCATTCATGTCGCCTTGATCAAGATACTGATTCAGACCCCCCGTGGTCATCCAAACAGGCCACTCGGATTCGGGCAAATAGTCGAAAACATTTGCCTTGCGTAAGGTGATATCCCTGCCGGCGAGGACCCGAGCCGCCCTATCGAGCATGGACTGGGAGAAGTCGATTCCCATGCTCACTTTCACCAAGTCCATAAACTGAAGAAGCAGTTCTCCTGATCCGCAGGCAAGATCAACGCTACCTGCAGAACGATCCTCCAATGACATCAAGGATGCGTGCTCGGCCGCCTTGCTCCGGTAATAGCGGTCATCTTCACGTCGCCCACCGCTGCTTGTCGCTTTGAGCCAGTAAGCGGTGATATCGTGCGTGCTCATACTGCTACTTTCTAATCATCCAACGGTGTATTGCACATTCATTAGGGCATAAGGTTGGCCGCATATTCTTTATTTCACACGCTTCCATTCGCGGAGCATGGCATTCCTCGACAAGTCTCCGATGGTCGGTATGACGGATATGTTTTCATCGGCAAATCCTCTCCACGCGCCGTCGTCCCCCGATGAAAGGTGGTGGCTGGTAATGACTTTCAGAGTCCTCAAGCCATTCAGACTCGTAGCTATTGGATACAAGGTCAGAGCTTTGGCAAGCTCTCCCTCGAAATCCCCAATCTCGTCGGACTTACACCTCAATTGCAGCAAAAATATGCTCATATTAGCGCTATTCTCCGCGCCTGCTTCATCGACGTAGGTGAGGCGATGAAATATTTTATTGTCTGCAAAGTGAATGTAGGAATTTCTGATCTTCACCGCGGAAGCCGGAATACCAATGAGCACATGGTGGAATTCAGAAAACCTCGCCTTGTCCCGAGCCGAGCTATCAACGGCTGAGATTATCGCGGACTCTCCCAACGCGATTTCACTTCCTGAAATTGAGCGCCCATCACTGAGTCTGACACGGACGCGGGACCGATCCCGAGTCAGCGATTTGGCGCGAACATTGGCGACACAAATCTCATGCCGTCGTAGTTCTTCGTTAAGATAGCTAATATAGCGCGCAAATCCTCCGCGAGGAGCCCGCACCCCGTCAAACTGCAAGACGCCGGGGAGTCTAAGCACGGTCTCCTGCGCCATGCGCATGATCGAGCGGCGGACCCTTACCACACCTTGCCGCCGAGATGTCTTGAAAAGGCCCAGCCATCCTAAAGGTAAGATGAATAGTGCGTATGCTATCGAGAGCCAGGAATACAAGTAGTTCCTCACCAAGACCCACCGTGAGGTATAAAGAGCCACCCGCCGTTTTGCCTCTCGTATCTTGACCGGTTGTGGCTTCAGCACGTCGAATGGATAGCCAGAAAGTTTTTCCAATAACTCGTACCCACCCATTTGCCACTCGATCAGATGACAGGCACATTCATGCAAAATCTTTTCATCACCCAGCGTATAAGTATCTACCCTCCATGCTCCGCCCAGGGAGTCGGCTTCCTCTACGATGGCGACGGTCTTTCCTTCCCGCTTGCGACTTAATGCCTCTAACAAGAGAAGAGGACTTGATCCGATCACAACTAGATCATAGTGGGCGCCATCAGCGAGGGCAGTCACTAGGTTATCAAGCCGGCTTGCCGTACCATTCCGTATGACTTACGCGCTTTTGTGTGCTCTCAAATGCATGAGATATAGCAGAGCATGTCCGATTAACGAAGCGCAGGAAGCAAGCCAGACCGCCGCCACGAAGCCGATCCCCCAATAACGGGCCAAGCCAATAGAGACTGCGACAAGGACAAGCCGGGCGGTGTCAGCCACGAGTTTCCAGTGCTGCCGATCGAGCACAATAAGATGGCTGGTTGGTGAAAACACTGTGCCGCCTACGAAGAGAGGCAGCATTGCCATAAGCACGTAGCCTGCGCCATCCCATTCAGTGCGGCCGAGAATGGGACCGACGAAAAGCGGGCCAGACAGACAGATGGCAACCACAGGAAGACAGGCATACATCAAGCGTAATGTGATTTTGCGATACAACCGACCGAGTTCTTCAATCCGATCGGCCCGAGCATATTCCGCCGCCTTCGCCCAGAAGCTCTGTCCCAGAGCGGACGTTAGCACGCCCATTGGCGCCCCGAGCAGTCGATACATCAAGGCATACCAACCGACTTCCTTCTGGCTGTAAAAATACGTAAGAAGAAATATCGGCGCGAACTGGCTTAATGCGCTAACCACAGCACTCAAACTGGACCAGCTAGCGGTGCGGCTATTCCTGACAATGCCGGCCACCAAACGCTTGCGAGATATCCGCTGGATGCTGGCCCACAAAAGCTTCCGACTATGATGCACAAGCGAGCTTATACCAGCCCAAGTAGCAAGAGTATTTGATATAATGAGGCCGCCAGAGCCCATCGCCGCCACCCCAGCACTGACCGACGCCAAGACATTGGTAAGGCTTTCGAAAATGGTCGCGCGGCTCTTGGCCGTCAGATCCCCCTGACGAACGAACCATGCTCCCAAGAGATCACGAAGCCCACCGGCAAACAATGCAACGGGAAGCAGGATCAGTAACAGCCCCAGCCCGGCGGTGCGAGCTTCAGGAACAGGCAGTGCAAACAGCACAAGCACCACCATCATCACAATGAGGCAAACACTGACCAGCACACCAGCACCAGTGACAAAAAGGGTTGCCGCCATGACTCTGGTTCTAGCGTTCGGCATTACCCAGTCGAAACGCCAACTGCAAAAGGCCAACAGGGTGGACAAGATTGATGTGAAGACCGCCTGCGCGCCAAAATCAGAAGGTAAAAACAGTCGGGAAAGCAAAGGCGCCGCAAGTATCGGCAACGCCAAGGCAATAACATTGGCCCACGCAACCCGCAGAAAATTCCTGCGAAACTTGGATTCATCACCAACACCAAAAAGCGTCTTAAGGTTAACGGTCACTCTTCAAAGATGCTCTAACTCTTAGGGTGATAGTGATCAGGCAGACTCGCGACCTGTGGGAAAAATTGTCGAGGCTGCCGCACATGCGATATAAAGCATGAGCAGCTGAAGATTTGCGAGAGGAGTAAGGCCGCGCGAGCAAGAGCATCGCTAGAACAAGAATAATCTGGACGAGTGCCGTGCCACCTGCCATCGATCTCACCCCGCGAGCAATCCCACCCTTCGGCAAAAACCGCTGAAGGGATATTTTTAAGGACTCAGGCATGGAAACCAGTCGGTAGATATGAGTTCTGGGTGTTGACGGCGAAGGAATTCAGCTGTCAGCGATTTGCCGGCTTCCCAAACCTGAGATTGCCACTGAAGGCCTCGCGCCTATGGCCTCTCGGTAACATCATTGTCATGACGGCTGCAAGCATGTTGAATCCCCTGTTGATTGAAAGGTGTTTGTCCGACGACGAAACTCTGCGCAGAGAGCAACATGGCTCGCGTTTAACCAAGGACAGCGCATTTGCCGGAGAGCAATCTATACCTCTCATTGGTAACTGGACATGTAGCCTGACCATCGCCTTCCAGCGGGAGATCAAGTTTTTCCCCGTGGCGACTCATCCAGCCTGTCTGCCGCGCAGGGACGCCCACCATCAAAGCATAGGGCTTCACATCCCGGCTCACCACCGCCCCCGCACCGATGAAGGAGTATTCCCCAAGATTGATTCCACAGATGATGGTTGCGTTGGCTGCAATCGTGACCCCCTTCCCAACCTTGGTTTTTCGGTACTCATCTTTTCGCGGTATTGCCGCTCGGGGGTTATAAACATTAGTGAACACCATGCTGGGGCCACAGAAGACATCGTCCTCAATCTCCACTTCATCATAAACACTGACGTTGTTTTGAATCTTTACCCCATTTCCGATTTTCGCTTTACCGACATAAACGTTCTGCCCTAGCGAGCATCTTTCCCCAATCACCGCCTCCGGTCCGATATGGCAGAAATGCCAGATTTTTGTCCCCTTGCCGATTTT
>Ga0172373_10007922_pt1 | contig 13603 bp, 15 predicted proteins | sample Lak10m_2_FD_114546 | JGI IMG/M metagenome (GOLD analysis project Ga0172373, IMG submission 114546) | Freshwater microbial communities from Kabuno Bay, South-Kivu, Congo - kab_092012_10m | ecosystem: Environmental > Aquatic > Freshwater > Lake | place: Democratic Republic of the Congo... | reverse complement strand
GGTCGTGCGCTGAATGACATGGTGCTCATCGGCGCTGCCAAGCGCGTGCCGAACCCCCAAGCCTTGGCCGACAATCAAAAGGGCGCAGTGGTCTCTTCGTGGGAAAACGGGCAGCAGAAGTTCTACCTCGTGCCAGACCCTGCGGACTTTGCGGCCTTCGCTGGCTTCAAGGCGGGCAGCGTTGCCGGGCCGATCAAGGCCATGCAGCAGGTATCGAAGGTCTTGCGCATCGGCGTCACGGCCACACCCGCGTTCGCAATCAAGCAGATCTTCGACGACATCACCCGCGCCTATGTGCACTCAGGTGTGAAGAACCCCGCCGCGCTGATCCCCCGCATGATGCTGGAGATGCCCAAGGCGTGGTGGGCTGAAGTGCGCGGTCTGCGCACCCCTGGCATGGAGATGCTTGCTCGGCACGGCGTGGTGCCTACCTACGACACCATCGAGGGTGGCAACGTCAGGAACATCTTCGAGGAAACCGGCATCAGTAAGCGGTCGATGAGCAAGGCCATCCTGCGCATCATCGAGGCCGGGGCCAAGGCGTCGGACATCGCCACCCGACAGGCCATCTTCGACCAGACCATGAAGGAGACGGGCGACGTCGATCTTGCCGAGCAGCGGGCTCGGGAGATCATCAACTTCTCCCGCAAGGGTGCGTCATCCACGGCGGACTTCTTCATCCGCACGGTGCCCTTCTTCAACGCCTACGCACGGTCGATGGACAAGCTGCTGCTGGCCGCAGCAGGTAACCCCGCCATGCAGAAGACGCTGGGCATGTCGACTGGCTACGCCCGCAACCTGTTCTTCAAGCGCATGGGTGTGCTGACGGCGGCTGGGCTGGCCTATGCCATGCTCATGTCAGACGATGAGGACTATCAGGACCTATCCGACAACGTGCGGGACCGCAACTGGGTGCTGCCCTACGGCAAGGAACTCGGCTTCACGCCGGTCATCCCGCTGCCCGCCGAACTCGCGTTCTTCTTCAAGGCTATCCCTGAGCGTGTGGTGCAGTACGTGAAGCTCCAGGGCACCCCCGAGGAGCGCGACGCCCTCAGGGTGGCGAAGGAGATGCTGCTGGCTGGTGTCGACCTGTTCTGGACGCCGAATCTGACGCCCCAACTGGTCAAGCCCTTCTTGGAGAATCTCGTCAACTACTCGTTCTTCCTTGGGCGTCCGCTGGAGTCTCAGGCCCAGCTTGCGCTCGATCCGTCGAAGCGCTACGGCACCAGCACTTCGGAAGCCATCAAGGCGGGCACAGCGGCCCTGTCAGAGGCCGGGATCGAGATCTCTCCCATCATGGTTGAGAACGCCGTGCGCGGCGTGCTGGGCATGTCAGCGGGCCTTGCGATCTCAGTGGCCGACGCCTTGGTGAACCCCTCGCGGACGGACCGCCCCCTGCATCAGCAGATCATCCCGCAACTCACCGGTGCCAGCGCCCTGATGAAGGATCCGGTGGGCAACCGCTTCCTTGACGACATCTATGACCTAGACAAGAAGGTCGAGCAAGCGTACAACACGTACAAGAAAGAAGAGAAAGATGACCCAGAAAAGGCCAATGCCTACTACCTCAAAACCTTTGGCCTGCAAAGCATCCGGGAGGAGATGAAGGGAGTTATGAAGGCAGTGCGTGACATGAACGCACAATCACGCGCCATCGACAAGATGACTGACATCCCGAGCGAGGAACGTGCTCAACTGATCGCCGACCTGAAGAGTCAGCAGAACGAGCTTGCGCGGATCTCCTACGCCCTGCGGCGCAGAGCGGCACTGGCCCAGATGGAAGTGGACTGACAATAAAAAATGCCCCCGGGGAACAAGCTCAACCCGGGGGCCAATCCTTAGGAGGAGCCGGATCATAGCACCCGCCACACGCGGATGCCAAGGTAGTCGGCCTCGATTCGCTCTTCCCACATGACGCGCATGGTCGTCCGAGCGTAGTGCCTCTGCACTTTGCTGCCGAGTTCTTCGGCTTTCAGGCAGGGCAGGAAAAAGCTCTGCCCGACCTCGAACCATTCAGGCACGGTGAAACTCACCCCCCGGTAGTGCAAAACACTACGCGCCAACCGTGGTTTCGGTTTGCTCTGCGAGTCCATCGAGGTTTAAGTTCTGCTTTGCCTTGTCAAACTGAAGCACATCTACCGAGCCAAAGTCGGTGCGCCATCCAGCAGCCATGCGTTTCTTTGCGGTTATAACTTTGCCGCCGGTCTCTCCGGGGTAAGAAGCGACCATCTCCTTGACGTTGATGTAACGCTCTGCGCACCAGCGCGAGAACTCCTTCTTGGCAATGTACAGCGTGTCGGTGTCGGGCTCGTAGCGGATGAGGAGTTCGCCGAGCGGTTCAAGCGCTGGCCGGTCAGAGATACCAACCGCCATAGACTTGTGGTTGATGATGAGCACGTTGCGGATGTTCTTGTTGATGTAGTTCGCCACCGTGCCGACTGCCGAAGTAGCGCTGTACTGCTGTTCCCTAGTTGCGGCCTTTATAAGTTCAAGTAACTTGCCCATGATGCGGGCGATGTTGTAATTGGTCAACCCAAGGCTGTTTGTAATAAGCCCTGCTGTGACGATACAGACAACATTGTTGAGCTTGAACCGCTCAGTTTGAGTCCACGTGTACTTCGAGTAGATCGTGTCCCGCGTCTGCTCCCACATGTCCTTGACAGTATCAAAGTTGGGTATGACGTACCTCAGAAATACGTCAGCAGCGTGGCCGTAGTTGTACGCCAAAGCGTTGAAAGCCTTCTGGATTTCCAGCACGTTGTCTGGCACCGGGGATCGCAGCGGTATTTCAAGAACACGTGCCAACTCCCCAGCCGGGTCATTCTTGATAAGACCTAGCCGGTCTTCGACCATCGAGTTGCTCGACCAGATGGAGATCTGCTTCCAGCGGATGTTGTTGATGCGCTCAGCGTTCCTGCCTGCCTCCATGCGATCCCGGCCCCGGCCTTGCGTGTTGTTATAGACAAGCTCTGACATCTCCTGAGGACTTGCGTTCGTCATCTCGTCCAGAGTGCCGGCGATGCCGTTCATGACACCAAGCCGGTGCACCTTGGTGAGGACCTTGTCCTGAGCGTCTTTCATCAACGCCGATGGGTCGCCAAAGATCGAGTTGACCATCCGCAGAATGGTGGTCTTACCGGTGCCCGAGCGCTTCGAGTAGAAGTTGATGATGCCACCGTGCTCTGGTGAGAAGTGCATGAGCACGCTGCCAAACCCTGCGAGCAATCCCGCCGCATGGTAGTCCATGGCAGGGACGCTGTAGATACCAGCAATCGCTTTCCAGTTTTCGATGTCCCCTTTCGGTACAAACCACGGAACGTAGTGCTCTATGGGCTTTGCAACCGGGGTATGGATCACCCCCTTCTTCGTGTACTCGCGGTTGCCGACAACGAAGGTGTTTTCTGGCGTCCAGCCAAATCTAGTTCTCATGTTGTCTGCTTTCTCCTTGAACTGAAGTTCTTTGATCATCAGACCGAACATCATCTGGAGAAGCGCGAGTTTTCGTGTGTCGAAGGCAATGACGCCTTCACGGTTCACCAACTCACGGAACTTGTCTGGTGCAGCGATCTCGCTTTGCAGCACGCTGAACTCTCGCACGTCGTTGTGCGGTAGATGGTGCCTAGCCCACAGGGTATCGCCACTGGCGGTGTCCCGCATGCGCTTGAAGATGTAAATGTCGGTCTCGTAGACCTTGATGCGCTTTGCATCTCCTCCTTCACCTTCAGTGAAATAGATGCCACCGTTCGCACCCCGGCTGAAAGGCCAGGGGTATTTCGGTATTTCAATTACCTCAGTTCCAACGGTGACGGCCACAGGTGTAGCGGTCGTGCGGATCTCGGAGCCCAGTTGGATCGGGGACGTGATCTTCCCGAAGTGGGGGCACTTCTCACAGAGCTTGCCGGAGTCCAGACCCCTGAACGTCTCGCACGTATAGGGGCCCTTGGTCAACTCGGCCTTGCGCTCTGTCTCCTCGGGGCTGTAGTTGGGGTGGTTCTTGGACGCTTCATGGATGGCCCAGTCACGGTCTTCACAGAACTGTGCGATGGACAGCACGCCACGCCACAGGGGTTCAGACGTCGATTCCTGATCCTCCACCGCCTGCTTGATCTGCACGCAACCGTCACCGCCGATAGACTTCAGCCAAATGGTCTCGAACTTGCTGGTCCGGTTGGGGTCGACGTAGAGCTTCTTCGTCTCTTCAGACACACCACCCGACAGGGCCCGTGCCTTGGCGAACATGTCCCCGGCGGGCACGCCGATGATGTCGCGCAGCGTCTCGAACGCGTAGTGCTTGATCGACGTCAGCAACGCGACCGTCGCGCCGTTCTTGGTGTTGGTTGTCCCGGGGATGCGCAGTACCCGTACAATGTCGGCGGTGATACCACCGTCGAGGACGAACCCCTCCTTGACGCACCGGGCTTTAAGAGCCTCGGCAGTTGTTTTCCATTCATGCACGGGTACGGGGTTGGTGAAATACCAGTGTGCATGCAGGCCGTTGCCTGAGTCGATGAGTGTTGGTTTTGGTAGGCCTACGGTTTTGCAGAACGTCATCAGGGCTGTCAGCCCCGCTGCTTTGTCAGGATAAGGCTTCCCTTCTCCACAGTCGATGTCAAAGTAGAACTCACGTTTTGCTACTGCGTTCTCGGCGTTGGCTTCACTACCTGTCCCGAACCCTGCGGTTGCGTAATAGACGTTAAGGACGCCATTATCGAGTTCGCTGGCTACCTGAGCCATTTCCTCAAAAGAGGAGCAAAAGTAGTTCTGACCTATCTGTTTTTTCGAGCCGAATTTGACCGTTCTGAGTGCATACCGTGTGCCGCCTGGGAGTGCGTTCTCGAAGAACTCTGTGAGAGACATGTTGGCACGGAGTTGACCGCAGGCGCGGGTGCGCAGCGGGAGCAAAGGGTCCGGGTGTCAACCCGGTGGGAGGAGCGAACGGTAGTACGCTAGGACCGGTTCGCGCAAGTGTTTTGACACGTCGCGTTGGCCCGTGAACCAGTAGTACACCGTGGACTTGGTGAGCCCCAGTGCCCGGACGACGTCCGCGACGGGGACCTGCCTGTAAATGCACAACCGACCAAGTTGGACGCCAAGCAGGCTTTCGTCCGCGTCGGCGTTGCGCCGGATGGTTTTCTGGGTGTACATGATGGGGGTAGAGGGGCAGCGGCCCCGGCGCAACCCGGGGCTATCGTGGGGAGGGAGACGGCACCGGGAGGTGCTCCCCACTCACGGCGCTTACCGCCGCTGCGTTGATTGACAGCCTACCAGACTGGATCAGTCGTCGGCATCATCGCCCCACTGCGACAGCAGGGCACTGACGTTCACGGCACCGGGGGTGGGTGCCTCAGGCTTGGCCTCACGCACGACAGGCTCAGCCTCCACAGGGGCCGGAGCGGCCTTGGAGACCTTGAACCCGCCCGCCGCAGGGGTAGCCTTCGGTGTGGGCTTCGGCGCGGCCACAGGGGCCGGAGCGGGCGCAGGCGCGGGGGCCGGAGGTGCGGAGAACAGCGGCGCAGCCGGGGCCGATGCCTGAGGTGCCGGGGCACCATCCATCTCGGCCACCGTCATCGTGACGGCGTCGATGGCTTCCTTCTCGTCCTTGCGCTTGAGCACCGCCGCGTACTCGGCTTCTTCCAGCGGGCGCACCGCGCTGAACGTCAGCTTCATGTTCGCCGAGGTGTCGAACCTCATCTCGGTCACGACGGCGTTGACCTCTACCCCGTGCCCACCGAGGAACCGAGCGTACTGCTGAAGGCCCATCTTGCGACCTTCGCCCTGCCCGAACAGGCTCGACGCGTTGATGCTCATCGCGTAGATGTCACCCTGCACATCGTTCTCCAGCAGCAGGGCCAGCGGACGACTGTACCGGCAGGCCTTCGACTCGGCCTGCCCCGAACCCTTGACGTCTTGCGGGCACCCTGCGCAGGTACGGTTCTGCGGCTCGGTGGACTTCTCGTGCGGCCTGACACCATCATCAGACCAGCACTTCGGGCGAGCCTTGACGCCCTTCTCGTAGGTGGTGCCGTAGAACGTGCGACGATTCGCATCCGCAGCGCGGATGATGATGACGTTCATCGCCCGGTCTTCGTTGACCGCGACTTCCTTGCCGCCAACCAGCATGCGCCAGACGTTGTTCTCGATGGAGATGCGCTTGGAAGTGCCGCCACCCATCAGCGACTTGGTCAGGTCGCTCAGTTCCCCACGACGCAGATGCGCCGGGAGTTGGTTGCCAGATTGGAAGAGAGTGAGTTCAGACATTCAAACCTCCGTCAGGAGTAAGTTGCGGAAAGGGCCAAGGAGCCAGCCAGGAGAGTGAGGCCTTTTTCTAGGTAGAACCCGGCTTGTTCAAGCGTGTCGAGATCGTGACCACCGTCTTCAAGACCGGCGATGAGTTCGTGGTGCTTCTCGTTCAGTTCAATCAACTGATTGAGAAAGTTGAGATGCGCTGGGGTGAGGTATTGTTTGACCATCATGACCTCCTAACAGTTACGGTGTACTTGGATTCGACATTCATGCCCTTAGGCATCTTGTCGGGATTTGCCTTGAGGAATTCCCCCATGGCGCGTTGCGCCACACGGCGCTCAAGCAGTTCTAGTGCATCGTTCTCCTTGACGAAGTTGTGCATGGCCTCCCAGTCGGAAGTCCAATATGAGGTCTTCACGCCACGAATGACAGTGCCTGCACCGGTCTTGATGCTGTCAGCACCAGCGTTTTTGCAGACTTCGAGGAGGATCTTCTCCACGCTCTCCATCTGTCCCTTGATCTCGTTGTCCTTCTTTTCGTACTCAGCAGCAAGCGCGGACCTAGCGTCACGCATCTTGATGTAGATCTTGACGAGTTTTTCAGTGGGCACCTGAGGTGCCTCGGTAGTGGGCTCCATGGGATCTCCTAAGGTCGGGACTGAAAGTCTACGCGTGAACTTTTGGCTTGTCAAGCACCTCCTCGCGGTAAAGATCGAGCAGCGTCGCCATGTCCTCGGTCTTCAGGTCCAGGGCCTCGTAGAGCTTGCGCTCGACTGAGCACCCGCAGAGCCTGACGACAAGGCAGGGGTTCTTCTGCCCGGCCCGGTGCACCCGGGCGTTGGCTTGGTGATAGGTCTCGTTCGACGTCACAGGGCCCCACCACACGACGGTGTTGGCCGCATGCAGGGTCACTCCGTGCGCAGCCGCCTGAGGCTGGATGAGCAGGACGCGGGGCTCGGGCTGGGTCTGGAACGCTGAGAACACCCTCGTGCGTTGTGCCACGGGGACGCCACCATAGATCACCTCGACCGCATAGCCGTCCTTGGCCAACCGCTCCTGCAACACGTCGATGGCGTGGCGGAACGGGACGAAGACCAGCACCTTGTGGGTGCTCTCCTCGATGGCTTCCAGCAGAACGTTGTAGCGGTTGGTGATGTCGAACTGGACCGTGTTGCCGTCATCGGTATAGGCCGCGCCGGTCGCCACCTGAAGGAGCTTGTTGAGGTTGGTCGCCGCGTTGACCGATGTCACCGTCTCCCCCGCCGCCGTCATGATGAACTGCTCCTTCAACAGTGTGTAGTACTTGTTCTGCTGCGGGGTCAGAGGTGCCTCCCGAGTTGTAAACAGGAGTTCGGGGAGATCCAAGCACTGATCCTTGGTGAAGCGGACGGCAGGCTGGAGTACCCGGTTGACGACTTCGGCGGCGTTGGGCTTCGACTTCCACTTGAACTGCGTGGCCTTGTACATGACTTGGTCACGAAACATGTAGAAATACTTAGGCACCAACTCCGGGTTGAGCATCTTGGCTAGACCGTAGGCGTCGGTGGGTGCCTGTGATGCAGGGGTGCCAGTCGCCATCCACAGCCATGTGTCAGGCGTGATGAGATCGTTGATTGCCTTCCATCGGTTTGTCGTAGCAGTTTTTACTGCATTCGCTTCGTCAATCATGACGAGGTCGAACCCACCGGCTTTGAGTTCTTCCAGTACCGTTTCAACCCCGTCAAAGTTGATGATGACAAACTCAGCATCAGACGCGATGACTCTGGCCCGCTTCTTTCGGTCGCCATACGCGATGTCCACCCTGCGGTGCATGAGCGTTTTGAAAAGATCTGCCTTCCATGCGGAGTCCATGATGGATACAGGGCAAATGACAAGGGTCCGCTTGATGATGCCTTTGGTCATCAGGTAGTCAGCAGCCCAAGCGAAGCTGGCTGTCTTCCCAGTGCCGGGTTCATTGAAGCAGAACGCCCGTTTGTTCAACGTCAGAAACGATGCCGTGATCCGTTGGTGGGTGAACGGTCTGAACATCCCGGGCCACTTGTAGCGGCCCTCGATGGGGGAGGGAACGCGTTTGACCCCGACGTTCCTTAAGACTCGTGCTTCATCCAGGCCCCAATGGACCAACACACGCCCGTCGTCAAGCAGTTTGCTCTTCGGTATCGTGGCCAAGACTCGTTCCGGGTTGCGAAGCCGGAGCAGAAGCGCTTTGTTTTGAATTACTTGCATAATATGCGTCACACCTCTTCATGCCTTCGTCCACAAAACGATTCCAGTCTCGTTTTGCTACGTTTTCTTTCACAACGTCAAGGATGAAGTTTGACAAGCCCTCACGAACGCCAAGCCGTCTCGGCCTCAGCGCACCTATCTCTGAACAGCGTCGAGATATTTCCATCCCTATTTCTTTTCTCTCGTTTTTAGTGAGAGGTTGTTCTAAGAGAGTAGTCAGGTACGCGATCCTGCGTCTTAGACAATCAATTTGTTCTGCCGTTGTAAGCTCTTCCGGCATTTCCCAGTTAAGGAGATTGGCCCCACGGACAGAAGGACGTGTCGAGAACGATCCTTCCCTCCTGTAAAACTGATTACTTTCTGCGGTGCTTTTATACATGTCAGCCACCATTAGAGTATTGCTTGTAGTAGTCCATGACTGCGCCGACAGCACCATGCACCGACAGGCCACACTTAGTTACTACAAACCCGAAGACGTTAAGAGCGATTTCGATTGCCTCCGTGCACTCTAACTCCTTGTCTTCAAGTAGCTCCAGCATGTCCGCCGCGAGGTCTTTCTTGTCGCTGTCAGTCATGATCACTCCAACCCAAACTTGTACTTCTTCGCCATGTGGATCAGCCGCAGGGCCTGCGTCTTCGCGTCATCCAGCGCATGGTGCCCGGTACCCACACGTTCGATGCGGTCTTTGAGGAACATCGCGACAATCGTCCGGTAGCAGCGGTCGTTCCAGTAGTGCCATGGCACGTCGTGCTTGATCGCACGATAAGCGGCACCTAACATTGCGTTGTCGAAGTTTGCGCCGTTGCCCCACACGATGGCGTTATCCAACGGCGGCATCCACACGGCGAGCTTGATGAGGGCGATGTCCAGCTCTGTCTTACCACTGAATGCTGCGGCGCGAGCTTCCTCCGACTGCTTGCCCCACCATTCGAGGGTACTCTTCTGTGCACGAAGGCCGAAAGCCTTACAGGACTCCGCGTCAATACCAATGTAGAACTCCTCGCCGAGTCCCTTTTCAACATCGAACTTCACTGCACCGATGCTGAGAATAGTGTCCCCCGGTCTGGTGCCGAGTGTTTCAATGTCGACCATTACGTGTTGTTTCATCGTCGCTCCTAAGCAAAGAAAAACCGCCTGAGGGACAAGGTCCGTCAAGCACTGGGCCCCTGAGGGGCGGAACCGGGGCCGAAGCCCCGGGGGTCATTTGCCCGAGTTCGGGCCTTTGAAATTCCGTGCGCTGTTCGCGCTGAACGACTTGAGCCGCACATTCCCGGGCTTGCTCTTGCCGCCGTCCTTGATGGGCACCTTGTGGTCCAGGGCCTTGCCCTTGCGGGAGTCCCTACCGTTCTCCTTGTCCCAAGCACGCCGAGCCCGTTGTCGCTCTGACTGCTTCGCTCTCCCACCGTTGGCAAGAAAGTCAGCGTACTCCTTGGAGTGATTTCGATCCTTCATGTCCTTGTAAGGCATACTACCCTCCATTATGAGGACAACTTGTTACCACGCAGTGTCGACGACACAGGCCTGATGGGTTGGGGTTCCACACCCCGGTGCGATGCGCTTGTTCCAGCCTGCCCACGTCCTGCATCCACTGTCGCCAGTAGGTCTTCTCCTCGCCCACGATGTACTCAGCAGGCTTGAAGTGGTTGGCCACGACGAACAGCAAGCCAGCCTTGACCTTGGTGATCTCGGGGAAGTGCTTGAAGACCATCAGCGCCATCAGTTCAAGTTGCGCTGTGTCCGCATACTTGGCTGACTTGCCCGTCTTGTAGTCCACCACCCGGGCGATGCCCTTCTCGCGGTTGACGATGAGCAGGTCGGCAACCCCCCGCACCCAGACGTCGGGGTCCCTGAACCCGCACGGGGCGAGATCCTTGGTCAGGCCCATCTCGACCTCGCAGTACCTCTCCCCCTCGATGTTGCGTAGGGTGTCGAGGTGCGGTCGGACGTAGGCAAACGCTTCGGGCAGCGGGATGCCGTCACGGACGTAGTTCTCGGCAGCGGTGTGAAACTCCTTGCCGTAGAGCGTTGCCTCGGTGAACTCGGGCTCCTTGAAGTTCCTGAAGACCTTGACCTCAGCGAACTGCTTGGGGCAGGTCTTGAACTTCTTCAGCGACGAGTACGACCAGGGTCCGGGGAGTGTCATGACGTGCGTCAGCGGGCCATAGGCCCGTCTTCCATGAGTTTCAGCGTCTGCTGGAGCATACGCGTTTCCACGCCCATGTGCAAGGCCACCTCACCCGCCTCGCGGAATCTCCCCTCCAGGCACAAGTCATGCGCCTTGCAAAGCATCTTCTCGATCTTGATCATCGGCATTGCGTAGTCGATGATCTCGTCAGGTGCAGTCTCACTCCCTTGTATCCCCATAGTTATATCCCCACTTTGATTCACAGTTGATCGGACAGCCCTGGGCCCACTTAGGCACCCACCGCATGCACTCCTCGACGTAAGCCCGGGCGGGTTTTAGTTCCTCTTCCCGCGCCAGTGCAATGACAGAATCATGCACCGTGAGCTTCACCGGCAGTTTGCGAGAGATGCGTAGCATCTGACTCATGACAATGATACGTGCAAGTGCTTGGCAGATGTTTTCCACCAACTTGCCACCGTAGATGTCCACGATGCCGGTGTCGTCCTTGTAAGCCCACCTAGAAAACTTCTCACCCATCACACGGTGCAGTTGCGGGTAGCTGATGTACAGCCCGCTGGGGAGCTTGATGCCCTTGCGTCCTTCGACCAACACGACGCCTTCGCGTCCGAACCACATGGCTTCGTCATGATACATGGCGCGGATGGCCTTCTCACCTTCTCCCCACAGGTTGACGATGCGCGGCACGCTGCCTCGGTAGGTCTCGATGATCCGCTCGGCGTCGTGGTCCTCCAGTTCCACCGGGGGCTTCGCTGCTTTGAGGGTCAACTTCAACTTCATGGCCCCGGTCTGGTAGCCGCAACCGAGGGTCGCAGTCTTGCCCACGAACCGCTCCCTCTCATCCGCCTTCGTGATCGTCCTGCCGTAGATCTTCGTCGCCAATTTACAGTACACATCTACACCAGCAGCGAAGTCAGCGGTCAGGTCGTCCTGCTGCGCCCACCAAGCAAGCACCCGCGCCTCGATGTTCGAGGAGTCGCAGTCGATGATGACCCACCCCGGAGGTGCCTCGATGCAGGACTTGAGGCCGGTGTTGCCTCGTGAGGGTAGGTTCTGGAGGTTGATCCCGTCGCCGCCCGACGAGCGCTTGGTCCGGGCATAAGCGTACTTCAAAGGCACCGGGAACCGTGGGTCCCGCGAAGCGATGTCGATGAACCGCTGCGTGCGCGTCTCCTCCAAGGTGCTCTTCACGCCGAGCCGGGCAGCGGCCAGCGCCTGCACCGTGGGGTCTTCGTGGTCTAGCAGTGCCTTCATGCCCGGGTCGGTCTTGGCGAAGGCGAAGGTCTCCTTGCCCGTCGTCGGACTGATCTTCGTCGGCGCTTGCACGCCCAGTGCCTCCAAGGTCGCGGCGAACTTCTGGTTGGACATCAGGTCGCTCTTGTCGACCGTGACCTTCTCCATGAGTTCGGCCTTGTGCGCCAGTACCTCATCGAGGTGGGCCTTGAGCTTGTCCGGGTTCAGCCGCAGCATCGGCTCGGTGAACATGCGGATGTGTAGGTCGATCAGCTTCAGTTCTTGGATAGGGTAGGGGCCCCGGTTGTCTACCTCCTGAGGGTTGTACCAGCCGTTGGACATGAGATGCCATAGCTGATAGCAAAGCTCTACGTCAAGCAGGCAGTACTCGGCGTACTGCTGAAACTCCGAGGGGCTGAAGTCGGATCGCCGCATCCCCATGACGTTTTTTACGAACATCCCCTTGTCGTGCAAGTTGTACCGCTTGGCGAGCGACGCAAGTGAGTTGTTCCTTGCTCCGAACATGGCGCGGCCCATAGACAAGGTGTCCAGCCACGCAGCGGGATTCACTCCAAAACGCCACGACAGGATGGCAGCGTCGAAGAGCGTGTTGTGGCACAGGACCGCGTAGCGGCCCCACTCCACCCGCTCGCACCAGTGCTTGATGTCGAGGTGCGTACCGTCTACAACTTCAGTGCGTCCGTCCGGCCAACGGACCCCGAGCATGATGACCTCGAAGCGTGGGTCGCGGACGTACTCCTCAGTGGTCAGCTTGCTGAGACTGTACTCCTTGGAGTAGTAGGTCTCGAAGTCGAGGGTGATGATTTCCATCAGTTCCCCAAAAACCATTGTTCCAGCAATTCGGTTGTATCCTCCCTGACTACCAGTGCATGACCTCCGGCCTGTGTGATTGCCTTCATTTCGCGCTCCTGAAGGGCAGTGGGTTTATTGAACCCAGCCTTACACTCGATGCCAAGGAAAGTCCCTTTGAAACATACGATGATGTCGGGAATCCCAGCACGGCCATAGCCGTTCTGCGCGGGAAAAAAGTAGTATGCCCGATGTTTTTTGATAATTTCAACCACGCGGGCTTTGACTTTGGCTTCTGGGGTCATGGTGTTAGGGTTGGTGTTGGTGTTGGGGTTAAGTACCCCATTTGGATTAGTCGTTCCTTGCCGAGTCGGTACTTTCTGTCTCGCTCCTTGATTGCGAACAGTAATTCTAAGTGGTCATCTTCGACAAGTTCCATGGTAGTGAACCTGTGCCCGTTGGCACACTCCCGCTTACGGCGAGGTGATCTTGTCTCCAGCACATCGGTCCACGAATTACATATTGGGCATCGCATGTGGTCCTCTAAAACAATGCGTCCTCAACGCCAGTTAGACCTTGCTTCCTGAACCATCGTGCAACGATGGCCCGCTCGGCGTCGGTCTTGAACGGCCAGTTCCAGCGAGCAAGGGTCAGTCCTGAGGGGTGCATGATGGGCTCCAGAAATAGCGGTAATGCCGCACAGATCGGCTGATGTTTTCACGTCGAACCAACCTTTCCTCCGACAGCAGGCTCAGCCAGCGGCGAACCGGGCCTTTGTCCATACCGGTTAGCTCAGATAGTTCGTCCACCGTTCTCGGTGCGCGCACCAGCAGGCCCAGCAGATCAATGATCTTGGCGCGATTGATGCCGGTACTGTTGGGCATTGGGTACCCTCATTTCACACGGCACACCTTCCAGTTCCCAAGGGCCGGTCCATACCTGCCGCTC
>Ga0172373_10007911_pt1 | contig 13611 bp, 8 predicted proteins | sample Lak10m_2_FD_114546 | JGI IMG/M metagenome (GOLD analysis project Ga0172373, IMG submission 114546) | Freshwater microbial communities from Kabuno Bay, South-Kivu, Congo - kab_092012_10m | ecosystem: Environmental > Aquatic > Freshwater > Lake | place: Democratic Republic of the Congo: South-Kivu... | reverse complement strand
TCGCCGGGCAGGAGCACGAACGACGGGCGGTGCTCGCCGCCGAGCTTCGCCACCAGGCGTCGCTCGTGCTGCCAGGGAAACGTGCAGAGCTCCTGATCCGGATCCTGGGTGCGCGCCCGCGCCAGCGTCTCGAGCCACAGCGCGCGCGGCGCACGCGTGGCGAGCACGAGGTCGCGGAACTCTGCCACACCGCTCTCCACCTGGCCCTCGCCCAGCAACACGACGAGATGCAGGAAGCGCGTCTCGGGCGCAGTCGTGAAGACGGTGCGTACCTCGTGCCAGGCCGTGTCCCCGCGCGCCGCCGGGAGCGCGTGCACTCCGGCGCGCGCACGCGCGAGTTCACCCAGCGGGACCGCCTCGCGCGCGGACTCGGCCAGCCACAGGCGCGCGCCGGCACCCGTTCCCGCGAGCGCGAGCGTGCGCAGCGCGCCGCTGAACTCGTAGGTCGTCCCGGGTTCGACCGCGAGCACGCGCAGCAGGCCACCGTGTCGGCCCGTGAGGCGCAGCACGCTTCCGCCGCCCTCCGCGCGCACCTCGCGCTCGAGTTCGGCCGCCGTGCGCGGCGGGAAGGCGACCGGCACGCCATCGTCCGGCGCTAGCCGACGCTCCTCGCCCGCGGGCGGGGGCGGCGGGACGCTGAGCTCGGCGGGCAGCTCCCACAGCCGCACGAGGCGCGCGGGCGGAGCCACGTCGCTGCGCGAGCAGGCTGCGAGAAGCCCGAGGAGGAGCAGGCGACGCATCGGAGAGGACGCCGCAGGCGTCGCGGCGATCCTACCTGCGCTTGCCGCGCTCACCCGTCTTGCTTCTCGCCACCCTCGTCCTTCGGCCCGTCCTCACCCTCGCTGGCCTCGCCCTCTTCCGCGGCGTCCTCGGCCGGCTCCTCCGTCTCGTCCCCGGCGCTCTCGGCCTTTTCGGCCGGCTGCGCGGCCTCGGGCTCGGCCTTCTTCGGGCGCGGACGGATGTGTGCGAAGTAGATCTCCTTCTCCTTGTCGTAGACCAGCTTGCCGTCCACGACCGAGTACTGGACGAAGGTGCGGTAGTGCAGCACGTCGCCGTCGGTCACGATCGCGTCGCAGTCCTTGCCGACCTCGAGCGTGCCCGTGCGGTGCTCGATGCCGAGCAGGCGCGCCGGAACGATCGTCATGGCCGCCAGCGCGGCCTCGTTCGAGAGCCCGCCGCGCACGGCGAAGCCGGCCTCGATCGGCAGCGCGAGCAGGTCGCGTCCGGCCGTGCCGACCGTGTCGATCGAGGTCGACTGCGCGCGCACGGCGACCTGCACCCCGGCCGCATGGAGCTTGGCCGCATTCTCGATCGAGGCGCCCCCGGCGCGCACGAGACTCTCGTCCTTCGCCAGGCGGTTGCGCGGCGTCAGGATCGCGTAGGCGCCGGCGCGGCCGAGCTCATCGGCCACCGCCCAGCCTTCCTCGCAGCCCTCGATCACCGGGCGGAAGCCGTACTGCTGCGCGAGGCGCGCGATGCCGAGCAGCTCCTCGCGGTTCGAGGCCCGGAAGAGCGGCAGGGCCTCGCCCGACAGCACGCGCAGCGAGCTCGTGTCGACCCCCTTCTTGGAAGGCTCGCGCTCGTCCTTCTTGTTGCGCGCTTTCCACGCGCGCAGCTCGCGCAGGTACTCGGCCGTGCGCTCGAGCTTCTTGCGCGTGCCGGAGATGCCCGTCGGGTTGTTCAGGTCCCAGGGGATCGAGACCATGCGCTTGTCGGCCAGCAGCACGCCCTCGATCTCGCCGCGCTTCAGCTTCACCGCCGCGCTGGACTGCTGGACGGTCGTGATGCCGGTCGCGAGCGAGAGCACGAGGTACGAGCTGAACGGATCGAAGGTGTCCTCGATCTCGCTCTTCGGTCCATCACCTTCCTCGTCGCCTTCGGACTGGGTCGGCGCGTGCTCCTCGTGGTCGTCGTCCTCGCCGGTCTCGATGTGCGTGGGATTCACGACAGGCATCGGCAGGACGCCGTCCCAGCGCATCGAGATCGGCTCGTGCGGACGCGTCGGGTCGGCCGGAACGGAGAGCGAACCCGTCGTGATGCGCGAGGTCGCGCCGAGCGCGATCAGCCCCGGATACACGCGCAGGCCGGCGGCGTCGACCGTCTCGGCGCCTGCGGGCACGTGCACGTCGTAGCCGATCTCGGCGATCTTGCCGTTGCGCGCGAGCACGGTGGCACCGCGGAGCACCGCGCCGGTGCCGGTGTAGACGTCGCCTCCCACGATCGCGAAGTACTTGGCGTCCTTCTCGTCGTCGCTCGAGCCCTCGCCGGACTCGGCTGCGCCCTCTGCGCCCCCACCTTCTTCCTGGGCGGGCGCCAGCGGAGCGAGCGCGAACAGCGCCAGAAGGACGGGGAACAGCTTCTTCTTCGTCATCGCGAGGCTCACTGCACGTCTCCGTGGACGAACTTGCCGTCGAGCATGACGGCCATCACGCGCGAGGAGGGTTCGAGCGGATCGCCGCTCCACAGCACGAGATCCGCCTCCTTGCCCTTCTCGAGGCTGCCCGTGCGCTGCTCGAGACCGAGCGCGCGCGCCTGCTCCAGCGTCACCGCCGCCAGGGCCGCATCCCGCGGCAGACCGAGGGCCACCAGACGCCCGACATCGGGCAGCCAGTCGCGGTAGCCGTTGAGCGTGTCCGTGCGCGGCAGGAGCGCGACCCGGGCGCCGGCCTTCAGCAGCTCGGCCGGGATGTTGCGCTCGCGCAGCGCGTTCTGCTGCAGCGTGACCTCGGGCATGGTCAGGACGAGCTTCTTCGCCTCACCGATGCGCGCGGCGACCTCGTAGAAGTCGCAGTCGTCGTAGAGCGGGAAGTGCACGAACCACTGCAGGTCCTTCTCCTTCTCGATCACGTCCAGGAGGTGCACGTAATCGGCCGCCTTGCGCAGGCTCATCATGGCCATGAGCTCCTTCGCGCGCAGGTCGAGGAAGGGCTTGACGCGCTCGTCGGGCGCGGGCGGAACGAAGACGTCGCCGCCCTTCTCGGCCGGCTTGTCGTCCTTCTTCTCCTCGCCGTCCTGCAGCGCGGCGCCGTCCTTCTTCTCCTCGGACTTCTCGTCCTTGGAGGAGCTCTTCGAGGACTTCTTCTTCTTCTCCTGCTCCTTGTCCCACTTCTCCTTCTCCTTGGCGACCTTCTCGACGTGCTCGTTGGCCTTCTGGAAGGCCTCGCGCAGGGTCTTCTTGGAGGAGGCGTTGGCCTGCAGGTAGATCTTCAGATAGGCGGAGTCCTCGACCAGCATCTCTTCCAGCGTGTCGCCGTGCGGACGCACGACCACCGCCTGGCCGGGGATCCCCTGGCCGTCGGGATAGAGACCGAGCGTCGTCACGCCGAGCTCGAGCAGCTCGCGCCAGGCGTCCTGACGCGGATCGATCTCGCTCCTCGGCGTCACGGCGGGGTCGAAGCCGCGGCTCTGCGTGCGCTCGAGGCCGACGCGCGTGTGGGCGCTGATCAGGCCGGGCGTCGCGATCCAGTCCTCGCGCTCGATCACGCGGATGCCGCGCTCGACCGGCAGGTCCTCGCCGATCTCGACGATCTTGCCGTGCTCCACCAGGATCAGCGCGTGCTCGATCGGCGCGCCGGCGCCGGTCTCGGCGCGCTTGACGCGGATCGCGACGAGGTCGCCGGCCTGGGGCGCGAGGAGGAGGAGGCCTGTCAGCCAAGTGGGAGTCATGTTCGTCACCTAGAAGAGTGCGCCGTCCTTCGCGCGCGAGTACTGCACGCGGCCGTCGATGATCACGAGCTCGATGCGCGAGCGTGGGTCGAGCGGGTCGCCGCTGGAGAGCACGAGGTCGGCGTCCTTGCCGGGCTCGAGGCTGCCCACGCGCTCGCCCAGCTGGAACGAGCGCGCCGGGTGGGTCGTCAGGGCCGCCAGCATCGTGTAGCCATCCGCGCCCATGCGCGACGACCAGGAGCCCTGCAGGAAGAGCTCCTCCTCGGGCACGACGGGCGAATCGGTGTTGAGCGAGACGAGCTCGTTGCCGGCCTTCAGGTACTCGTGGGCGATGCCGACGAAGCGGTTCTCGCGCACCATCGCGGTCAGGTTCTCGACGCGCGGGCCGGCGTTGATCGGGATGCCGGCCGCGGCCGTGTAGTGCGCCGCGCGCCAGCCGTCCCAGCAGCCGTGCGTGATGACGGCGTCGGTGCCGTAGCGCAGCTTCCACATGCGCGTCGCGGCCGCAACGCCCTCGGCGCTGGCGCAGTGGATCAGGACCGGCAGCTCGCCGCGGTGGACCTTGGCCAGGTCTGCGAACTGGTGGTTCTCGACGCCCGGATCGCCGGCCGCGACACGCCGCTCGATGCGGTCGTTCCAGTACTCGAGCCCGAAGGCGAGCCCGGCCCACGAGTTCCCGAGGTCGCCGGCCGAGCGCTGCGGGTTGAAGTTCTGCGCGACCTTCATGCCGCCCGGATCGCGCACGACGATCTCCTCGTAGCCGGCGTCGCGCTCGGGCTTGTAGACCGTGCCGAAGCCGCCGAGGCTCGTGCCCGAGCCGGGGATGCCGAACATCGTCGTGACGCCGGCCGCGCGCGCGTGCTCGAGGCGCTCCTCCCACGGATCGATCGTCGGGCGTGCGCGCAGGCCGGGATTGAGCGGCATGACCATGTCGTTCAGGTCGTGCCAGCCGGCGGCGTGGATGTGCGTGTGCAGGTCGACGAAGCCCGGGTGAACCCACAGGTCCGGCGCGTCCAGGCGCTCGTAACCGGCGGGGATCTCGGTCAGCGCGCCGGCGTAGGCGATCTTGTCGCCGCGCACGAGCACGAGGCCCGGATCGAAGACCTGCTTCTCGGCGTCGAGCGTCAGCACCTTGCCGGCCACGATCGCGAGCCCCGACTCGCCCTGCGTCAGCGGCGCGAGCGGCGCGCGCACGACGGAACCGCTCCCGGCCGCGCGGCAGGCGCAGACGAGCAGGGCGGCGAGCAGGGGGCGCGCGTCGGTCATGCTCTCACCAGCGCCGACCCTCGCGCGCGCCATCGTAGGCCTGGATGCCGTTCACGAAGACCCGCTGCACGGTCGTGCGCGGATCGATCGGGTAGCCGTCGCACACGAGGATGTCCGCGTCCTTGCCGACCTCGAGCGAGCCCACGCGCGCGTCGATCTTCGCGGCGCGCGCCGGCACGATCGTCAGGCCGCGCAGGGCCGCGAGCCCCGAGTCGTCCATGCCGTAGCGCACGCCCATCGTGGCCTGCACGGGCAGCTCCTCCTGCGGCACGACCGGCGAGTCCGTGTTGAAGCCGATGTCCTTCATGCCGAGCTCCTGCCAGCCGGCCGCGAGACCGCGCACGCCTTCGTGCTTGTTGCGCGCCCAGTTGATGAAGCCGCGGCTGTAGACGTGGTCGGTCGTGCGCGGGCCGACGATGGCCGGCACGCCGGCCTTCAGGGCCTCGGGCGCCGCCAGCCAGCCGCCGATCTCCGAGTGGTCGGTGAAGACCGGCAGGTCGAACTCGCCGGCGATCATCGTGATCGTCATCAGCACCACCTGGTAGACCTGCGTGTGGACCGAGAAGGCGATCTTGCGCGCGACGAGGTCGCGGAAGGCCTCGAAGGTCAGGTCCTTCTCGTTGCCCGGATCCTGGTCCTTCCAGCGCTCGGCGTAGGCCACGCCGCGGCGGATCGTGTTGCGCGTGTTCCAGTTCTCGAAGGCCATGCCGACGCCGGGGCCCCAGCTCTCGGGGTTGCCCCACTGCGCGAGCTTCATCGAGCCCGGGTTGCGCACGAGGTTCTGCTCGAAGCGGTCGAAGGCGGTCTTCACCAGGATGCCCTGGCCGCCGATGTTGGAGCCCGAACCGGGGATGTAGAGCACCGTCGTGATCCCGCCCGCGATCGCCACGCGCATGTCGTAGACGTGCGGCTCGACCGAGGGCGCCGCGCGCAGGTCGGGGTTGACGAGGTACACGAGGTCGTTCAGGTCGTTGACCCCGGAGTACAGGCTCGGACCGGCCGAGTGGCAGTGCAGGTCGATGAAGCCCGGCGTCAGCCAGCTGTCGCCGAGATCGACCACGCGATGGTCCGCGGGGATCGAGACCTCGGCGCGCGGACCGATCGCCGTGATCTTGCCGTCCTTGACGAGCACGACGCCGTGGTCGACGAACTGCGCGCCCTCGTAGGGCACCGTCAGGATCTTGGCCGCAAGCAGGGCCAGGCCGGGGCCGCCGACCTCGCCCGCCTCGGGCGGTCCGCCCGCCCCCGAACCGCCGGCCATCGACGCGAGAACGATCGTCGCGAGCATCACGGAGCCTCCACTTCCTCGCCGTTGACCCAGGCACGCACCACGCTCGTCTCGGGCTCGAGCGGCGCTCCGTCGAGCAGGAGCACATCGCCGTCCAGTCCGGCCGCGAGCCGCCCGACGCGTCCGTCGATGGCCAGCATGTCGGCCGCGTCCGCGGTCAGCGCGCGCAGCGCGCCGTCCGGACTCATGCCGTTGGCCACGGCGTAGGCCGCGCGCAGCGGAAGATCGATCGCGCCCTCCTCGGCCTCCGACGGGAACGCCACCGCCACGCCGGCGTTCTGCAGCTCGGCGTAGGGCATCAGGTAATCGGTGCCGCGCTTCGCGTCGAAGGCGACCACGGTCGGCGAGGGCAGCACGCCGGCCACGCGCCCGACGAGCTCGTCCTTCACGAGGTAGGCCTCGCGCGCGTCGTACAGGATCGGGCGGATGCCGAAGCGCTCGAAGGTCTCGACGCAGGCCAGGATGTCGTTCACGCGCGCAACCTCGACCACGACCGCGGCGCTGCCGTCCATGGCACGGCGCAGCGGCTCGAGGCGCGGATCCTTGCGCGGCTCCTTGGGCTTGCCCTTCGGCTCGGGTGCAGCCTCAGCCGCGGGCTCCTCGGGACGCTCGGTGCGGCCCGCGACGACGTAGTCCTTCGAATTGCGCTCGAGGGTCGTCTCGAGGCCCTGACCGCCGGCCGTGAGCTTGCCGACGAGCTTCCCGTCCTTGAACTCGCCCGTGAACTCGACGCGCCCCTGCGTGCCGATTCCGCGCAGGACGAGCGTGCGCTTCTCGCGCTCGAACCAGCCCTCGATCGTGACCAGCTTCGTCGAGGCCGCGTCGCAGCGCAGATTGCCCTCGACCTTGCCGCTCTCGCCGGGTTTGGCGAGCTTCGCGCGCAGCTTGAGCGCGTGCTTCGCCTCTCCGAGCGCGACCTCGCCCGCCCACTGGCCCGTGATCGGATCGGGTTCGAGCTCCTCGGGCTCGCCCTTCTTCTTCTTCTTGGACTTCGAGTCCTCCTTCTTCTCGGAGCCCTCGTCCTTCTTCTCCTCGGCGGCCTTCTCGTCCTTCTTCTCTTCGCCCTCGGCGGCCTCGCCGTCCTTCTTCTCGTCGGCCTTGCCGTCTGCCTTGTGCGCAGCTTCGGGCGTCGCCGCCGGAGGCGTCCAGTGCGCCAGCGCTTCCTCGTACTCGAGCCACTTCGCGCGGTACTCGGCCGCGCGCTCGAGCAGACCGCGCACGTTCTGACCGTTGCGCGGGCGGCTCGGATCCTCCCAGCGCAGGCGCACGGCGACGAGCGGATCGATCACCTGGTGCTCGTCCTCCTGCGCGGCCGGCTTGTAGGCCATCATGGGCGCGCCGCCCTCGTTCGCGCCGCGCGGCGAGAGCGCCACGGTCGTGATGCCGTTCAGGGCGACCTTGCGGTCGACCGCGTCGCCCGGCTCGATCAGCGCGGAGAGATCGAAGTCGCTGCCGACCATGCGGCGCGAGCCCTCCAGGCCGAGGTGACCGAAGACGTCGATCATGCCGGGCATGGCCGCGCGGCCACGCACCACGGTCGCACCGACGGGATGCGAGACGCGCGCACCGACCTCGCGGATGCGGCCGTCCTCGAGCAGGAGCTGGCCGGGGCGCAGGATCGTCCCGTCGCCGACGTGCAGCTCCTCGACCTCGAGCACGGTCGCGCGCCCTTCGTGCTTCGGCTTCCACACGACCTTGCCGTCGATCCAGGTGGCCAGCACCGAGGAACCGGCGGCCAGCGGATCGCCGTTCAGCACGCACAGGTCGGCATCCTTGCCCTCGCGCAGGCTGCCGACGCGCGCCGCGACGCCGAGCATCTCGGCCGGCGCCAGCGTGATCGCCCGCAGCGCCGCGGCCGGCGCGAGCCCACCGCGCGAGGCGAGGCGCGCCGCGAACAGGAGGTCGCGCGTCGACCAGCCGGTGATCGCCACGCGCGCGCCGGCGGCGACCAGCGCGGCCGGCGTGTCGAGCTCGAACCAGCGCGCCTCGGGGTCCTTGCCGCGGTCGGCGGCGGGGTTGTTCGGGTAGTACGGCACGCGGAACACGACCGGCAGACCGGCGGCGGCCAGCTCGGCCGCGACCTCGCCCGCGCCCTCGGCGCGATCGACGACCACCGGAACGTGGCGGCGCGCGGCGAACTCGATCAGCGCGCGGATCTCGGCCGGCGCGCTGGCCGCGAGGCGCAGCGGCGTGCGCGCGGCGAGGAGTCGCTCCAGCTCGCCGGCCGTGCGGCGGCCGTACTCGCGCTCGAGCGTTCCGGCCCCGGGCCCGGTCTCCCCGTCGAAGAGCTCGTCGAGGGCGACGATCGCGCCCATGGCGGTGCGCGGCAGCTGCGGACGCGCGTAGCCGAGGTCCTGATCCGGGGCGGCGGGGATCGGCACCTCCCAGTAGCCGGGCGTGTTGCGCGCGGCGGCATCGATCGCGCCGTGCAGCGCAGCCTCGGCCGCGAGCACGCGCCCCGAGTCCTTCTCGCCGCCCAGCTTCACGACCGCGCCGACGCCCGCGATCAGGCGGTTGTCGGCCGGCGTGAGGTAGGCGCTCGTGACGCCGCCCGAAAGACCATCGGCGTAGACGCGGTAGGTGTCGAAGCCGTCGAGCGCGGAGAGCGTCGGATCGGCCGAGCGCTTGCTGGACGCGCCGAGCGCGTAGGGACTCATGGCCGCCACGAGACCGGGCACGATCACGGCATCCTTGCCGTAGTCGATCACGGTCGTGTCGCTCGGCAGGTCGAGCCCGCTGCCGAGCGCCTGGATGCGGCCGTCCTTGATCAGGATCACGCCGTCGGTGAGCACACGTCCGTCCTCGACGAGGTGGATCGTGCCCGCGCGCACGGCCACGATGCCGCGGCCCTCCGGCGCGGCGTGTGACGTCGCTTGCGGCCCGTCACCGCGCGGCGCGAGCGCGCCGAGCGGCAGCAGGCACAGCGGCAGAGCGAGGAGCTTCGCGCTCATTTCCCGCCCTCTTCCTTGCCCTCGCCGTCGGCGGGCTTCTCTTCGCCCTTCTTCTCTTCCGTCTGGCCGTGCTCGTCGCCGTGCTCGGGATCCTCGCCCCCACCCAGCGCGGGCGGCGCGGTACCGGCCGGCTGCAGCCCCTCGAGGATGTGCTTCACGCGCACGTCCTTCGAGCGGTCGTAGACCGGCTTGCCCTCGACCACGACGTGCTCGACCCAGCTCGTGACGGACAGCGGATCGCCCGAGAAGAGCACCACGTTGCCGAGCTTGCCCTTCTCGAGCGAGCCGAGCTCGTTGCCGAGTCCGAGGATCTCGGCCGGGATCTTCGTGACCGCATCCAGCGCCTCGGCCCGCGTCAGCCCCTGACCGATCGCCAGCGCGGCCTGGTAGGCCAGCGAGCGCGTGTTCGGATCCTCGCCCGAGAGCGCGAAGCGGATGCCCTTCGCCTTCAGCACGCCGGGCACGAAGGTCTCCGTCTCCTCACCCGTGATCGGATCGCGCTGGAGGTCGAGCAGCGAGCCCTCGACCACCACGGGCACACCGGCCTCGGCGATGCGGTCGGCGGCCTTCCAGCTGTCGCCCTCGAGCACGAGCACCGTCTTCGCCAGGAAGCCGTTGGCGCGCGCGACCTCGAGCGCGTGGTTCACGTCGATCGCCGTGGAGCAGTGGAAGAAGGCCGTGTAGCGGCCCTCGACCAGTTCGAGCAGCGGCTCGTACTTCTCGTCGATCGCGCCGCGCGGGATCAGCTCGAGGCCGGCAACCTTCCAGGCCGTCGATTGCAGCGCGCGCCCGGTGGCCTTCTCGGCCTCGAGGTCGCGGCCCTGGAACAGCGCCTCGCGCTTGGCGCGGCCCTGCTCGTCCTTCTCCTTCTGGACCAGGTCCTCGAGGTAGAAGCGCAGGTCGTCGAAGGCGAAGCGCAGCGCCTGCATCTGCGTCGGGCGCGACTTGCCGCTCTTCGGCCGGGCCGAGAGCTTCAGCCCGTAGAGCGTGCGCACCGCCATCTCCTCGACCGTCATGCCCGTCGGGCGCACGATCATCCCGCGCCCGCCGACGACGCAGTTCGCGCCCTGCTGCACGTTCAGGGTCGTGATCCCGTTGCGCAGGCTGTCCTCGAAGAAGTACGCGATCGGGTCGATCGAGTCGCGGATGTCGAGGAACGGCGCCACGTCGATGTTCTCGTTCTGGCGGTCCATGCCCTGCGAGGTGTGCGCCTCGATCAGGCCCGGGAAGGCCGTGAAGGCCTGGCCGCCGACCACGACCGCGTCCCAGGGCTTCTCGACCTCGCCGGCCTTGCCGATCGCGATGATGCGACCGTCCTGGATCACGATCAGGCCGTTCTCGATGTCGGGTCCCGCCTGGGTGACGATGCGGCCGGCCTCGATGACGAGCTTGCCGTCGCTGGCCGCGGCCGCGCCCGCCAGGGCGAGCAGCGCGGCGCCGAGGGTGGTCGAGCGGACGAGCGTGGTGGGGAGAGCGGTCTTCATGTTCGCTTGCGTCGAGGACTAGCCCGGGTCATTCGTGAGGGTTCGAGCGAAACGTCGCGAATGCCTGCAGGTGCAGGGGTTCACGACCGAGAGCACCGGAGACGGCCTTGCACAGGCCGTTGAGGCCTCGCAGGGAGGGAAACCCTGCAGATGCCGGCAGTTGCGACGTTGCAGCCGAAGCTTCATGGATGATCCGGGCTAACGGGTGCGCGGATCGAGCACGAGCTCTCCGTCGAGGAGCACACCGATCACGCGCGAGGTGGGCTCGAAGGGTTTGCCGTTCCAGAGGACGAGGTCGGCGTCCTTGCCGACCTCGAGCGAGCCGACGCGCTCGGCCACGCCGGCCAGCGTTGCCGGCACGAGCGTGACCGCGGCCAGCGCGGCCTCGAAGGAGAGGCCGCCGCGCATGGCGTGGCCGGCCTGGTCTGCGAGGCGCGCGCCGAGCTCGCGCCCGCCGTTCGACGAGAGCGCGAAGGGCACGCCGAGATCGGACAGGCGCTTCGCCGTATCGAGCGGCTGGAAGTACGTGTCGGGCACGGTGCCGTCGACGTGGCGCCCGGTGGCCTGGAAGGGCGGCAGCACGACGGCCGCGCCCGAGCGCACCAGGATCTCCGGCTCGCGCCAGCACTCGATCGCGTGATCGAGGATCAGGCGCGGGATGCCGAACTCCTCCTTGAGGTAGAGCGCCGTGCGCACGTCCTGCGTGGCCTTGGCCTGCAGCATCAGCACCGTCTCACCCGAGAGCACCTTGCGCAGGATCGCGTTCTCCTCGGCGCGCGCCGGCTCGGCCGAGCCCTCGCCCTGCAGCGCGCGGTAGAAGGCGTCGCGCGCGACCCACTCGACGCCCATGCGCGTCGTCGGGCGGCGGTAGTAGAACGAGCTAGGCTCGCCACCGCGCGGCGAGCTGTTGCCCGAGCTCGGCTGCGTCCCGATCGCCCCGCGCAGCACCGCGTCGGCGCGCAGGAGGCGCCGCTCGAGGGTCGGCGCGCCGCCCGTCTTCAGCACCACGCCGAAGCCGCCCAGGACGTCCATGTCGAGCGGGTTCGCGAGCGCCGTCGTGACGCCGCTGCGCAGCTCGCGCTCCCAGCGGAACGAGAAGAGATCCAGCGCGTCGGCCACGCGCATGCGCACGGCCGTCTCGCTCGACTGCTCGACCGAGGTCGGACCGGTGTCGATCTGCACCGACAGGTCGACGAAGCCCGGCGTCACGGCGTAGCACTCGAGCTTGCCGCCGCCGCCCTTCGAGACGGCCGCGATCTTGCCGTTCTCGACGCGCACGACGCCGTTCTCGATCGGCCCCTTCGAGACCGGGTAGATCACCTCGGCCGCGATGGTCCAGTCGTTGTCCTGCGCGACGCAGAGCGCCGCCACGAAACCTGCGAGGAAGCTCAGCATGGCGGTCAGTGCGTGCCGGCCGGGAAGGCGCGCGCGCCGTCGACGTAGACGGCCACGACACGCGCGGTGAGGTCGAGCGGGTTGCCGCTCCACAGGACGAGATCGGCCTCGCGGCCCGCGGCGAGCTCGCCGAGCGCGTCACCGACGCCCGCGAGGCGCGCGGCGTCGCTGGTCAGCGCGCGCCAGGCGGCCTCGGGCGTCGCGCCGGCCGCCAGGGCGCGCGCCGCCGAGAGACGCAGGTCGTGCGGCGTCGCGGCGGGTGCGCCCGTGGCGAAGGCCACCGGCACGCCGGCCGCGGACAGGCGCGCGAGCGACTCGAGCGAGGCGCGCGTCTGGTCGGCGCCGTAGGGGCCGACGATCACGCCGAGGCCGGCGGTCTTCAGCGCGGCGACGACGTGCTCGTCACCCGCCAGGGGAGCGCCGCGCACGGCACCACGCAGGCCGAGCTCGCGCGCGAGGTCGGTCGCGCGCAGCACCTCGTGCCGGTCCCAGGCCTCGAGCACGACGGGCAGCTCGCCCTTGCGCGCGCGCCCGAAGACGCCCTGCCCGCGCCCGAACAGCTCGCGCAGCATCGTCACCGCGCCCGAGTAGCTGGTCGGCTCGCGCGTGCCGCGTCCGGTGCGCGCGGTCGTCTCGGCCGAGCCATCCGGTTGCACCGCGCCCGGCTCGTCCGCCGCGCCGAAGAAGAAGCCGCTCGAGACCGTGCTGCGCCCGAGGGCGCGGCTCGAGAGGTTGAGCGCCAGGCTCGCCTCGGGCGCGAGCACGCGCCCGCCGTGCGTCTTGACTGCGCAGGTGAGTCCGCCCACCAGGTTGTCGGGCCCCGGAGTCAGGACCAGCGTGGTGATGCCGGCCGCCAGGGCCTCGGCGTAGGCCCGCTGCTCGGGCTCGAAGGCGAGGCGCGCGCGCGCCTCGGACGTGACCGCGCGCGTGTCCTCCTGCAGGCTCCAGCCGCCGAGCTGCGAGCCGCAGGCGATCAGGCCGGCCGTCAGCACGCCGTCGTGCTCGACGTGCGGCAGCTTCGGATCGAGGGCCGAGGCCGGACCGACCGAGCGAATCTTGCCGTCGGCGATCACGACCAGTCCGTCGGTGAGCTTCGCGCCCGCGGCGGTCCACACCTCGCGCGCACGCACCTGCAGGATCTGCGGTGCCGGCACCGCCGAGGGCGTCTCGCCGCCGGAACCGGAGGGGCCACCGTTCCAGGCGAGCGCCAGGGCGCCCGCCGCGAACCACACGCTGTTCATTGCACCACCACCCGTCCACGGGAGAGCACGAAGCGCAGGCGCGCGCTCGTGTCGAGCGGATCGCCGTCGAGCACGAGCACGTCGGCCGAGAGACCTGGAGCCAGCGCGCCGAGGCGCTGGCTCGCATCGAACAGCTCGGCCGGCACGCTCGTCACGGCCGCCAGGGCGGCCTCGCGCTCCATGCCGTGCGCCACCGCCAGGGCCGCGAGGTTGCGCAGCTCGCGCGCCTCGCGCTGACCGCCGCTGCCGAAGGCCACGCGCACGCCGGCGCGCGCGAGCTCGCCCGCCAGGGCGAGGTCATGCTGCTCGTATTCGTCGGG
>Ga0172373_10007909_pt1 | contig 13617 bp, 10 predicted proteins | sample Lak10m_2_FD_114546 | JGI IMG/M metagenome (GOLD analysis project Ga0172373, IMG submission 114546) | Freshwater microbial communities from Kabuno Bay, South-Kivu, Congo - kab_092012_10m | ecosystem: Environmental > Aquatic > Freshwater > Lake | place: Democratic Republic of the Congo... | reverse complement strand
CGGTTCCAGGTCTGGTTGTCGGTGGGGACGTCGCGATCCCGGAGGATCTCGTAGACCTTGTCCACGTACTCGCGGGTGATCACCCCGCGCATGCCGATGCTGCGGGCGTTCTGGACGGGCACCTTGATGGTCATGCCGTTGTCCAGGATCTTCAGGACGTAGAAGGTGGCCCGCTCCCCGTCGACGTCCACCGTCACGACGTCGCGGATGATGCCCACTCCGTGGGCTGGATACACGGCCTTGTCACCGACGTTGAATTCCATGGGTCTCCAGAGCCGACCGCACCGACCCCTCGAGACGGGGCCACGCGCTGATCGCGCGTGGAAGGCGGTCGTCGTGCCGAACGCCGGGGGATCTAACCAATCGACCTCGGTCCTTCCACCCGAACCGACGGGCGTGGACGAACGTTGACGGCCCTCACCGGCCTCTTGGGTCGCGCCTGTGGACCGACCGCGGCGCTCGTGGCCGCCCTGGTGACGACTCTGGGTGGCCTCGCGGTGTTCACCCAGGGTCTGCTGCTCGCCCCCATCACGCCGGACCCCGAGCTGCTGGTCCCCATGGCGCTCGCCTCGATCGCGGTCACGCTCCCCCTGGGCCTCCCGGTGGGCGCGCTCGCCGGGCTGGTCGCCGGGTCGCGGGGCCTCCGCGACGACGGGGCCTGGCTGGCGCTTTCGTCCCTGGGCGTCCCGGGCAGGAGCCTGGTCGGGGCCGCCCTCCTCCAGCTCGTGCCCGTCGCCGTGCTCTGGTCGCTCTGCGCGCACGCGATCGAGCCCCGCGCCCGCGCGCGGCTGCGGGACCTGAAGGTGGAGGCGGCGACACGGGTGGAGCCGCGACCGGGCCTCGTGGTGGCCCTCGGCCCCTGGACGCTCGCGCCCGAAGGGGAGCAGCTCGCCTTCGCCAGCGGGGACTGGGTGGGCGTGGCGGAGCGGTGGCGCGTGGATCCCGCCGAGGGATCGGTGGTGCTCACGGCCGAGTCGGTGGCGGCGCGTGACGCCCGTGGGGGGGCGCGCCTGGAGCTGGATCGGGCGGTGGTCCCGGTCCGCCTCGGCACCGGCGACACACGGGTGCATGTGTCGGAGCGCACCACCCCGGATCTGCTCCGGCAGATCGCGGTCAGCGAGGAGCTGGGCCGCGACCTCTACGAGCGCTGGATCCTCTGGAAGCGCTCGGTGCTCCCCCTCGCCCTGCTTCCGCTGGGCGTCAGCGCCCTGCCCCTGGGGCTCGGCCCGACGCGGCCGACCCGCCGGCTCGTCCCCGTGGCCGTGTGGGTGGGGACCCAGGTGGGGAGCCTCTGGGCTCTGACCCGCATCGCGGACCAGTCCATCAGCGTCCTCGGGCTGTCCGGCGCCACCGCGCTGGTGCTCGCCGGCGCGCTGGCCTGGCCCCTGGCGGCCTGGCTCCGATGGGAACCCCGATGAGACGTATCACACGGCTCGTGGCGCTTCGACTCCTCTCCGGGCAGCTCCTCGCCCACGGCTCGGGCGTGTCGGTGCTGGCGCTCGCGCTGGCCGTGGAGGGGTCGGAGCTCTCCGTCACCGAGCTCGCGGCGGAGATCCTGCGCACCCTCCCCGGACTCTGGTCGACCCTGGCGCCCGCCCTGGCGCTCCTCGGAGCCGCCTTCGCGGCGGCGCGCGCGCGACGGGACGGGACGCTCCTGGCGCTCGGCACCTTCGGGGTGGCCCCCACCCGCCCGGCCGGCTTCGCCCTCGCCCTGGGGGCGGCGATCGGGCTGGCGGCGGGAGAGCTCGGCGTCGCCCCCACGCCGCCCGCCACCGAGTGGGCGCGCGCGGAGGGCGGGTGGATCCGGGGGGCGGAGCACGTCCCGGACATCCCCGGCGGGGTGGTCCGCCCCCGTGCGCCGGCGCCCCCCGAGCGCCTGCGGCCCGCCGCGTCGACCGCCGCCGCCACGCTGGCCGGAGGTGGGCTCGGGCTGTGGGCGGGCGCGGCGACGGTCCTGGTGGTGACCCCGGTGTGGCTCGTCTTCGACGTGTTGGCGCGCACCCTGGCCGAGCGCGGGGCCGCCCCGGACTGGGCCGTCTGGCTGCCCGGCGGGCTCCTGCTGCTCGTCACCGCGGCGCTGGCGCGGCGCGGACCGCTGTTCCCTGCCAGGGGGCGTTAGCCCGCCGCCGTACCCTGCGCGTCCAGGCCGGCGCCCGCGAGCACGATGCCGGTGGCGCGATCCATGTGGGCGACGATGAGCGGCGGCTCGATCAGGCCGGCCGTCCATCCCACCAGCGCCCCGAACCACACCTGCTGGAGCAGGTGGGCCACGTAGACCTGGTCGGGGTGGACCTCGTCCTGCGCGTGGCCGGGGCCACGCAGCGCGTCCACCAGGAGGCCGGTGATGATGCCCTGGTAGGCCGTCACCTTCTGTGCCAGCGCCGGCTCCCCGCTCGAGATGGTGCGCAGCATGGCTTGGGCGAGCTTGGGGCGTCGGAGCAGGGCCGCCGTGGCGAGGCGGAAGAAGTGGAGCAGGCGGGCGTGGGGGGTGGGGTCGGTGAGCGGATCCACCCGAAGCCGCTCCGCGAGGCGGGTGGACTCCAGCTCCAGGGCCGCGGCGAGGATGTCCTCCTTCGAGGAGAAGCGCCGGTACACCGTCCCGAGCGCCACGTCGGCGTCGTTGGCCAGCTCGCGGAGGCGCACCGCGTCGTACCCGTCGCGCTCGGCGAGGTGCATGGCGGCGTCCACGATGCGTTGCGCGACCGGATCCACGCGAGCGACTATCGGGTGGGGCCCCCCCGAGTCCAGCCCGGGGTACGCTCCGGGGGTGAAGGACGGCCCGGGACTCCGCGTGCTGAAGTGGTGGGTGCGCGGCGCCTGGGGGCTCGAGTGGGCCGTTCGGCGGCGCCTCGACCCCGGGCCCTGGCGGCTCGGAGGCGCCTGCCAGGCGTGCGCGAAGTGCTGCGAGCGCCCGGCCATCCGCGCCGGCCCCCTCACCTTCTGGCTCCCGTGGCTGCGAGCGGCCTTCCTGGCGTGGCAGCGGCGGGTCAACGGCTTCGAGCTGGTCGAGGCGGACCCGGACACCCGGACCTTCCTCTTCCGCTGCACCCACTTCGACTGGGCCAGCCGCCGCTGCGACAGCTACGCGTCCCGCCCCCACATGTGCCGCGACTACCCTCGCGGCCTCCTCGCGCAGCCCTGGCCCGAGCTCTTCGACGGGTGCGGTCACACGGTGGTCCTCAAGAAGGGGGACGGGCTCGCCGCGGCGATCGAGGCCACCGACCTCGATCCCGAGGCGCGCGCCGAGCTCCGCCGCCGGCTTCGGCTCGAGTAGAGGCTGGATACGGGGCCGGGACCGGGAGTCCCCGATGCTGCTCCTCCCCCTGCTCCTCGCCTGCCACGCCAAGGAGGACGACTCCTCGCCCGCCGGCCCCGATCCCTACGACGTGCCGGTCGGCCCCTACGAGGTCGAGATCCGCTGGACCGCCTGGGGCGTCCCCCACATCGTCGCGGCCGACCACGGCAGCCTCGCCTACGGCATGGGGTACGCCTTCGCCCGCGATCACGCCTGCGTGCTCGCCGACCAGGTGGTCCGGGCCCGGAGCGAGCGCGCCCGCTACTACGGCCGGGGCGACGACGACCGGTACGTGAACGAGGACTTCGGCTGGCTCGGGCTGGGCGTGTACCGCTACGCCGAGGAGGGGTTCCTCGACCTCCCGGACGACATCCGGGCCGCGCTGATCGGCTACGCGCAGGGGTACGACCGGTACATCGAGGAGCACGCCGACGCGCTCCCCGAGGCCTGCCGCGGCGCGGAGTGGGTCAAGCCCATCACCCACGTGGACCTGCTCGCCTACTACCTGTTGCTCGGCGAGAACGGGTCCGGGAAGGTCTTCGTGGACGCGGTCGGCACCGCCGCTCCCCCCGGCCAACCCACGCGCATGCCGCCGCCGCCCCTGTCCCGCTGGACGGACGCCCGGCTCCCCCCCATCGGCAGCAACGGCTGGGCCCTGGGCCGGGACCGCACCGCCGCGGGCACCGGGATGATGCTCTCCAACACCCACTTCCCCTCTACCGGGGAGCTGCAGTGGCACGAGTCGCACCTCACCATCCCCGGGGAGATGGACGTCTACGGCGCCTCGCTGATGGGCGTCCCGGTCATCAACGTCGGGTTCAACCGGGACGTGGCCTGGACCCACACCGTCTCCTACACGCCGCGCTTCACGGCCGTGCTCCTCTCGCTCGACCCCGACGACCCGCTCCGGTATCGCTACGGCGACGGCTGGAAGGACATCCGCCCCGAGGTCCACGAGATCCTGGTGCGGCAGGGCGACGGCAGCCTGGTCAGCGAGAGCCGCACCCTGTACCGGTCGGACTGGGGTCCGGTGCTCAACGCCCCGGCCCTGGGGTGGAACAGCCTGTGGGCGGTGGCGCTCAAGAACGCCAACGAGAACAACAACCAGCTCGCCTCCACCTGGCTCGCGCTGAACAAGGCCACCTCGCTCGACGAGGTGGAGGCCGCCGTCGCCCTGGGCGGCGACCCCTGGGTGCACCTGATGGCGGCCGATCGCAGCGGCGAAGTCCTCTACGCCGACCCCGCCGCGACCCCGAACTGGAGCGCCGCCGCCGAGGCCCGGTACCCGGACTGGGTCGCCGAGCAGCCGCTGGCGGCCCTCTTCGACGAGTACGGCGCGATCACGGTGGACGGCGCCGACCCCACCTTCGAGTGGGTGGAGGAGGAGGGCGCCGGCATCCCCGGGCACGTCCCCTACGCCCGGGCCCCGAAGGTGCGTCGCACCGACTTCGTCGTCAACGCCAACGACAACTACTGGCTCCCCAACCCCGCCTCGCCGCTCTCCGGTGCCCCCTACCTGTACGGCGCGGTGGAGACCCCCCGCTCGGCGCGCACCCGGATGCACCTCCGGCTCGCCGGCGAGTCCGACCCCTTCACCCTCGACACCCTCGCCACCACCATCCTCGCCGGCCGCGCCGACCTGTCCGAGGACCTCCGCGCCGCGGTGGCGGCCCGGTGCGAAGGGGTCGATACGGTCACCCTCGCCGAAGGGAACGGCGCCGGTGAGACGGTGGAGCTGGCCCCGGCCTGCGCCGCCCTGGCCGGGTGGGGCGGCACGGTCCGCCTGGACGACCCGGGCGCGCCGCTCTGGCGCGAGTTCGTCGGATCCGGGGTGTTCACCTGGGACGACACCGTGGACGGCGGCCTGCTCTACGGCACCGCCTTCGACCCTGCGGACCCGGTGGACACCCCCCGCGATCTCGCCCCCGTTCCGGCGGAGGGCGACGACCCGATCCTGCAGGCCCTCGGCCACGCCGCCTGGCAGCTCGGTGCGGTGGGGGTCGCGGTGGACGCCACCTACCGGGAGACCCAGTACCAGGAGCGGGACGGCGTCCGGTACCCGGTGCCAGGCGCCACGTACTGGGAAGGCTCGCCCCAGATCGCCACCTACGACGCCGCCGGTGACGCCACCCTGCTCCCGCGTCCCGACCCCGGCGAGATCCTGAACCCCATCACGAACCTCACCGCGGATGGCTACCCGATGAACGACGGCAACAGCTACGTCCTCGTGGTGGAGCTGGGGGCGACCGGACCCGCCGCGCGGGCGATCATGACCTACTCGGCCTCGGAGGACCCCGCGTCTCCCCACTACGCCGATCAGACCGAGCTCTACGGGAGCGAGACGCTCCGCCCGGTCCTCTTCGAGGAGGCGGACATCCTGGCCGACCCCGAGCTCGAACTCCTGACGCTCACCCGCGCCGCCGACTGACCACGCCGGGGAGGATGCCCCCCTTGACGGGGGTGGTTCAAAACTTATTCATTGTCATGCCCACCACCGAATACGCCTCCACCTTCCCCGTTCCCCGCGCCGAGCTGGCGGACTGGCACCGCCGGCCCGGAGCCCTCGAACGTATGCTCCCGCCGTGGGAGGAGACCGAGGTGGAACGTCGCTCGGGCGACCTCGAGCAGGGCGAGGTGCGACTGCGCATCCCCGTCGGCCCCCTGAAGCTCGGATGGACCGCCACCCACGAAGCGGGGGTCCCGGGCGAGTGGTTCCGGGACCGGCAGACCGACGGCCCTTTCCGCAGCTTCGTCCACACCCACCACTTCGAGGAGGACCCCATCGGCTCGCGGCTGCGGGACGAGATCGAGTGGGCCTCCGCGGCGCCCGACTGGCTCCTCCGCCCCCGCATGGACCGGGGCTTCCGCTTCCGGCACCACCGGCTGGGCGAGGATCTCCGCCGCCACCACGGAGTACGCCCCCGGCGCATCGTGGTGGCCGGCGCGACGGGGCTGGTCGGGTCCGAGCTGGTCGCGTTCCTGGGCGGCGGTGGCCACCAGGTGGACCGCATGGTGCGCCGGTCGGCCGGACCGGGCGAGATCGCCTGGGACCCGGAGGCCGGGACGCTCGACCCGGGCGCGCTGGAGGGGGCGGACGCGGTGATCGTGCTCTCGGGCGCGAGTGTGGCCACCCGCTGGTCCGACGCGGCCCGCGCGGACATCCTCCGCTCCCGGGTCACGACCACGGACCTGGTCGCCCGGACCCTGGCGAGCCTGGATCGGAAGCCCTCGGTGTTGATCGTCGCCTCGGCGGTGGGCTGGTACGGCGATCACCGCGGCGCGCCCCTGGACGAGTCGTCCCCCCCCGGGACCAAGGGGTTTCTCCACGAGGTGTGCGCGGCGTGGGAGGCGGCCGCCGAGCCGGCCCGCGCGGCCGGGATCCGCGTGGTGCACCCGCGCATCGGCGTCGCGCTCAGCCCGCGGGGGGGCGCCCTGGCGGAGCTCCTCACCCCCGCCCGCCTCGGGCTGGGGGGGCCGGTGGGCGACGGTCGCCAGCCCTTCCCGTGGATCGCGCTGGACGACCTCCTGTACCTCCTCCACTGGCTCCTCGACGCGCCCGTCTCGGGCCCGGTCAACGCGGTGGCCCCCAACCGGGTGGACCAGCGCACCTTCGCGGCCGCGCTCGGCAAGGTGCTGGGACGGCCCGCCGGGCTCCCGCTCCCCGCGGCGGCGGTGCAGCTCGGCTTCGGCGCGATGGGGAAGGAGGTGCTCCTCGGGGGCGCCGAGATCGAGCCCAGGGTGGCGCGCGACGCCGGCTTCCGATGGAGCTTTCCCGACCTGGAGCCGGCGCTGCGGTTCCTGCTCGGGGCGGAATCCAAGTAGCCGAGCCCCGCTCACCCCACCTGCAGCCAGCGCTCCACCGCGTCCGCGAAGGCCTCGGCAGAGCCGGGGACGACCCGGAAGTACAACGCTGGCTCGATGAGCTCCAGCTCCATGAGCGCCCACTGCCCGTCGTCGAGCCGGACGAGGTCCACGCGGGCCTGCAGGGGCGGGGGTCCCAGCGCCGCGAGCACGCGTTCGCCCGCGGCGAGGAGCTCGGCGTCCGGCGCCAACGGGAGGATGGTCCCCCCGTGGTCTTCCTGCACCCGGAAGTCCCCCGCCTTGGGCACCTTCCGGACGGCGTGACTCCACCGCCCCCCGAAGGCGAAGAGCGACACCTCGCCCGCGTCCAGCACCGAGCGCACGAAAGGCTGGGCCATCCACCCCCGCCCCGCGGGGTACCGCTCGGCGATGGCCCCCGCCTCGGCCGGGTCGACTCCGCGTCGCACACGGAAGGTGTCGCCCGCGTTGGCCCCGACCACGGGCTTGAGCACCCCCTCCTCGACCCCGAGGCGCTCGGCGAGGGCCGCGACGCCGCCGGGATCGAGCCCTTGGCCCCACACCGTCGGGACGATGGGGACCCCCCTTCCCTCCAGCTCGCGCAGGTAGGTCTTCACCGCGTTCCAGCGGACCACTCCGGCGGAGTTGCCCAGCGGCACCCCGGCCGCCTCGATCGCGTCGACGCAGGCCAGGAACTCGTCGATGTGGTGGTGGTAGTCCCAGGGGGTGCGGATCACCACCGCATCCCAGGCCCGAGGGTCGCCCAGGCGGCGCCAGGGCACCTCGGTCACCGTCCATCCCCGCCGACCGAGCACCTCGGCGGCCAGGGCATCGTCGATGACGTAGCCCTCGCGCTGGTCGAGGGTCAGGAAGGCGAGGCGGGGCACGCGACGATCTAGCCCGACCCGGGGACGGGCGGGCGCGGGCGACCGGGGACGAGCGCGGGGGTACGGGCCATGTAGTCGCGGTAGGCGGGCCCACGCGCGGCCATCTGGGCGTCGAGCATCGCCACCCCGGACACGCGGACCAGGAGCCAGGTCATGAGCACCGGCGCGAAGAGCACCGCGAAGCCACCCCGGTCCCCGGCGGCGAAGAGCCAGAAGCCCCACGCCACGAGCACCTCCCCGAAGTAGTTGGGGTGGCGACTGGTGCGCCAGAGCCCCTGGTCCATGACCGGGCCGCGGTCCGGGCGACGCTTCCAGGCGGCGAGCTGGGCATCGGCCACCGCCTCGTAGCCAGCGCCGAAGAGCGCCAGGGCGGCCGCCAGCAAGTCGAGGACGCCGATCGGGTCGGGGCCCGGGGCGGCGGCGGCGAGCTGGAGGGGCGCCGAGACGAGGAGCATGAGCGCGCCCTGGAGCAGGAAGACCTGGAAGTAGCTCACCCACCAGTAGCGTTCGGGACCGTAGCGCTGTCGGAACGCGGTGTAGCGGGCGTCCTCGGGCTTCCCCCGGGCGCGGCCCAGCAGGTACAGCCAGAGCCGCAGCGCCCATGCGCCCACGACCACCAGGAGCAGCGTCTTCCCGGGGGTGAGACCGGTCTGCGCCACCGAGGCGGCCGTCACCAGGAGGAAGCCCATGGACCACCACGGGTCCACCACGCTCGCGTCCCGCCGGAGCACGCTCCAGCCCCACAGCGCGGTCATCAGGACGAGGACGAGCAGGACGTTCGCGACGATCATCGATGGGCCTCCACCCAGGCGTCGGTGTGGCGCCACTGCTCGAAGAGCCAGACGTCTCGCCCGGTGGCGGGGATCTGCGCCGCCGAGACCCGGCGCAGCCGGGCGGCGATGGTGGTGCCGATGAGCCCACCGCCCCAGAAGCTGCCGAACGAGGCGCTGCCCTCGAAGCCGGTCTGGTCCAGGAACACGACGTCCAACCCGCGGTCGAGCAGCGCGAGCGGGCCGCCCAGCCGCGGCGGGAGGACGTGGCGGTACCCCGCGGCGATGGCGGAGAGCGCCGGCCGATCGGCGAGCGCCTCGCGGGCGCGCTCGAGCTTCTGCGGCGAGTAGCGGGTGCCCTCCGGGTAGATGAGCACGCCGTCGTGGGGACCGAGCCCCTCGGTGAGCGCCACCACGGCGGCGATCTCGGCCTCGCGACGCCCGCCGGAGCGGTCCACGAAGGTGTTGGGGAGGCGCTGACCGACCACGTCCAGGCAGGGGTCCCAGAGCAGCTCCCGCTTCAGCACGTAGCGCAGCAGGATCCAGTGGGGGTTGGCCACCAGGGCGGCGGCGAGCACGGTGTCCGCGGTGCTCGAGTGGCGCACGAAGAGGAGGAAGGGCCCGGCAGCCGCGTGCTCCGCCCCCTCCACCGAGAGCTTCATCCCGAAGATGCGGACCGCGCCCCCGAAGAGCAGGTCCGTCCATCGCCGCTGGAGCGCCGCGTTCGCCGCCCGCCACGCTGCCGGCTCGGCCGGTCCGGGCCGGAGCAGGAGCGCGGCGGCGACCACCACCCCGCCGAGCTCGCAGCCCAGGTAGAGCGCGAAGAAGAGCACCGCGCGCACGCGGGGGAGGCGCCGGTCCAGGACGAGGTCCACGATGAGCGCCAGGCCGAGCCAGAGCGGGAGTGCGCCCCAGATCACGGCCCCGAGCAGGCTGTAGAGCACCAGCGCCACGGGGCGCCGCAGCCAGCGACCGGCGTCCCGGCGGCCGGGCGCGCCGCTCAACCGAGGACCCGCTTCCCCACTCCCGCGCAGACCGCGGTGAGCGCGACCCCCCACACGGTGTCCACCAGCACGAGCGACGGGGGCCAGCCTTCGATGACCGCCCAGTTGGTGAGCTCGTAGGTGGCGTAGCAGACGAAGCCGAGTCCGGCCCCCCGACCCATGGCGTTGGGGAGGCTCGTCGCGGGGCGCACCGCGTGGATGACGATGGCCGCGACGTACATGACGTAGAAGAGACCGGCCGCGGGCAGGTACACCTCGGCCCGCCGCAGCGGGCCCAGGGCCGCGTAGAGCGGGGCCGCCAGCTTCCCGATCCAGGTCAGGTCCAGGACGAGCATCACCACGGCGGTGGCGAGGGTCGCGAGGGCGAGGCGCATGGACCCCGACTAACCCGCGGCTCAACCGGGCCGACCACCGACCGATGGCCTCCCGACGGAGGTCCCGATGGCCCGTCTCTCCCTCTGCCTCATCGCCCGCGACGAGGAGCGCATGCTCCCCGGTTGCCTCGCCTCCGTGAAGGGGCTGGTGGACGAGGTCGTCGTGCTCGACACGGGGAGCGTGGACGCGACGGCGCGGCTGGCCCGCGAGGCCGGCGCCAAGGTCGTGCCCTTCACCTGGTGCGACGACTTCTCCGCGGCCCGGAACACCGCCCTGGCGGCCGCGACCGGCGACTGGATCCTGGTCCTGGACGCCGACGAGCGCTTGGGTCCGGGGGCCCGCGCAGGGCTTCGGGCCGCGATGCGCGACCCACGCGTCGACTGCTTCCTGCTGCCCCTCCACAACGCGAGCCGCCTCGACGCCACCCACGCCGAGGTGCTCTCCGGGTCGGCCCGCCGCGGCGAAGCCGCGCACCTCCCGCGGCTGCTCCGGCGCAGCCCGGATCTCGCCTGGGAGGGGGTGGTGCACGAGTCCGTGGCCGCCTGGCTCACCCGGGGGGCACGCCGCACCGGGCGGGCGGACGTGCCCATCGTCCACTACGGGGCCGTGCCGGAGCTGCGCTCGGCCCTCGCCAAGGACGCGCGGAACCTCCGGCTCCTCGAGCGCCGCTGTGAACTCGAGCCGGAGAACCCCGTGCCGCGGGCGTACCTGGTGCGCGAGCTCCTCCGGTGCGGATCGACCCCCCGCGCCGATCGGGAGATCGAACGGGCCTGGTCGGACCTGCTGACCGCTCTCGACGCTGGAGAGCGCCCGGCCTCGGTACCCCTCGCCTCCATCCGCGCCCATCGACAGCTCGAGCGGGGGGAGCCCGATGGGGCCCTGGCCACCCTGGCCGCGCTGGCGGACCGCGGGGTGCGCCACCCGAACCTCGACCTCCTCGCCGGCATGGCGTGGTCGACCAAGGCCGCCGCCGAAGGGGCCGGGTGGGACGCGGCCGAGGCCGCGTTCCGACGCGCGCTGGCCGCCGACGGCGGGAGCTGGGCGGACGAGGTGCTGCCCGGCGCCACCTCGTGGCAGGCCGCCGCGCGCCTGGCCCAGGTCCTGCTCGCCACCGGTCGCCACGACGAGGCCGTCGTGGTCCTGGCCCCCCTCCCCGCCCGACCCGGCGAGGATCTCGACCCCGGCCTGCTCCTCGCCGAAGCGCGCCTGCCTCGGGATCCCGGCGGGGTCCTCACCACCCTCGAGCCGGTGCTCCCGCGCGCCAGCGGCGCCGACACCTGGCTCCTGGCGGCGCAGGCCTGCGAGGCGCTCGGGGCCTGGAACGAACGAAACGCCTTCCTCGCACGCGCGAGCTCCCTCCCCGTGCCCGAGCCGCGCCTGATCGCGAAGCTCCGGGCCGCCCGCGCCGTCGGTACCGCCGCCGAGCTCTTCGGCCAGGTCCCCCCGCTGCCCCCGGGGCACGCCGATGTCGCCGCCCTGTGCGCCGCCGCCTCGGACGCGGCCGAGGTGGGCGACGCCGGCACCGCGCTGGGCAGCTGGCTCGCGGCGCTGCGCATCGACCCGCGTGCCGTCCCCGCCTGGCTCGGGCTCGGCGCCGCCCTGCACGGCCTGGGGCGCCCCGACCTGGCCCGGTCCCTGACCGCTGGGGCGCGCGCGGTGTCGCCCGACCACCCCGAGCTCCTCCTCCTGTCCGCCGAGCTCGCGCTGGAAGCCGGCGACCGCGGCGAGGCGGCGCGCCTGGCCCGACGCCTGCAGGCGCTGGCGCCGGAGGATGCGACCGCGGCGGCCCTGATCGACGAGCTGGGCGTGCACGGCGCGGGGGGCCCCACCCGCCCCGGACCCGCGCCGAGCGCCGACGGGACACCGTTGGTGTCCGTGGTCGTCCCCACCCACGGGCGACCCGACCACCTGCTGAACCTGCTCGACCGCCTGGCCCTGCAGGACCTCGACCCGCGCGTGTTCGAGGTGATCGTGGTTGACGACGGCTCACCCGTCCCGGCCACCGACGGGGGGCCGCGCCCCTACCGGTTGACCCTGCTCCGCCAGGTCCACGCCGGCCCGGCCGCCGCCCGCAACCTGGGCGTCACGTCCGCCCGGGGATCCACCCTGGTCTTCTACGACGACGACGCCCTGCCCGAACCGGACGGGCTCCGGCGCCACCTCGAGGCCCAGCTGGCCTCGCCGTCCCCCGAGGCCGTCTGCGGCCGGGGCGGGTTCGCCCCCGAGCACCTCGAGGACCCGTTCACCGCCCTCCTCGCCGCCGGCGACCTCCTCGGCGACCAGGGCGCGATGACCCCCGGCGAGCTCCACGACTGGGCGCACTTCGTGCCGTCGAACCTCTCCGTGCCGCGGGCGGCGGTGGTGGCGGCGGGGGGCTTCGACCCCGGCTTCGCGACGCCGCTCCTCGACGGCGCGGAGCTCGGCTACCGGCTCCAACGCGACCTCGGGCTCCGGGTGCGCCACCGCCCCGAGATCCGCGCCGAGCACGATCGTCGCCACACCTTCGACGGGTGGCTCCAGCGCGCCGAAGCGCTCGGTCGGGAGCGCTTCCGCCTGCGCGAACGCCACGGACCGGCGATGCTCCCGGCGCTTCGTGACGGGAGCCCCGAGGCGCGCCTCGCCATCCGCTCCAGCGTCGAGGCGGAGCTCGACGGCGTGGAGCAGCTCCGCCTCTCCGTCGTACGGGCCCTGGCCCGCGACGCCGGCCGGTCCGGGGCGGATCGCCAACGCCTGGTGGACGCGGTGGCGAAGCTCGGGCGCCACCACCAGGCTCGGGGGCTCCTCGCGGCCGCCGAGGGGTGGCCGAAGGCCCTCCCTCCCCGCCGACCGCGGCCGCGGGACCGGACCTCGGTGATCCTCCCGAACCTCAACGGCTTTCCCCACGTGAAGGGCTGCCTGGGCACGCTCCGCGCCCACACGGTGGCCCCGCTGGAGGTCATCGTCGTCGACAACGGGAGCACCGACGGCAGCCTCGAGTGGCTGAAAGCGCGCGGCGACGTGCGCGTCTTGGAGATGGGCTCGAACCTCGGGGCGCCCGCGGCGCGCAACCGCGGTCTCGCCGTCGCCTCGGGGGAGCGGGTGCTCTTCTGCGACAACGACGTCCTGTTCACCCCCCGCTGGCACGAGATCCTGACCGGGCACCTGGAGGCCTGGCCGGACATCGGCATGGTGGGCCCGGTCTCGGACTACGTGGTGGACATCCAGAAGGCGGCCCGGCCTCCCGCGGAGGGCGAGTCCCTGGACGCCTACGCCGAGGCCGTGCACCGCGAGAACCGGGGGCAGCACGCCTACACCGCCCAGCTCATCCTCTTCTTCATCCTGGCCCGACGCGAGCTGGTGGAGCGAATCGGCGGGATCGACGAGGGCTTCGGGCGCTGGGGCTTCGAGGACAACGACTGGAGCCTCCGGGCCCGCCTGGCCGGGTATCAGCTGCGGATCGCCCGGGACTGCTTCATCCGCCACCTCGG
>Ga0172373_10007908_pt1 | contig 13617 bp, 16 predicted proteins | sample Lak10m_2_FD_114546 | JGI IMG/M metagenome (GOLD analysis project Ga0172373, IMG submission 114546) | Freshwater microbial communities from Kabuno Bay, South-Kivu, Congo - kab_092012_10m | ecosystem: Environmental > Aquatic > Freshwater > Lake | place: Democratic Republic of the Congo... | reverse complement strand
CTTAACTGCGCCAACCTTAACTGCGCCAGCCTTCTCGGCGCCAACCTTGACGGCGCCAGCCTTGTCGGCGCCAGCCTTGACGGCGCCAGGCTTGACGGCGCCAACCTTGACGGCGCCAACCTTGACCGCGCCAACCTTAACTGCGCCAGCCTTGTCGGCGCCAGCCTTGACCGCGCCAGCCTTGTCGGCGCCAACCTTGACGGCGCCAGCCTTGACCGCGCCAAAATCAACGACAAAACCATCATCGGCCTTTCGCGCCGCGCAACTCGCTCAGACGGTCATGAGTTTTTTTTGTGGCACACTGAGGAAGGCTATTACGTCAAGGCCGGTTGCCGCTTTCTGGATATGGAAGCCGCGCGCCAGCATTGGACCAACACCCGGCAAGGCACGCCGCTTGGCGCCGAAAGCTTGGACATTCTGAATTTCTTTGACGCTGCAATTAAGCGCCAAGGCGGTGCAGCATGACCGCTGCTGACAAGATCGCTGCCGATCTGCGGGACGCTTTCCGGCGGATTAAATGGCCGTCGGATTTACCTCTGGCAACGCTGCAAGCTGCGGGCGCTCTCAGTGCTATTCGCGCTGCTTATCAAGCCAACGACTTCGACGGCGCCTTGTCCCGCGCACTTGCCGCCATTGTCGCGCTTGACGATGCAGAGGCCGCCGAAGCCGGTTTGGTGAGCGCAGCGCAAGCCCGCATGGCAATCGTGACCGAGGCCAACGCCAAGGCGCGTGAAGCGTTACGGCAAGCCCTGGATGCCTGCGGCGGGCCAGGTGCGGCGGAAGCCGAGAGCAAGTTTCACCGCGCTCGGCTGCAACGCGGCGGCGAAAAGGTGGAAATCACTGACCCGGACGCGCTGTCTGAAATTTACTGGCGATACAAGAAAGAACCCGACAAGTCCTTAATCAAAGCCTTCATGGCCAAAGGCGAAACCATTCCCGGCGCTGCGCTGGTGCAGTCGCCGCCTTCCCTAGTCATTGTCGCAAAGGACCGCAAACCATGAGCAACGCGCTCACACTCAAAACCGCCTTGGAACCTACCACGCTGCAAGAAGCAATGAGGTTTTCTGAAATTCTCGCGTCAAGCACGATGGTGCCGCGCGATTTCCAAGGCAAGCCCGGCAATGTGCTGGTCGCAATTCAATGGGGCCGCGAAGTTGGGCTTGGCCCGCTGCAAGCCCTGCAAAACATCGCCATTATCAATGGCCGGCCTTCGATCTGGGGCGACGCTGCGATTGCGCTGGTGCGTGGCCATCCCGATTGCATGTCAGTGCAGGAAGGCGTGGAAGGCGAAGGCGAAACTCGGCAAGGTTGGTGCGAAGTGACGCGCCGGGGCGAACAACCCCAGCGCCGCACGTTCAGCGTTGACGACGCCAAGCGCGCCGGTCTTTGGAACAAGGCCGGGCCGTGGCAGCAATACCCGGATCGCATGTTGCAGGTGCGGGCGCGCGGCTTTGCAATCCGTGACGTGTTCCCCGATGCGTTGCGCGGCGTGATGACGCGGGAGGAGGCGGAAGACTTGCCGCCCGAGCCGCGTCACGTTGAGAACCTGGCTGCAAAACCCGCCGCGCCCGCCGCGCCGCCTGCGCCGCCCGCTGAGGCGCCTTTGCCGCTGATTGGCCCTGACGCCCAGGAATACGCATTTAAGGGAATTGATAAATGGCTCGAAGCTGCCAAGCGCGCTATTGGCAAGGTCGAACCCCATGCCCTCGGCGCGTGGCGCGATGCCAACAAAGCGCACATTGAAGCCGTGGCGGATCAGTTCTCTGACGTGGCAGTGGTGGAGACTATTCTTGCCGCCATTGATCACCGCCGCGCCCAGGCGGAATACAACCCAACGCCGGAAGAAATTGCGGCTGAAGTATCAGCAATGAAGCGAGACGTAAGGGAGGCCGCACAATGAGCGAAGGCGGCATCTACCCTGGCGCTTTGCCGGAAGGCGACCCGATCCCGACATGGGGCTTGTGCCTCCTGTCGGCAGCTTACGGCGCGGCATGGGCCGTGCTGGCGTGCGTGTATTTTCTGCAACCGTAACAAAGGGAGAATGAGTTATGACCACCATCACTATCACCGCGCCGGCTCATGGGACAAGAACCCCTGGGTGTGGGTAATAGAGTTTGAAAGGGTGAAGCCATGAGTAAAGCCGCGCGAGTGCGACGAAACAGAAAAATCAGGCGGCGCTTTCGCGCTGGAACGCCATCTGGGCATAAAGGTCGCAGCGGAAGGACTGGAGGCATGCACTATAAAAAGACAAAACCAAAGGACCGCGAGCCATGAGCCACTACACCGCCGAAGCGTGCTTCCAAGAATTGCAGCCGACCTTGCGAGAAATTTCGCGCCTTGTGAAATCCGCACCGATTTCAGAACAAGATCGCAATGGTTTAGCCATCATGATCTTAGCAGATGTAGCAGGAATGACTTTGGGCTTAATCGGGCTTGAAGCGACGCCAGAGAACATAGCCGAGCTTGGGCAATTCATGGCAGCCGCCTTTCAGAGAAAAGGCATGAACTCATGACCGACCCGCAACCGATTGAGACGCCGCCCGAGGTGAAGCCATGACCAAGCGCAAAGATATTGAGGCGCTGCTAGTTCGGCTGATGGAAAGCACCGAGCGAGATGAGATTTTAGACATTGACATTGCCATTGCGCTCGGCTGGACGAAAAAAAAACAAGGAAAAGAAAAGCACTCATGGTGGCGCGACCGTCACGGCATAAAGCAAATACCGCCGTCTTTTTCACGAATGCCTAAAGCATCCGCAGTGTACGCAATTTGTGAGGCCGCAGGCATCGCAAAAAGTGAAGCCATGACCAATGAGGCGACCTTAAAAACGCTGCGGCACGCGGTGCTGCTGGCGATAGCTATGCGGGATCTGCAAAAGGCGTATTTCAAGCATCCGTCGCTTGGCAAGCTAGTCGAAGCAAAGCAGGCCGAGGCAACTTTTGACCAAATTGACCACCTAGCCCTGCACGAAGCGCTAACAGGACGCCGGTGCGAGATCACCGGCAAAAGGCAAAAAGGTCCGCAACGCGCGCGATTATGACGCCGACTGCCGCGCCTGCAACAGCTCAAAGTGCGGCCCATCAAGAAACGGCTTGCGCCCGGCTTCCTTCATGCGCGCCACATAAGCCGCCTGCCCAGCGTTGGCGTTGGCGTAATCGGCCATAATCTGCCCCCAAGCGCCGCCCCACACCACAGGGACGCCCTCGCCAATGGAGGCCGCCCGAAAGGCGTTAGCAAGCGGAAAATACAGCGTCCATGCCCATGACACCTGCCCTTGCGCGTCCAAGGGCACCACGTCAACCGCGTGGCCTGTCAGGTGGCGGCTGTCCAAGGTTTTGGACTTGCCCTCCGCAACAAGCTGGCGCTGGCGCTCAGGCGTCCGCAAGCCTTCCGTCACCCGGAACAACGCGCCGCCTTCCGCCACGCGCCGCACTACCCGCACTAGATCAGGATGCACCCCTGCCAGGCGTAATTCGCAACGTGATGATAAGCTCATTGCCGCGCCACGCCCTTTAGCTTTTCGAACGTCCGCAGCCCGCCTAGGCCAAGCATCGCCAGCACCAACTCGAACAGGTTATCTGTTGAAATGGCCGGCAGGGTTTCTTTTATGCCGAAGGCCGCCAAGCTCCAAGACGCCACAGGCGCCACGATAAACGCCCATGCCAGCGCAGCCGCGCAGACCCATCCGATGGCCGGTCGCCAGCCTGCAACAAACACGCTGGCGTGACCGGCCTCGATCTTGTTCACCTCGACCTGCGCCATGGCGGCGTCATTCGCCGCTTTAACAAGCGCGGCTTCCATGTCATCCTTAGCTCGTTGCGCTGCCGCCTTGTCGGGGATCATCCTGTCAACCACAGTGCCAAGCGCCGGAACCAGCGCCGTTAGAATTGCGGGGATCATGCGTATCTCCTATGGCGCCTTGACGGCAAGCGTCACGCCGCGCTGGAGCGTAATGCCGTTCGCCGTTGTGATTGTGCAAACAAATTCATAGGTTTCGCCAGCCGTGCCATTTTCTAGCCAGATCAGCGCCTTCCGACTTGTCGGATCGATCGAAGCCTTGCCGGCAGTGATGCGCGTAATCCCAGGCGGCACAGTCCAAGTCACTGTCGCCAGCGTATCAATCGGGTCTTCTAAATCCATCTGATCATCGAACTCGAGAACCCAATACGCTTTTTCGCCAGGCCGCTTGTCTGGCCATATTATTTTGTTTACAGGCACGGATGTCTCCTATTGAATCGGTGTTGCCGCGCGCCGCGCTGCCAGGATTGCCGCCACGCGGCGCCGCGCATCAAGCCGCGCTTCCCGAGCAATGGCAGGCGTGACCGTTGCGCGCTTTGCGCTAGGCGCCTGCGCTTGCCGGAAAGCCGCATCAATCGCCGCCGCGCGGGTTATGGCGTCAATGCGCGCCTGCCGGTCTAGCGCCTGCGCCAAAGCCTTGCGCGCGGTGGCCTGAGTAGGTTGCGCGCGGCTGATGCTTTCGGCTGCTGCGACCCGCGCCATGGCTGCCACTGCGGCGATGCGCGCAATAGCGGGAGCCATCGCGCGGCGCGCGTCTGAAAGCGTCGCCTGAATAAAAATGTCGAAGTCAAACGCGCTTGGCGAAAATTCCGATTGGGAAAATGCGGATGACGAAAAAGAGCTGCTCATGGGGTGCCGCGCCACAGGTCAGCCGGTGTTCCTGTGCCGTGAATGGTGGCAGCGTTCATTCGTTTCGCATCCGCTGCGATTGGCGCAGCCGCCGCCGCCGCCAATACAGCAGTTGCATTGTCTGCCGCACTTGGTGGCGCGGTGTAGGAAGCGTCTGCCAAGCGGCTTGATACTGCTACATCTACCCGCGCAAGTTCCGTTGCGAGTTCGGCTCGGACTTGAGTGGCGTTATCTGCTGCGCTTGGTGGTGCAACAGCGTTGCGGCTGCTGATTGCGACGTCAACCCGCGCAAGTTCGGTAGCCAATTCTGTTCGCACTTGCAACGCAATGGCCGCCGCGCTTGGATCGATGCTCGCAGTCAATTGACGATCCGCATAAGTCCATACATCCGCCGCCGTCAAAGACCCGCCGCCGCCACCGCCTGATGTAGCTGCCGCGTCTAATGCTTCGCCGGTCGAACCGCTTGATTGATAGCTGGCAAGAGCGGCGTTCCACACACCGTCAATTATATCCGTTTTGTCTTGAGTGGTTACAGCAGACCCGACTGCAAAAGCGATGACCTGATCGGGGTTAGAGAAAATCGTTCCGCCTGTGGTGTCAATCAGCGTAAGCGTTGTGCCGTCAACCTTAGACCGTCCATAACCGCCTGTAATAACCAGTGCTACCATTGGGCTGGAAATGTTTTTGATTTTCCAAGGCCCTTCAAACAAGTAATTCGCGGTGTCGAGCGCGGTGATAATGCGACCCTCATCAATGATGCCCGCCGCCGTTGCCAGCCAATACACTTCATAAGCGTATATCGCATCCCAGGATATTGTTCCGGTGTCCACCTCGACAAGCAGCGCCGCATCATCAATGACAACATCCGTCACCGTGCTGCCGTCAATTGCATTGGCAATATAGACCTCATCATCAACTTGATTGAGGCGATATGAAAGCGCAGGCGCGGCATTGGTGCTGGTGCCGATTTCCTCATCGATAAAAATCTTTGCAGCCGTGCCAGATTGGAACGCTGCGCGCACTCGAATATCGCGGTCTGCCACGTATGGGCTTGGGTCGGTCCATGTGTGCGGCCAGGTAGGAGGGGTGTCCAAATAAAGCGTGATCGGCGCGGCGGGATTGGTCACGTCCTGAATGAGTAGCAGCGTTCCCGCCACCCCGTTCAACACCGTGACTGATTGCGTCTGCAATGCTTGCGCGAACACAACGGTTGCGCCAGCCGTGTCGAACGCCGGTTGCGTGTCACCCGGTGCAAGTTCGATTGTCACCGTGCCGCTGATCGCCAACACATTGATAGGCGTCGTGTAGCCAGTGTAAGTCACTTCCTCCAGCGTCACCGTGCCTGTGCCAGCAATCTCGATAGCGTAGGTCTCAGCGCCCTTAGTGAACGCCGAGCCACTTGCGTCGGCGGTATTTTCCAAGCGCATCGCTGCATCGGTGGCAATAGAGTTCTTGACTGTGCTATCGGAAACATCTGCACCCTTGGCGTCAATTTTGTCGCACCTGATGTAGGTGCCACCACGCAGCGTCAGTCCCGTCTTGAGTGTCGGAACCCAACCAAGAAATGTTCCGGCCATACCATAAGTTGCGCTGGTGTTTGTCGCCGCGTCAAACGTCAGCAGGTGCGGTAGTGCCGTGCCTTTGATGCCTGCGTCTAACAAAATCGTATCTGATGCGCTTGCCTTAATGCGGATTTCCTGCCGACCGTCCTGGACGCTGTAGCCCAAAACGCCGCCGACGCTCGGATATTCAAGCGCCTGCGCTTCGTCGTCCACATAGGTTGCTACCGTGCCATCCCCAAGCTGATACGGCATTGTGATAACCTGCTGCCCTTGCCCTTGAGCAAAAGCCAACCGCCAGCCTGCGCCACTGTCCAGCATTTGCGCCACGGTGCGCGCGGTTATCGGATTGTCTGGTCCGCCACCAATCAGCGTCAGGGGCGACGAAAATGGCTGGATGCACTCACGACCAAAGATAAAAGCCCGTGCGGCGGTGTTAGCGGTAGTCTGTCTATACGCCACCCCGCGCTTAGTAATGTCGCTGAGGTCTACAGGAGTCACGCTGCCATCAATTGCCGTCTCGTCGGGCAAGTGGCGAATGAGAGTGTTGAACAACGCGCCTTCAATGCGCGTTAGGAATTGATAGACGGCCCAGTTGCCGTTGTTATCTTCAAAATAATGGTAGATGCCTGCTAGGCTGTCTTGCGCGGCACTTGCCCGTTGCACGAACAGCGTCCACAGGCCGGTAGTATAGTCGGTCGCAGCAGGCAAATCCCACCGCACCCCGGACACGCCGGTGGTGGCGGCAGGCGGTGATAAGCTGAATGTGCGATACCAGAACAGGATTGGCGGGTTGTTCGTAATCAGACCTTGCGTTGAACTTACGTTGCCGATGGTTGCAGGCGCAAATGTGCTTTGGCCATCAATCGTGGCATGGATGGTAGAAAGGCTGGTGAAAACACTTGCGCCGGTGGTGAACGTGTTGTTTTCAAAATAATCGGTGACGCGGATTGGCGGGTTTAGGATGCCGATTGGCTTTGACCCACCTACTTTGTTTTTTATTGCGATCACCCAATACTGAGACCGAACGCCATTCGCCACGCCGCTGACATAATCATAAGACGGCGTTGCACCTGCGCTAAACTGCGCTCTGCTCGCTACGATGACGCGCTGTGTGCTTGTTGAAGCAGCGGAGTTGTCGGCAGCGCGAAGCACACTGAAATCCATGCCCCAAAAATTGTTTGGCGTTTCAAATGCCCCCGTAGCAGTGCCAGTGGACACCCCTCCAGCGGTGAAAACCGTCAGGAGCAGGCAATCGGCCTCAGTCGTAGTAACACTGCTGATGGGGTGAATACGGATGGCGCTGTTGTTATCCACCCGCGCGCTGACATCAATCCACGTTTCGTTGGCAACATCGGGCGCATCCCTGACCACCCATGCGGCTGCCACCCATGCGGCAGAACTGCCACCAGCCACAATCGGCGCGGTCGGTAAAGTAGTCCCGTCGTATTTGTGCCACCAAATTTGCGATCGCAAAGTTGTGCCAACGCGAGGGCTGTCGGCGTTTCCTAGACGAGTCCATGAGCCTGTGGCGCCGGTCAGTGTGAGCTCATTTAGGCCCGTCTGGTTGCTGGCGCAAACCATGATATAGTCGCCAGCTTCCAAACCGTCGGTTGGCGTGAACCATGCTTCAAACGTAACGCTGGTGGAATTAACGCCCTCTGTGCCAACCTGATAAACAGCCGGGAGAACGTAAGCCATTATCTCAGGCCCTTCACTTGCAGCACCACGCCAGCCGCAATAGCGCCCAGCACTGCAATGGTGAAAGTCTGCACCACCTGCTTCCAAACCGTGCGCTTTGCGGCTCGCCAGGCATCCAGCAGGCCGCGCAACTCGGTCATGTCCTTGCCTGCTTCTGGATCATGAAGGCCAATTGATTCCAGCGCTTCCTTGGCGCCACGCTTGGCCGCGCGCGCGATCATGTCTTCGATAACCTCGTGCGACATGGCGCGTCTTTCTTCAGGCATGGGAACCCCCTTTAGGGCCAATGGTTACAGTGTGGCGGCGTGCAGCCAGGCCGCATCTATCTGCGCGTCAGTCATGCCAAGCGCGGCGCCAATCGCGACTACAAGCGGATGCTGACGCGCGAAGGTGGTGGCGTATTCCCACTGAATGCGCGCGGCTTCGCGTTCCATATCGGAGCCGGGCATGGCGTCAATCGCCGCTTCAACTTGCGCGCTGGTCACGCCCATCCCAAAAAGCGCAAGCCTGATCTGCGCGGCGTTAATGGATGGCATTGGCGGCGGCGCTGGCTGCGGCAGCGCGGCGATTTCCTCTGGCGTCAGGTAAATCTCCTTCACCGCGCCGGTGATAACATTTACTTCCATGCGCTTCATGATCAGAACTCCCATCTTGCCCTGGCCGTGCCAGCATCAAAGTTGTTTGCGCCGCCTACCGTCGTCAGGCGAAGGCGATCCAATGTCCCCGACAAGGTTTTTGCATAGGATGTATATGTGAGGCGGCCGTCGCTCAAATTCGAGCGACCAATCAATCCGGTGATGAGCCAGATGTCGCCAGAGATAAGTTCTCCGGTAATTCGGCCGGAATAAGTATTTGCAGCACCTGGACCAGTGACCAAAACAACGCCTGTAGATTCTTGCGTTTGTCCCACGCCTTCCTCTCGCGCCACTCCTTCATAGCCGGTAGCTTCCACACTCGCGCTTGTCCCCAGCCGCAGCACATAGGGCGAAGTGCCGTTTGTACTGACGCGGTTCAGCAGCAGGGTAAAGCGCCGCACCCCGGCAGGAATACCAGTGAAGTCAATAGCCGTTCCACTGGTCGTCGCCTGTTCGGCGCTTTGATTGATGCCAAGCGAAACCGCCGCCGCAGTATTGCCTAAGCCAATCCGCTGAATGGCGCCAGTGCCGGCAGCAAACCGCCCAAGAAGGCTGGCGGTTTCAATCGTCATGGCACCGGCTGTGATCAAACCGGCAGAGACATAGCCCGCTGCCGGCTGCCAATCCACCACCACCCAATTCCCCGAACCAAGGCTGTAGGCATCCGCGGTATCGCCTGCGGCCGTGGTGATGTCTGCGCCACCCGGCAGGATCAGGCTGGTGGCGTTATGGGTCAGGGTCAGCGCAGCAGCAAAGCGCAGTTGCCGGCGCACGCCACTTGCCGCAGTGCCGAAGCTGGTGATGCCTGTCGTGCCAGTGATGCGCAAGCTGCGCGATGCCTGCGCGCCCAGATCAACCGTGGCAGCGCTCGCAACATCCGCCCAGGCAATCACGCCTTCACTTGGCGTAAAGACATTAGCCGTGATGTCGAGGCGGCCCAGCTCAATCCATTCCGCGCCGTCATATTGCTTCAGTGTCCAGACGGTCGCGCTCGGCGTGTCGTCATCAACCCACATCATGCCAGCAAGCGGCGCAGAAGGGGCATTGGGCCCCTTGTTGTTGCTGCCGAGCGCCGCCAGCGCGGCGTTCAAATCCGCACGCACGGCGGCACCAGACCCGTTGTCAATAATCAGATCATGCTGGGGCATCAAACCACCTCATCTGCTGTCACGCGCAGCTGCGTGACCTCAATGTTGAATTCCGGCTGATAGGAACGAAGCTGCGCGCGGAACTGAAAAGCGCGGGCGCGAAATTCGGCTTGGTCCAGCCGCTGCCATTCTGACCAGGTTGGCGAACCGCCCGGATTGTCATCGGTACGGCGGACTTCCAGCCAGGCATCGGCTTCACCGCCAAAAACGCCATCCACCGAAAGCCAATCATCCACATCAGAAACGCGCTGATCCCAATTGGTGCCGAAGGACACCACGCTGGCCAGCAGGTGCGCGCTGAGCCTGATCGGGCGCACCGTGGTCAGGTCTATCCCGCCGGCAAAGGTATAGCTGCCGGTCGGCTTGATCAGACCCATGCCATCCACATTGGCGACCGCGTCAACTGATGCGGCGGCATCCCAATTGCCTTCGGCGTCCAGCTTCAGCACACCGGACGCCACCAGCACATTCGTCTTTGCCCCGGTAAATCCTGCATCTTCCTGAAGGCTGGTCACATTGGCAAAAGGTAGCGCGGTTGCCTGGATGGACTGGATTGACGCATCGGCACCATAGATGCCGCCCGCGTCGACCGCGCGAATAAAATATGTGCCGGCACGCAGCGGCACTGGCGCAGATGTCGCCTGCCCATTCAAGGCCGGACCAAGGCTTGTCGCACCGCCCCAGCTTGGGCTTGACGTGCTTGGCGTGTGGCGGATTTCAAACCGGCCACCCACCCGCACATCGAGTTCCGGGTGCTGATCCCAGCCAAGCCACGCAAAGCCGCCAATGGCCTGCAGGTTCAAGCCCGTGACCGCGATCGGCGGCTGCGAAGCCAGTGACCCCACGGAATACCGCAGATAAGCCCATTGCCCTTCGGCTGCTGAGCTTACCGCACGCACACGAAAATCGTAAACGCCATTTGCCAAGTCAAGGATTTCTGCCGGAGAATCCAAAACCGGAGACACGGAACGCCAAGCCGTGGTGCCTTCCGGCGCGTATTGCGCCTGGTATTCACGAATGAAGGGGTTATCCACCGCCAAGAAATTGAGCGTAACTGCCGTGCGCACGCCAGCGCCATCCCGCGTGGCGTAAAGCGTTTCAACCGCAAAAAGCCCCCGCGGCGCCGGCAAGTTGAAAGGGCTGACCAGCGTGGTATCCGGCACATCCGGCGTGTTCGCGGCTTCGTCGTAAGTCCAGGCATAGGAAGACACCTGTTCTTCCTGCATGGTCAGCGTAATCAGGCCGGTTTCCGGGCTGAAGGAAAAGGACAGGATGCGGAAGGGCTTGGCAGTCCAGCCGAGATCAGAAATGGTCAACGCCACCACCTGCCAGACAGACAGATCAAGGCTGGCGTAGCGGAAGCTGGCGCGGAAGATGATAGATTGCCGCGCGCGCAGCAGCAGCTGCTTTGCAATGCGCTGGGCGCGCGTGGCATCCAGCACGAAAGACATTTCAATTTCCCGCCAAATCTCCTCACCATCTTCCGCAATCAGCGCGGCGGATTGCTGAGGCGGAAATTCCGATGCTTGCCAGAAGCGTTCAGGGTCAATAAAATTTCCACGAATTGAATTGAACAGATCGCGCCTTGGCGGCTTGGTGCTGACCTCAAAATCCGAAGCCATATCCGCCGGCGTCAGTGTGATGGTCGGCGCGGTATAAGCGCCGCCATAAAGCCTATACCTGCCTGCCACATAAACCAAAGCACCGCCGCCGGGCGCCAGCATGCGTTCAATCAGATTGATGGGCGATGCGTCAAGTTTGAAGCTGCCATCAATGGTATAGCGCTTTTGCGTTTCGGTGTTGCCTTCATTCAACTGCACCATTTCATCGGACAAATTGGCGGCAGTGATAAAGCTTGGCAGGTCAATTTCATCATCGCTGGCAGCTAGGCCGTAATCGGCCTTCAGATAGTCAAGAATGCACAAGGCCCAGTTGTTGGAATAGCCTGTGGTGCTGGTGCGCGGGTCAAGAATTCCGGTCTGTCCAGTGACTTCCGCGCTAATATTCGGAATGCCATACGGAAACCAATCAGCATTGAAGCGCATGCGCAAAAAGAGATAGGTTATGCCCGTCAGCTTGTCGGCCGCGGCCCAGCCATCCGGGCTATAAGCCACCAAATCTGGATCAGCGGCGGTTTGCGTGCCAAGGTAGCGCTTGACGTAAATGCCGCTGCGCACTGTTTGGCCAGCAGGGGCGACCGAAAACTTGGAACCATCGCTCATAATCGCTTCAAAGCGGCCAGCAGTGATCAGGCCATCATCATTCATTTCAGAAGCTGCAACGCGCGTGTCACCAATCCAGATGGCGTCTATGCTTTGGCATGCGTGATCCGCCAGCGGGATCACCAGCAAAATCCATTCCTTCTGCGCGCCGTAGCTGGCAGCGTAGATGAGCGGGCCGGATACGCGCGCGCGGCCATAGATGATCCGGCGCGGTTCATTGGCGCTGCGCAAGGTGCGCTTGGCGTCTTCCGCTTCCAGGCTAGGCAGGCGCGGCTTGCCTTCCATGCTGTCAACGAGACGATTGCCGGCATACGCCACAAGACTGCCTGCCGCCGCGCCAATCATTGCCGCGAAAAACGGCCCAACAATTGGCGTCAACAGCGCGGTGACCGTCACAGTCACCACGGCAGCCGCCACCGCCACAATAATCCGCGCCATGGCTATACCCCCCAAGCCATAGTCGCGCGGCGGAGCGGCACAAAGGCCAAGCCGCGCGCGCCTGGTGCGGCGATGTGCGGGCCGGTCACCACGCCGCAGACAAGTTGGTTTTCCAACCCGATCAGCGCCACATCCCCGCGCTGCGCTTCTGCCGGCGGAATTTCCACCCCGCCGAAGGCAGCCAGCACCCGCTGCAGAAAGCCGGGCAGCCCGCCTTCACCCATCAGCGCTTCAGCCTGTTCTTCCGTGGCGTAGCGGCCGCGATATTTGGCCAAAAAATCCCGCCCGCTCATAGCCAGCACCGCATCAGCGGCCATGGCGCAGCAATCATTCACCGCCCATTCAAATGGCACGTCCCGACGCTGTTCAATAAATTCTGCCAGCCGTTCCGGCCAATCGGGCAAGCGATGCGCGCGCATCATCCTGTGAAGCTCCGCGCTGGCCAGATGATTTCCTTTTCCGTAGTGGTAGACAGGAACCGGAAGCTGCCATCATTTGGATCACGCCGGCGTTGTTCCTTATCCGTGAAGCGCTTGATGCGCGCGCGGTCCCAATCCGCCAGCCTGTTTTCCAGCCGCACGGTGACCGTTGCCTGCTGGCCCATGGCGATTTCCAACTGGTCCATCCGGCCACGAAACACCACCAGCGCGCCGATCACCTGAAAGCTCGCAGGGTCAAGCTGCACTTCCCACACCGTACCCTTGCGGCCCTGATAGGCCTGGCCCAGGGCATAGGCCACGCTGTCACGCGGCACGCCGGAAAGGACGATGCTCATGCCATAAGCCCGCAGTTCCGCGCTTTCTTCCGCAACGCTGATATTGCCAAGCTGGCCCACGCCAAGGAATTCAACGCCATTGATATTGATCACGTCATGTCCGCCGTGGAAACGCGCGAAGCCATCCGGAAAGTCCAGTTCAACCGCAACCGTGCGCACCACCTGTTCATCCGCAGCCGCCGCCTGCTGAATTGCTGAAAGCCCGCGGGTCATGCCAAGGCTTCCTGCATCGTGATGGTGACCTGGCCAAAGGAAGGCGCGCGGATGCTCAGCAGTGGCGCTTCATCATTTGGCAGCATGAAAACCCCAGAAGGTGTGGTGACATCCACGGCCGCGCCATCAGCGCCCGCGCGCCGGATCGGCGGACTGACCGATAACGATGCGATGCCGCTGGCGTCTGCGCTGGCATCTGCCAACACCAAATGCAGCCGGCGCCGCCCGCGCGTATCAACGTATGATAGCCAATCGCCAGGGCGCATCACCTGCGCCAGCG